>OGFF01001804.1_pt1 | contig 20970 bp, 20 predicted proteins | sample 1570751 | NCBI WGS metagenome assembly OGFF01 (sample SAMEA2581951, study PRJEB24529) | metagenome | biome: Human gut stool | place: China | collected 2011 | reverse complement strand
CTTGCATGTGTTAGGCACGCCGCCAGCGTTCGTCCTGAGCCAGGATCAAACTCTCAAATAAATGGTATCTTAAAGCCTTGCGGCTCTAAAATCAATTTATTCTTTCGTTCGCTCTTAGCTATACTCAAGAATTTTCGTTGGCTATTCAAAGAATCTCATTTCTGACATTCACTGAACAACTATAATTAAAATTGTCCAAGGTGTTTGTTCATGTTTCTCGTTGTTTAATTTACAAGGTGCACTCGCCATTGCTGACGTGTTATCGATTATACATCAGAAGCTTTCAAAAGTCAAGAACTTTTTTCATTTTCTTTTGTATTTCTCGGTTTCGGCATCTCAGAAGTTTTAAGCTCCTGTCTGCCGCGAACTCATTCAGTCTAGCACATCTTCATCTGTTTGTCAAGAACTTTTTTCTTCGTTTTTCGAAGTTTTTCGCTCCGGACTCGCATCCGCTGTGTTTCCCTCTCGAGAACGCTCCGCTATATTACCATCCTCATCCCCATTTGTCAACTCTTTTTTGCCCTATTTTTCACCTTTTTTATGCCTACTACAACTTGTGCTAATATCTCAATTAACCCCCAAAATAGCGCCGGCCTTTTTGTCCTGTACGAAAAGGAGCGGACGCCTGACGGCGTCCGCTCCGGATCTCTGTGACAAAATGCTGTTATTCGGCGTCCTCGATCAGGCCGTAGCCTCCGTCGGTACGCTTGTAAACGACTGCAAAAGCGCCGTTGTTATCCTCGTCACGGAAAGCAAAGAAGCTGTGCTCCAGCAGATTCATTTGAAGAATGGCCTCCTCACGGGTCATGGGCTTCATGTTGAACTTCTTGTTGCGGACGATCACAAACGCGCCCTCCTCCGGCTCCTCCGGTGCAAACGAGGTCACGTCCGGCTCGCGCGTGAAAGCGTCCTGGCGCAGGCGTCTTGCGAGGCGGGTCTTATTCTTGCGGATCTGGCGCTCGATGGTCGCCACAGCCGCGTCGATGGATGCAAACATATCGGAAGTGCTTTCGCTTGCGCGGAAGTAGGTGTTGGCTGCATGGACCGTGATCTCCACGTTATTACGGTTTTTTTCCACGCTGAAGGTAACAAGAGCGTCCGCGTCGTCTCCGAAGAACCGTTCCAGCTTCATGACCTTTTTCTCGGCATATTTGTGGACGTTTTCCGGAAGGCTTACTTTCTTTTCGGTATACTGAAATCTCATATTCGCCGCTCCTTTCGTATTGGACCTGTTTCAGAGGTTTCCCTCTGCGCATAGTATAACACTTTTTTGCCTCCGATGCAATAAGCGCAGCTGCCGGAGCGGTAAACTTTCTGTGAATGCGTTCATCCGAGCATATCCATCAGCTGCTGCAGGCTGACGCCGAACAATTTTGCGATCTGCATGAGATTCCGGATGCTGATGCTTTTCTTCTTTCCGTTCAGGATCGAGCGCAGGATCCCCGCGTCCATTCCGACCTCTCTGGCAAATTCCGCCGCCGTGAGCTGATGCTCTCCCATCCATTGCGTGAGAATGCGCGCAGCCTGTTCATACGTTCGCATCGTTTTCCGGCTGCTTCTTTTCCAGCAGTCCGCTCAGGATCCCCTGATAGATCTGGTCAGCTCTCGTGCGGAAGGCCTTTGCCAGCGCGCGGGCCTGCTGCTGCGTCGGCGCCATCAGCTCCAGCCGCATGATCGCCCCGGTCTCGTCGTTCAGCTCCAGCACGACCGAGTAGTCGCCCCCATCCTTCGGCACGATCTCCGTGTTGATGAACTGATCGATCTTTTCCTCCTTGTTAAAGCGTTCCACGGCCGCTTTTGCCCGCTGCATGACAGGGTAGGCGATGCCGTCCTCGGTAACGGCCTCGGCTTCTCTTCCCTTTTGGGTAATGACGAAGCGATCCTTTTCGATCTCCGCCAGATGGCCGGAGTCCACCATCTGCGGCACGGCCACGCTGAGATCAAAGTAGCTCAGCCGGTCGTCCTGAAAGCACAGTTCATATATCTTCTGCAGGCTCATCGGGTAAGCCGCCTTGGATGCGACGAACAGGATCAAAAGCTTGACGTCCAGCATATCGCGGATGAAGCCGTGTCCCTCCATAAACAGCACCTTGCCTTTCCGGATCTGCCGCAGTCCGCGCAGTGCGCGGAAATATCTTCCTGCGGCAGCCTGATTTTCCGTCATTATATCACAGCTCCACCGTCAAAAACAAGCGTTTCCGGAATTCGTTGCATCTTTTCCGGGAAATCGTTGCACGTTCTGGGAGGATTTACAGCTTGCAATCTGCCAACCTCTGGCGTAAAACGGAAAGCAAGGAGGTAATACCAATGAAAAGAAAAATCATCACACTTCTGACAGCGCTGGTCGTTTTCGCCTGCGCAGCCGTCCCGGTCTCCGCAGCCGGCTTCTCTGAGCGCTTCTGCGGCACGCGCCTGTGGTGCTGGATCCCGTCCTGCGAGCAGCCGTCCTGCCCGTCCGAAACGCCGGATACGCCGGCGCAGCCCGACATCCCCGAGACGCCCGAGCAGCCGGACGATCCCGGCAGCGTGCCCGGCGTTCTGGCCTATGAGCAGGAGGTCGTCCGGCTCGTCAATGCCGAGCGCGCCTCCTATGGCCTGCCTGCGCTTTCGATCCGTGCAGACCTCTGCCAATACGCCCGCATCAAGTCGCAGGACATGCACGACAGCGGCTATTTCAGTCACACCAGCCCCAACTACGGCTCGCCCTTCGATATGATGAAGTCCTTCGACATCACCTATAGCCATGCCGGAGAGAACATCGCCATGGGCTATTCCACGCCTGAGGCCGTCGTAAGCGCATGGATGAACTCCGAGGGGCACCGCGCCAACATCCTCTCCGCGTCCTATACGGAGCTTGGCGTCGGCTACGTCGCCGACGGCGGCTACTGGACGCAGTGGTTCGTCGGGTAAGGAAGCCCGCTTCCTTTCATACAGACAGATACATACCCGATCTCCTTACCGCTCCAAAAGAGCGGTTTTCTTTTTCCCATTCCGCACGTATCCCGCATACAATGGCGCAGGAAAGAAGGGATGTCATGCTCAGACGCATCAGTATACTCGGCGGCGACCTCCGGCAGCGCTGGCTGGCGGAGGAGCTGCGCCAATGCGGCTTCGAGGTCGCCGTCTATCAGGTGCCGGAGCTGGAAAACACCTTTTCCAGCCTCCAGCAGACCGTAAAAAGCGCGCAGGCGCTGGCGCTTCCCATGCCCGCGCTGACAAAGGACGGCTGGATACGCGCCGACCCGCAGCCGCTCCCGCTCATTCCGGTCCTGGAATCGCTCCGGCCCGGAACATTCGTATTCGGCGGGCCGTTCACCTCCGCCGCAGAGACCCTTGCGCAGTACCCCGTCCAGCTCTCCGACTATACGCTCTCCCCGGCGCTTGCCGCCGGAAACGCCGTCCCGACGGCGGAGGGCGCGATCCAGCTTGCCATGGAACGCCTGCCCATCACGCTTTCCGGGAGCCGCTGTCTTGTGATCGGCTTCGGAAAGATCGGAAAGGCGCTCAGTCTGCGTCTGCGCAGTCTGTGCGCAGAGGTCACGGTCAGCGCCCGCCGCCCGGAGGACTGCGCGCTTGCCGAGGCGCTCGGACTGCAAAGCGACCGCACCGGCGTCTATTTTTGCGGCCTGCGGCAGTACGACTGCGTGTTCAATACCGTCCCCGCGTCCGTCCTTCTGGAGGAACATATCGCCGCGCTGCGTCCGGACTGCCTGATCGTCGATCTGGCCTCCGTGCCGGGCGGTCTCGCGCCCGGCCTGACGCCGCCGGAGCGTCCCGTCTATCTGACCGCGCCGGGCCTTCCGGGCCGGGTCGCCCCGGCGTCTGCGGCAAAGCTTTTGAAGGAACATATTCTCCGCACCCTCACTCCGTGACCCGAAAAGGAGGCATTTATGGAAAACATCACGCTGGGCTTCGCCATGTGCGGGTCCTTCTGTACCTTCGCCCCCGTCCTGACCGCTCTGGAAGCGCTCAAGGCGCAGTACCCGGATATTATCCCGATCCTGTCCCCGGCCAGCGCCTCGACCGATACCCGCTTCGGGACGGCGGCGCATTTCCGCAGCCGTCTGGAATCGATCTGCGGCCATGATGTGTGGGACACGATCGAGCAGGTCGAGCCGATCGGGCCGAAGAAGCTGCTCGACGCGCTGATCGTCGCCCCCGCCACCGGCAATACGCTTGCCAAGCTCGCCTGCGGCATTGCGGATACGCCGGTCACGCTGGCCGTCAAGGCGCATCTGCGCAATGAGCGTCCCGTCATTCTCGCCGTCTCGTCCAACGACGCCCTGGCCGCGAACGCGGAAAGCATCGGCAGGCTTCTCGCCCGCCGGCACCACTATTTCGTCCCCATGCGTCAGGACGCTCCGCACAAAAAGCCCCGCTCCGTCGTCGCGGATTTCTCTCTGCTCCCGCAGACGGTCGAGGCCGCGCTCCGCGGCGAACAGCTCCAGCCGATCCTGCTCTGACAGACAAATATCCCCGGCATGACCGTATCATGCCGGGGAGTTTTCTTTGTGTTATTGGATATGGACGTGATTGTTGATGTGATCGATGCAGTAGCAGTAATAGCCCTTGCATTTTGAGCAGTACCGGAACTCCAGATTCGGATATTCCGTATCCGTCCGGCCGCAGACGGTGCATTTGTGCCGATAGGGCCGTTCGCCGGTCTTGCTCTGATAGCCGTTCGCCCAGTTCGGATTGGGACGTGCGTGCGGCTGACGGGGCGCCTTCCGTCTCGGGCTGGTCGTGAACACGTTCCGGATGTCGCTGCCGAAGAAAAGGAAGTAGTTGAGCAGCGCCAGCAGCGGGAACAGCCATGCCAGCGAATACGGGTTGGACAGATAGGTGCTCACCACGCTCAGCGCCGTGAAGCCGAGATAGACCCACGCCATATATTTCATCTTAATGGGAATAATGAAATAGAGCATGACCTTCGCCTCCGGCGCAATGGTCGCCACCGCAAGGAAGAGGCTGATGTTCAGATATTCCGTCGTGGCCTGTCCGCCGAGGAGCAGCGCCGCAAGGTCCATCAGCACAACGCCGGTCAGATAATAGAGGTTGAATTTGAACCGACCCCAATACTGCTCCAGAATTCTTCCAAACTGATAGAAGCAGAACAGCGACACAAGGCTGAGAAAGAACGACCATCCGCGCGTATCCAGCAGATAGGTGAACACATAGGTAACGAGCCGCCAGACCTGCCCCTTCAGGATCGCGGCGCGGCTGAAGCAGAGGTAGCTGTAGACAAGGTTGCTGGGGTCGATGAGCGAGAACACATAGACCGCCAGATTGCCTATGGCAATGACCAGCATCAGATTCGGGATGCCCTTATCTCTGTTTTTCAGAAAAAAGCGCTCAAAGCGCTTGCGAAGCTCATTCATTTCATTCCCTCCGATCTCCGTTTTATCCTACCAGACCCGCGCCGCAAAGTCTACAGACAAATTGTGAATTCTCTTCAACGCGGCCCGCTTCTTAAGTATGGACAGATTTTCCGGAAAAATAAACGTATTCCGTCTTGACAAAGCCGTTTTTCTCTGTAATAATACAATCAGCGGCAAAATGCCGCAGCAATTGAACACGCCTTATCAAGAGCGACTGAGGGAACGGCCCAATGAAGTCCGGCAACCTGCATCTGCAAGGTGCCAAATCCGGCGAAGTGATCGAAAGATGAGGAAATCGAAATCCGATGCGCTTTGCCTGCTGCAAAGCGCATTTTTTCATTTCCCGGCAAAAGGGAGCGTGCTGCGCTCCGGAAGGAGAGTATTATGAACGAGCACAAGAGAATTTTCACCTCGGAATCCGTGACCGAGGGACATCCCGACAAGATCTGCGACCAGATCTCCGACGGCGTTCTGGACGCCATTCTGGCGCAGGACCCGCAGGCGCGCGTCGCCTGTGAATGCGCGACCACGACCGGCCTCGTTCTGGTCATGGGCGAGATCACCACGAGCTGCTATGTGGACATCGCGGGCATTGCGCGCAATACCATCACCCGCATCGGCTATGACAACGCCGAATGCGGCTTCGACGGCCGCAGCTGCTCCGTCCTGACCGCCATCGACAAGCAGTCCGCCGATATTGCCATGGGCGTGGACACCTCCTACGACGACGCGGCCCAGACCGGTGCCGGCGATCAGGGCATGATGTTCGGCTTTGCCTGCAACGAAACGAAGGAGCTGATGCCCGCCCCCATTTCCTACGCGCACAACCTGACCCGCGCGCTGACTGCCGAACGTAAGAGCGGCAAGCTGCCGTGGCTCCGTCCGGACGGTAAGAGCCAGGTCTCCGTCCAGTACGCAGAGGATGGCTCCGTTGAGCGCATCGACACCGTCGTCGTCTCCACGCAGCATTCCGCCGACGTTTCCATCTCCGAGCTGCGTGAGGCCGTGATCGAAGAGGTCATCAAGCCGAATCTGCCCTCCCGCCTGCTCGATGCGAACACGCGCTTCTTTGTCAACCCGACCGGCCGCTTTGTCATCGGCGGCCCCGTCGGCGACTCCGGCCTGACCGGCCGCAAGATCATCGTCGATACCTACGGCGGCTACGCGGCCCACGGCGGCGGCGCCTTCTCCGGCAAGGACCCGACCAAGGTTGACCGCAGCGCGGCCTATATGGCGCGCTACATCGCCAAGAACATCGTCGCAGCCGGCCTCGCCTCCAAGTGCCAGCTGGAGCTGGCCTACGCCATCGGCGTGGCGGAGCCTGTCTCCGTGCTGGTCGATACCTTCGGCACCGGCAAGCTCAGCGACTGGCATCTCGGCGAGCTGGTGCGCAAGTGCTTCGACCTCCGTCCGGCCTCCATCATCCAGACGCTCGACCTGCGCCGCCCGATCTATCAGCAGGTCGCGGCCTATGGCCACTTCGGCCGTCCCGAGCTGGATCTTCCGTGGGAAAAGCTCGACCGCGTCGAGCAGCTTCAGAAAAACGCCTGAGCGTATAACCAAAACCGCCGCAGAGGAAAGACCTCTGCGGCGGTTTTCTGCATCCTATCCGACAAAGCGCGGCATCCCCTCCGCGGCCAGCGCGTTCTGCTGCCGGTGCAGCATCCGCCGCAGCTGCGGAAGGTCGTTGGAAATGAACTCGAAGGTCAGATATTCCGGCCCGACCCGCTCGATCAGCGCGCGCACGCCCGGACAGGTGAACGGCTTATGTTGGTCGATCCGGAACACATACTCAAACAGCTGGTACGACCGCCCCGCATAGTCCGAAGCCAGCACCGGCGGATTTTTCGCCACGCGCCGCATATACGCCCCCGTAATCGACTGATTGAGATGGATTCCCCGGATGAAGCGGCACAGTGCCCCGTGCCGGTCGAGCATGTCCTGGATGTACCGAAGTGCCTCCGCCTGTGTGCGCAGCGCGGTATTCGTGTGCATGAGGTGTCCCGTGTCGAGCATGATGCCCTTGTTTTTGTACTCGACGCCGTCCATCAGCCGCGCGGTCAGCTCCGGCTCAGTCATGGTCAGCCCGCTCTCCCACAGGTTTTCCAGCAGCAGCGCCGGGCCGTCCGTCACGCCGCCCATCAGCTCGTTGAGAAACTCGCATACGCCGTCGATCACCTCGCGGCTGGCGTATCCGCCGCGCCCGGTCAGCGTCTGTTCAATTCCGGCGTCCGCCGCGTGAAACACGACATATTCCGCGCCGTATTTTTTTGCGTTCTCAAGGTCTCTCCGGTAGTGCTCCAGAAGCGCCTGCCGCGTCTCTCCGCCGTACATCCGGCGCACGTTTTCCATCGTATCCAGCTCGCGCAGGCAGGCGTCCATGTCGCCTCTCCAGAAATCGAGCCAGTACGTCAGGCAGTTCATATGCACGCCGGTCACGCGCTCCTTCGGCACGATCCCGCGCGCATCCTCCTCAAAGCACATCAGCTCCACGCCGTCAAAGCCCCGCAGCAGCGCTTCCAGCGCCGCGCGGCTTTCAAACCGGTCAAGGTCGCACGCGCTTGTCGTCAGATTGAATTGTACCTTCATGAAAGCTCCTCCGGCAGGCGCTCAAAGCGCCGCGCATCCAGCAGAACCGGCTTTCCCTCCTCCACAGAGAGCCTGCATGCATACCCGCCGCAGTTCGCCGCGAAGGCGTCGAAATAGGCGATCTCCGGCCTTGCGAGGCGCGACATAAGCGCCATGATCGTCCCGCCGTGTACCACGAAAACGGCCCGCCGCGTTTCCTCCGGCAGCGCGCGGACGCACTCCAGAAAGCCGGCATAGACCCGGTTCGAAAATTCTAGCACCGATTCTCCGTTCGGGCATGAGGCCAGACAGCCCCCATCGACCCACGCACGATACGCCGGGTCGTCCTTCATATCCTCAAAGCTCCGGTCCTCAAAATCTCCGAAATCCATCTCCCGCAGTGCCGGGACGACCGTCTGCTCCGCATCCGGGAAGAGGATGCGCGCCGTCTGCTGCGTCCGCACGAGCGGCGTCACAAAAACGCTCCGGACGCTGCGCCGCGCACCGGCCGCTTTCGCGCCCTCCATGCCCTCCGGCGTCAGCGGCTGATCGGTGCTGCCGATATAGCGCCGCAGCGCGTTTCCGGCCGTCTGGCCGTGCCGGATCAGATAGATCTGCATGGCAGTTCCCCCTTTATCACCGTCGGAATGCCGCAGACCATCCGCACCACGCATTCCGCGCGCTGCGCGAGCCGGACGCAGAGCCGTCCGACGGCCTCGCGCCCGAGGCGCGTCTCATAGTCGATGGGAATGACGCCGCTTCCGACCTCGCAGCAAAGCACGGCCCGCTTTTCGCAGAGCGGCTCCAGCAGCTCCGGCGCGCCCTTCACATCCGCAAAAACCATTTTCTCCACATGGAAAACGACCGGCCGTTCATCCAGAACGCCATCCGCCATTTCCTCCGGCGCAAACCCGAGCGTTTGGGCGAAGCTCCGCTTTCCGGAGCCTTCTCCGCCGACGATCAGAACCATACCTCCGCCATCCTTTCCGCAAAAACGTAACCCAGAAGCATCAGCAGCTGACTGAGTGTGATGATGTAGCCCGCAAGGTCACCCGACATGCCGCCGAACTCCCGCGCTGCCATCCGCCGCAGGCCGAAGAAGCAGCCCGCCGCGATCAGCGCCGCCGCAATGCCTCCCGGCAGCGACAGCGCGCACAGTCCCGCCGTGCAGGCCGCCAGCCATATGCCGAGAAGCCACGCGGCCTTTTTCTCCGCCGCATCCCGGAACGCCGCCAGCAGCCCCGTCTGTCCGGAGCCGGGCAGGGCGACGGATGCAAGCGCGCCGAGTGCGCGGGAAAACACCTGCAAAACGCCGAGGAACAGCGCCGCACGGCCGCATAGCTCTATCTCCGTGCAAAGCGCGAAATACGCCGTGAACCATCCCGCCGCATACAGGATCGCAAACGCGCCGGTGTGTGAATCCTTGAGGATCTCGCGCTTGCGCTCCGGCGCGGCGTGGCTTGAAAGCGCGTCCGCTGTGTCGCAGAAGCCGTCGAGGTGGATCCCGCCCGAAAGGAGCACCGGCAGCAGCGTCAGTCCCGCCGCATACAGCACCCTTCCGAAGCCCAGTTCCCGGCTGAGGAGCATCCACACATACAGCGCGCCCGCGATCACCGCGCCGACCAGCGGCAGGCAGCAGAGCATATACCGCATATTTTCCTTTTTCCACTCGACGCGCAGCATGGGTATGACGGAAAACATCAAAAACGCCATTGCCGCCGAGCGCAGAACATCCTTCATTCCGGGAGCACTCCTTTCAAAATGATCGGGATGCCGCAGACCAGCTCGCAGACCGTGTCCGCCATGTCCGCCAGCGCCGCGTTGATGCGCCCGAGCACCTCGACATACGCCCGTGTCTCCGCGCTGTAGCGCTCCGCGTCGCTTCCGACGTCGTTCGTCACGACAATGAGCGTTTCGCTCTGTCCGCGCAGATTTTCCACCCCGGCCAGCACCCGCGCATACGGGTCGCAGACATTTCCCGTCTCGTCAAACATTTCATTCGCCGTCAAGTTGCAGACGCATTCCAGCAGCGTCGTCCCGCGTGCCGGAAGCGTCAGCTTTTCCATTTCCGTGTAGCATTCGAAGGTCTCAAAGCCCTTTCCGGCCCGCATTTTCCGGTGCCGCTCGACCTTCTCCATGCCGCCCTCGCCATAGGGCTTCATCGCCGCGATATAATAGCGCGGCAGCGGCATTTCCATGCAGAGCCGCTCCGCAAAGGAGCTTTTTCCGCAGCCGGAGCCGCCCGTCAGCAGGATCATCATCGCCGGTCGCCCTTCTGGACGGTGTACTGTCCCACACCCGCGTCGGCAAAGCCCGCCGAATCGCGGTAGACCGCCAGCGCCATGTCGAGCAGCGGCATCATGCACACCGCGCCCGTTCCCTCGCCAAGCTTCAGCCCCGCGTCAAGGACGGCGTGAACGCCCAGCTCCTGTAGGATCTGCCTTGCCGCAGGCTCCGCCGAGCAGTGGCTTGCCAGCATCGCGCACCGCGCGTTCGGGCAGAGTCTCGCCGCAAGGAGCGCCGCGACGGAGCTGATGAGTCCGTCGATCAGCACCGGCACGCGGTATAGCGCACCGCCGAGAAAAATTCCCGTCATGCCCGCGATGTCAAAGCCGCCCAGCTTGCACAGAACGTCCATCGGGTCGGCCGCGTCCGGGCGGTTCACCTCGATCGCGCGGTGGATGGCGTCGAGCTTGCGGATCAGCCCCTCGTTAGAAAGGCCCGCGCCGCGTCCCGTCACCTCCTCGATGGGAAGCCCGAGCAGAACGGCGGTCACGGCGCTGGAGGTCGTGGTGTTGCCGATGCCCATTTCTCCGGTCGCAAGCAGCCGGTATCCGGCGTCGCGGCATTCGTGCGCCAGCTCCATGCCGGTCTGAATGGCCTGCTCTGCCTGTGCGCGCGTCATGGCAGGCCCCTTCGTCATATTCTGCGTGCCGTCCGCCGTGTGGCAGTCCCGCACGCCCTCGACGCGCCGGTTCATGCCGATGTCGATGGCAAACACGTCCGCTCCGGCCCGGGCCGCCATCCGGCAGACCGAGGAACGGTGCTTTGCGATCTCGCCCGCCATCGTCGCGGTCACGGAGGCGTCCGTCTGCGTCACGCCCTCCGCCACCACGCCGTTGTCGGCACAGAGCACCAGAACGGCGCGCTTTTCAAGCTCCACCTCTTCGCTTCCGGTCAGCGCCGCGATGCGCACGACCGCCTCCTCCAGCCGCCCCAATCCGCGCAGCGGCTTTGCAATGCCGTCCCAGTGCGCCCAGGCCGCCTTCTCCGCCTGCGCGTCGGGCGGCAGTATTTTTTTGTTCAGTGCTTCAAAATCCATGCTTACTCCCATTGTCCCAGCATTTTCCGCATCCATGCGGAAACGTCCATATTGTATACGCCGTCGAGCTTTTCCGGGCAGAGCACCTCTCCGACCGGCCCCATGGCGGCTGTTTTTCCGTGATCGAGCAGCAGCGCCCGCGTTCCGAACGCCTTCGCCAGCGACAGATCGTGTACCACCGACACGACCGCCCTTCCGGGCGTCCGGAGCCATTCACCGACCAGCTCAAAGACCTGCTTCTGATAGACCAGATCCAGGTGGTTCGTCGGCTCGTCGAGCAGCAGGAGCTGCGGCCTCTGCGCCAGCACCTGCGCAAGGAACGTCCTTTGCAGCTCGCCGCCCGAGAGCGTCAGCACAGACTGTCCGCGCTGCGCCGTCAGGCCGGTGCGCTCCAGAGCCTCCTCCACCGCCTCCGTGTCCTCCGCACCGTGTCCGGAGAGCACGCCGGGCGCGTAGGCATAGCGGCCCAGCCGCACGACCTCCTCCACCGTAAAGGCGTAGCCCGCGAAATTTTTCTGCATCAGCACGCCCATTTTTCTTGCCCGCTGCGCAGGCTTCATTTTTTTCACATTCTCGCCGTCCAGCAGCACGCTTCCCGTGTAGGGGACGGCCTGCGTCACCGCGCCGAGCACCGTGGATTTCCCCGCACCGTTCGGGCCGACGATCATCAGCCATTCGCCCTCCCGGACGTGGAAGCTGAGTCCGTCCACGATGGTAAACGCTCCGTGCCGCACGGTAAGCCCCCGAACCTCCAGCATCTCAGCGCTCCTTCCCCGTCTGATAGAAAATGAAGATGAATACGACCGCGCCGATCAGGCTCGTGACCACGCCGATGGGCAGCTCCCGCGGCCGCAGCACCGTCCGCGCCGCGAGGTCCGCCAGCAGCAGGAATGTCGCGCCGGAAAGCATCGATGCCGGAAGCAGCCGCTTATGATTCGGGCCGGAGAGCATCCGCACCATGTGCGGCGTCACAAGTCCGACAAAGCCGATCGTTCCGCCGACCGAAACGCAGACACCGATCAGCACCGAAACGGCAATGAGCACCGTGAGCTTCGCCCGGCGCACATTCACGCCGATGTTCCGCGCGTTGTCCTCGCCGATGGCAAAGGCGTTCAGCTCCCGCGCGTGCAGGCACAAGATCGTCCCACAGACGGCCAGCGCCGCCGCCAGCAGCGCCGCGTTTCCGTAGGTCGAGCCCTGAAATGAGCCCATCGTCCAGAAGGTGATGCTCTTGAGCTTGTCCGAGGCGAACGTCACAAGGACGCTCATGGCGCTCGAAACAAACATGGAGTAGATCACGCCGATCAGGATGATCGTATTGGTCGAGAGCGAGTAGTCGAGCCTGTACGCCAGCGCCAGAATGAGCGCCAGCGAGCCAAATGCAAACAGCACCGCCATGACCGTCGTCCCCGCAAACGGCAGCGACGGGAAATTCAGTCCGAACGCAATGGCGATCACCGCTCCCAGAGCTGCGCCGGACGAGACGCCGAGCGTCGAGCCGTCGGCCAGCGGATTGCGCAGCAGTCCCTGCATACAGGCGCCCGCCAGCGAAAGTCCGGCTCCGTTGAGTGCGACGCACAGGACGCGCGGCACGCGCACACGCAAAATGATGGGTACGGAAACGCCCTCCGGCGCCGCGCCCCGTCTCAGCGCCGTGCCGAGCACGGCCAGCGTCTCACGCAGCGGGATATTGACGCTTCCAAGGCAGACGCAGAGGCACATCGCCGCCAGCAGCGCCGCCGTCAGAAGCAGATATTGTAAAAGGGGAAGTCGTTCGGGCCGTGCCTTCATTTTTTGCTCCATCACTGCCAAAAGGGGGAACTTCCGTTCCCCCTTGGTTCACTGAATTATTCGCCGTAGACGAAATCGTACATTTCCTGTGCACCGACAGCCAGTCTCGGAGACGGACGGGACAGCTCGTTGTTCTGAAGGTTCAGGATCTTGCCGTTCTTCACAGCCGTCACGTTTTCCCAGCCAGCGCGGGATTCGATCTCCTCGACCGGCGTGGGGCCTTCGCCGTAGTACATGGTGATGGTAACGATATAGTCCGGATTGCGTTCAAGCACCTGCTCCTCGGAGATCTCCGCCCAGCCTTCCACGTCCGCAAACGCATTCTTCAGTCCGAGCATCTGTGCGATCTCGTCCATGAAGGTGTGGCTGCCGGCCGTCCACAGGCCGTATTCCAGCGGAGAAACCTCAAAGTAAACGGTCTTTTCCTCGCCGTCATCCGTGGCCTGAGCGGAAACGGCGTCGAACGTCATCTGCATGGCATCGCAGATGAGATCCGCTTCCTTCTCCTTGCCAAGCAGCTTGCCGATCATATTGACAGCTTCATAGACGCCCTTGATGTCCTGTGCGTCGCTGACGACGACCTTGACGCCCGCATTCTCAAGCTGCTGGATCTGCTCCTCGCTCTGCGCCATCGTGGACATCACGAGCACCTGCGGCTCCAGCGCAAGGATCTGCTCGATGTTGGTGTCATAGCCGGACTGCACGGACGGAACGTCCATGACCTCGGCCGGATAGTCACAGTATTCACCGCGGCCGACAAGCTTATCACCCGCGCCAAGAGCGTAGATGATCTCGCAGTCCGAAGCGGTCAGGGCAACGATGCGGTCAGCAGGCTTTTCCAGCGTGATCTCGCGGCCGGTCATATCGGCAACGGTCACGGGCCCTTCATCATCGTCGGGAATTTCCGGCCCGTCCACAACGGGCTCTTGCTCTTCGGTCATCGGCAGCGTGACCTCGTCCTGCGTATCGGCGGAATTCTCCTGCTTCGAGCAGCCCGCCAACAGTGCCAGCAGCATGCACGCAGCGAGGATCAGCGCCGTGATTCTCATTTTTTTCATTTTGCAATACCTCTTTGCCTGATTTTCCCGGCTGCGTCAGCCGGTTGTCCTCATTATACTGATTTTTTGCCGGAAGTCAATTTCCGTCCGCAGTTTCTCCTGTTTCTCCACAAGCTGCGGAGCCGTTGCGCCCGGAAATGCGCATCCCGCTCTGTCCGGCGCTCACAGATACGTCAGCAGCATCTCGAAAATCGCCCGCGCCGCATCCTCGCGGATCTGCGCGCGGCTTCCGGCCAGATGCAGCTCCTGATTGTAGGAAAAGCCGTTCATATCCAGCCCGATATAGACAAGCCCGATGGGACGGCCCGTACCGTCTCCGTCCGGGCCTGCAAGGCCGGTCACGGAAACGCCCACGTCCGCGCACACCGCCTCTCGCGCACCTTTTGCCATCTCCGTCGCCGTCTGGCGCGAGACCGCCGTGTACGCGCACAGCGTCTCCTCCGAGACGCCGAGCAGGCGCTGCTTGACGCCGTTCGTATAGGAGATCACGCCGCCCATGTAGACGGCGGAGCTTCCCGGAATATCCGTCAGGAGCTTTCCGACCAGACCTCCCGTGCAGGATTCCGCCGTCGCAAGCGTCATCCCTCTCTGTGCCAGTATGCGCAGAACGTCCGCAGCCAATTCCTCAGTTTTCATACCAGCGCACCTGGATCTTCTCCGTATTCTCGATCGCGCGGGCGATCAGGCCCGCAACGTCGAGCTTGGCCTCCTCCGCCTCGACCGGTCCGAGGGACGGCTTCGTCTTGGGATGCTTCGGTGTAAAGACCGTGCAGCAATCCTCATACGGCAGGATCGACGTATCCAGCGTGCCGATTTTCCGCGCGATGGTCACGATCTCCTCCTTGTCCATACCGATCAGCGGATGGAAGATGGGCATGTGGACGACCGCGCCGGTCACGGCCATCGCGTCCATGGTCTGGCTTGCGACCTGACCGAGGTTTTCGCCGGTCACAAGGCACTTCGCACCGTGGTCGCGGGCGATGGCCTCGGAAATGCGCATCATGAAGCGGCGCATGATAATGGTGAAATACTCCTCGCGGCAGTGGTCGCGGATGGCCTCCTGGATTTCCGTGAAGCCGACCACATCGACCGTCATCCGGCCGCAGTAGCGCGTCATGAGCTTCGCCAGCTCCAGTACCTTTTCCTTCGCGCGCTCGGAGGTATACGGATAGGAGAAGAAGTGGATGCACTCCAGCTCCACGCCGCGCTTTGCGATCATGTAGCCCGCGACCGGCGAGTCGATGCCGCCGGAGAGCAGCACCGCCGCCCGTCCGCCCGTGCCGGTTGGCAGGCCGCCCGCGCCCGGGACTGCCGGGCCGTGGATGTAGGCTGCGAAGTCGCGCACCTCGACGTTCACAACATAAGTCGGCGTGTGAACGTCCACCGCGACCTGCGGGAACGCCTCGGCGAGCCTGCCGCCGATCTCCTGCGAGATCTGGATGGAGTTGAGCGGGAAGGACTTGTCCGAGCGCTTGGACTCAACCTTGAAGCTCTTCTGCACACTCAGCTCGTCGCCGAGATAGTCCACGACCGCCTGATAGATGGCGTCGAGATTCTTTTCACACGCGCGGCAGCGGCACATCGAGCTGACGCCGAACACATGTCCGCACGCCTCCCACGCGCCGTCGAGGTCGCAGTCATCCGCCTGCGGCTCCACGTAGACCGTGGACTGCATGATGTAGACCTTGAACGCGCCGAAATGCGACACGGTGCGGCGCACATTTTTCTTGAGCGTCTCCTCAAAGGTACGGCGGTTCGCGCCCTTGAGCACGATCTCGCCAAGCTTCAGCAAAAACATTTCTTTCATGGCAATTTCCTATCTGTAAATAAAATAAATCACAATAATGTGTATCCGGACGGCCGCAGCCGTTCCGCTCACTGGTTTCCGAACCGGAACGTGCGGTACTGCACGGCCTCGGCGATGTGCTGCGGCCGGATATCCGCCGACCCGTCAAGGTCCGCGATGGTGCGCGCCACGCGCAGCACCCGGTCATAGCTCCGCGCCGTCATGCCGAGGCGCTCAAAGGCCGTTTTCATCAGACTCGTGCAGGCCTCGTCGAGCGCACAGCTCGCGCGCAGGTCTGCCGGCTCCATCTGCGCGTTGCAGCGCGCGGAATCCGCCCCGAAGCGCTCGCGCTGGATGGCGCGCGCCGCCTCGACGCGCTTTTTGATCTCGCAGGACGGCTCCGCCGTCGTCCGGCGGCTCAGCTCCTCAAAATGCACGGCCGGGACCTCGACGATCAGGTCGATGCGGTCGAGCATCGGGCCGGAGATCCGTCCGAGGTACTGATCGACCGACGCCTGCGAGCAGGTACACCGCCCGCTCGGGTCGCCGTACCAACCGCATTTGCACGGATTCATCGCGCAGACCAGCATGAACCGGCACGGATACGTCACCGACCCCTGCACGCGCGAGATCGTCACGGCTCCGTCCTCAATGGGCTGCCGCAGCACCTCAAGCGTATCGCGGTGAAACTCCGGGAATTCGTCGAGAAACAGGACGCCCCGGTGCGCCAACGAGATCTCGCCCGGCTTCGGATTCGAGCCGCCGCCCGCCAGCGAGACGGCAGAAACGGTGTGGTGCGGGCTGCGGAAGGGCCGCGTCTGCACCAGCGGCTCACCGCTCCGGAGCATCCCCATCACGGAATAAATTTTCGTGACCTCCAGCGCCTCCTCGCGCGTCATGTCCGGCAGGATGGACGGCAGGCGCTTTGCCAGCATACTCTTGCCGGAGCCGGGCGGGCCGATGAGCAGGATGTTGTGTCCGCCCGCCGCCGCGATCTCCAGCGCGCGCTTGACGTTTTCCTGCCCCTTCACATCCCGGAAATCCGGCAGCTCCGGCCGGAGGCTCTCCGCCTCCCACGGCGCGGCCGGCTCCATGCGCTCCGTCCCCTGCAAATGCGCGATCAGCTGCCGCACAGAGCGGACGCCGCAGACCGTCAGGCCGCCTGCCAGCGTCGCTTCGGCGGCGTTCTCCTCCGGCACATACAGCTCCTTCACGCCGCAGTCCTTCGCAGCCAGCGCCATCGGCAGCACGCCGCTCACCGGCCGCAGTTCTCCCTGTAGGCTCAGCTCTCCCAGAAACGCGCAGGGCGTTTTCGGCAGCTTCACCAGCTCCGATGCCGCCAGAATTCCCAGCAGGATCGGCAGGTCGTAGAGCGTGCCGCTCTTTTTCGTTCCGGCCGGAGCCAGATTCAGCGTGATCCGGCTGACCGGGAATTTGAAGCCGCAGTTTTTGATCGCGGCGCGCACGCGCTCACGCGATTCCTTGACCGCTGCGTCCGGAAGCCCGACCACATCAAAAGCCGGCAGTCCGTTCGTGATGAAGCACTCCACCGAGACCTCATAGCCCTCGATCCCGAGCAGTCCCATGGAGCGCACATGACTGAGCATAGCGGCGCCTCCTCTTCCGTTTTCCGATACCGCGCGCCTCGGCAGAGACGGCCTCGCCGCGCAGCGGTACCGCTTCGTTTTTCTTCTTCCAGTTCTATCATACCGCATTTCCGGCAAAAAACCAACAGGAAATTCTCAAGGCGGCTGCATTCCGAGTTTCCCTCAAATTTACAGTCGATATTTCCGGTTTTTCTGTGCTGCGTACAGGATTTCTCATTTACTTTGACAAAAAAGTGTGTTATGATTATGCGGTACAATTATGTAATTACTATTAGGAGGTAATTGAAATTGGCTCGTAAGTTCAAAACGATGGACGGCAACAATGCCGCGGCGCACGTATCCTATGCGTTTACCGAAGTCGCCGGCATCTACCCCATTACGCCGTCGTCTCCCATGGCCGACCTTGTTGACCAGTGGTCTGCGGCCGGACTGAAGAACATCTTCGGCTCCACCGTCAAGGTCGTGGAAATGCAGTCTGAGGCCGGTGCGGCCGGTACTGTCCACGGCTCTCTGGGCGCCGGCGCTCTGACCACCACCTACACGGCCTCCCAGGGCCTGCTGCTGATGATCCCGAACATGTATAAGATCGCGGCTGAGCAGCTTCCCTGCGTGTTCCATGTTTCCGCCCGTACCGTTTCCACCCACGCGCTGAACATCTTCGGCGATCACTCCGACGTTATGGCCTGCCGTCAGACCGGCTTCGCAATGCTCTGCGAGACCAACCCGCAGGAGGTCATGGATCTGTCCCCCGTCGCGCATCTGGCCGCGATCGAAGGCAAGGTCCCGTTCCTGAACTTCTTCGACGGCTTCCGTACCTCTCACGAGATCCAGAAGGTCGCTGTCTGGGATTACGAGGATCTCAAGGAAATGTGCGATATGGACGCTGTCGAGGCGTTCCGCAAGCACTCCATGAACCCCGAGCGTCCTGTTGCCCGCGGCAGCCACGAGAACGGCGATATCTTCTTCCAGCACCGTGAGGCCTGCAACAAGTTCTATGACGCTCTGCCCGCCATCGTTGAGAAGTACATGGGCAAGGTCAATGAAAAGCTCGGCACCGACTATCAGCTCTTCAACTACTACGGCGCTCCCGACGCTGACCGCGTCATCATCGCCATGGGTTCCATCTGCGACGTTGCAGAGGAAGTCATCGACTACATGAACGCGCACGGCGAAAAGGTCGGCCTGGTCAAGTGCCGTCTGTACCGTCCGTTCTGCGGCGACAAGCTGGTCGCTGCCATCCCGGCTACCGCCAAGAAGATCGCCGTCCTCGACCGCACCAAGGAGCCGGGCGCTCTGGGCGAGCCGCTCTACATGGACGTTGTCACCGCGCTTGCCAACGCCGGCGTCAAGGCGACCATCATCGGTGGCCGCTACGGTCTGGGTTCGAAGGATACGCCTCCCGCATCCGTCTTTGCCGTTTATAACGAGCTGGCCAAGGACGAGCCGAAGCATCAGTTCACCATCGGCATCGTGGACGACGTCACCCACCTGTCCCTCGAAGAGGACAAGAACTGCCCGAACACCGCAGCCGAAGGCACCATCGAGTGCAAGTTCTGGGGTCTGGGCGGCGACGGCACCGTCGGCGCGAACAAGAACTCCATCAAGATCATCGGCGACCATACCGACAAGTACGTGCAGGCCTACTTCCAGTACGACTCCAAGAAGACCGGCGGCGTCACCATCAGCCATCTGCGCTTCGGCGACAAGCCCATCAAGAGCCCGTACTACATCAACAAGGCCGACTTCGTCGCCTGCCACAACCCGTCCTACATCACCAAGGGCTTCCCCATCGTCCGTGACGTAAAGCCCGGCGGCGTGTTCATGATCAACTGCCAGTGGACGCCGGAGGAGCTTGCCCATCATCTGGACGCCGCCTCCAAGCGCTACATTGCCAGGAACAACATCCAGCTCTACACCATCAACGCCATCGACCTTGCCCAGTCCATCGGCATGGGCAAGCGCACCAACACCATCCTTCAGTCCGCGTTCTTCTCTCTGGCAAAGGTTCTGCCCGAAGAGGACGCCATTAAGTACATGAAGGAAAAGGCAACGCAGTCCTACGCCAAGAAGGGCATGGACGTCGTTGAGATGAACCACAAGGCCATCGACGCCGGCGCGACCGCCTACGTCAAGATCGACGTTCCCGCCGATTGGGCGAACGCCGAGGACGTGGTCGTCGATCACAAGCTTGAGGGCAAGCCCGAGCTTGTCAAGCAGGTCAAGAACATCCTCTTCCCGGTCGGCAAGATGGATGGCGACAGCCTGCCCGTCTCCACGTTCATGGACCATGTGGACGGCCAGTTCGAGCTGGGCGCAGCCGCTTACGAGAAGCGCGGCGTCGCCGTCGCAGTCCCGACCTGGGATTCCAGCAAGTGTATCCAGTGCAACAACTGCGCTTATGTCTGCCCGCACGCGACCATCCGTCCCTTCGCTCTGACCGAGGAAGAGGCCAAGAACGCACCGGCAGCCGCCAAGATCGTTCCGGTCAAGGCCGGCAAGGGCAAGGGCGTCTATCAGTTCACGATGGCCATTTCTCCGCTCGACTGCATGGGCTGCGGCGTCTGCGTCAGCGTCTGCCCCGAGAAGGTGCAGGCCATCAAGATGGTTCCGCAGGAAGAAGAGCTTGCGCAGCAGGATGTTTTCGATTACTGCGTTGCAAAGGTCACCGACAAGCCCGAGCTTCAGACCGCCGACGTCAAGGGCAGCCAGTTCCGCAAGCCGCTGCTTGAGTTCTCCGGCTCCTGCGCAGGCTGCGCCGAGACCAGCTACGCCCGCCTCGTCACCCAGCTGTTCGGCGACAAGATGTATATTTCCAACGCCACCGGCTGCTCGTCCATCTGGGGCAACCCCGGCGCGACCTCTCCGTACTGCACGAACGCCGAAGGCCACGGCCCGGCATGGTGCAACTCCCTGTTCGAGGACAACGCCGAGCACGGCTTCGGTATGTATCTCGGCCAGAAGGCGATCCGCGACAGCCTGATCGAAAAGACCAAGGAGCTGCTCGCCGTCGAGTGGACGAACGCCGACCTCAAGGCCGCCGCACAGAAGTACCTCGACACGGTTGACGATCTGAACGCCAACGCCGAAGCCACCAAGGCTTACGTCGCCGCTCTGGAAGAGAACGTCGCGACCGTTGACGAGCTGGCACAGGTCCCGCAGTTTGCCGAGCACGCTGCCGAGCTCAAGGCCAAGGGCGAAAAGTACTGCGACTGCGCTGCCTGCAAGCTGGGTGCAGAGATTCTCGCAAAGAAGGAATACCTCAGCAAGAAGTCCGTCTGGATCTTCGGCGGCGACGGCTGGGCATACGATATCGGCTTCGGCGGCGTGGATCATGTTCTCGCTTCCGGTCAGGATATCAACATCTTCGTATTCGACACCGAGGTCTACTCCAACACCGGCGGACAAGCCTCCAAGGCTTCCAACATCGGTCAGGTCGCACAGTTTGCGGCAGCCGGTAAGG
>OGFF01001788.1_pt1 | contig 21106 bp, 23 predicted proteins | sample 1570751 | NCBI WGS metagenome assembly OGFF01 (sample SAMEA2581951, study PRJEB24529) | metagenome | biome: Human gut stool | place: China | collected 2011 | reverse complement strand
ATCCAGTAGCTATGGAGCAGGGTCTTACATTCGCTATCCGTGAGGGTGGACGTACTGTTGGATCAGGACGTGTTGCTACAATCATCGAGTAATACAATCTGAAAATAGATTTGTTATCGCAAGATAACTTGTGTCCAAACGTAAGATACCCCAGAAACCTTGTGTTTCTGGGGTTTTTCTGTACTCTAAGAAAAGAATTGTTTGTAAAATTATCAGATTAGAAACAGTGAAACGTTTATCAGAAAGATGAAATACGGATAAATTTAAAATTGAAAAATCAGTCTAGCGGTGCCAAAACGGTGCCAAAAAGAAACTCCTGCGAATATTTGCTATTCACAGGAGTAATTTTTTTACCAGCCTTTGATCTGTTTGATCTGTTCAGCACGTTCCGGATCACGATGATATTGCAGTTTCAGACGGATCGTTTCCACAACTTCCTGTCTGGCTTCATCATCAAGCTGATAGAACGATGTGAGCAGATTATCTACATCAGGCATACTGTTCTTACCGAAAAGATACATCAACGGGTACATAGAATTTTTTAAATAAGTCTTTACACGGCTTGCGTCTAATGCTCCGTTCAAACCGTCTGGAAGTGTAGGATAAATCTCTTCTTCCTTAATTGTGCCAGAAAATGGACTGGCAGAACATATCTCATTCACATCAACTTGTAATTCATTTGCAAGTCTTAAAGCAAAATCAAATCGAATATTGGAATCTTTTTGAATAATTGAATATAAGGTTGTGGCACTGATTCCGGTTGCCTTTGCAATTTTACGGACATTTGTGCCTTTTTCATCAAGATATTTCTTTAAATTTTTACCGTCACCCATAGAATCCTCCTTTTTCATATATTGCAAAATTACGAAAAACATAAATCTATAGAATATCATAGCACAGACCTGGAATAAAATAAAGAGAAAATAATATACGAAGTTCGTAAAAATATGTTTACGAAATATCGACAATGAAATAAATACATGATATTATCAATTTACGAAAATTGTACAGATATAGAAATACAGTAAACGTATTCTGTATCTGGAGAGGAAAGGAGGATGCAGTATGGCAAGCTACAATTATATGATGAGTGCTGATGAAGTGGCACAGGAATTAAACTGCTCAAAATCTTATGCTTATAAACTGGTGAAAGCTATGAATAAGGAACTGGCTGCACAGGGATATATTACGATGGCTGGAAGAATACCAAAGGCGTTTTGGGCAAAAAAGATGTATGGCTATGAAATAGCAGGAAATTAAGGAGGATTAATATGGCTTACAGAGAAAAAGACACAAAAAAATGGACAGCCCAGTGGTTTGAGACAAATGTTATGGGTGAGAAGAAAAAACGCAGAAAGCGTGGATTTGAAACAAAGCGAGAAGCATTGGAGTTTGAACGAAGTAAAAAGTTGAGCACTGAGCGAAGTATGGATATGAAACTGAGCGATTTTATTGAGATTTATTTTTCAGACAAACAGAATGACCTAAAAGATCGAACAATCAAAAATAAAAGATATATGATGCAACAGCATATCGTTCCATACTTTGGAAATCAGATGATGAGTGAGATCAAGGCTTCACAGATTATTCAGTGGCAGAATGAAATTCAGAAAAAAGGATATTCAGATTCTTATCTGAGAATGATTCAGAATCAGTTGACCAGTCTGTTTACACATGCAGCTAAAATATATGATTTGCCAGTTAATCCATGCAAGAAAGTGAAACGAATGGGAAATTCGGATTCGAGAAGTTTGAACTTCTGGACACTGGACGAGTACAAACAGTTTATACAGACAATGGAGCCGGGAACAAGATATTATCTTATATTTGAGATGCTGTTCTGGACTGGGTGCAGGATTGGGGAGCTGCTTGCGATTACAAAAGCTGATATCAATTTTGAAAAGAATCAGCTTAGTATCAATAAGACTTATTACCGAACAGGAATGCAGGATATTATCACAGAACCAAAAACAAAACAGTCCTTTCGAACAATCGAAATTCCAGAATTTTTGAAAGAGGAAATTAAGGAATTTGTAGATGGTCACTACGGAATGCCGGATACAGAAAGATTGTTTCCAGTTGTTCAGGAAGCGGTACAGCATAAGATGAAACGGCAGATTGAACTGGCAGGAGTAAAGAAAATCCGAGTGCATGATCTCAGACACAGTCATGTGGCTTATCTCATTGAGAAAGGTGTAGAACCGTTACTGATCCGGGACAGATTGGGTCATAAAGATATTCGTATCACATTGAATACTTATGGACATCTTTATCCAAATCAGCAGAGGAAGATTGCAAATCTGCTGGATAATGAAAATGCAGTTACCGGATTGGGAGAAGAAAGAGATGAATGTTGAAAAGGCAAAAGAAAAAGCCCAGATAAATAATCTGAGCAAGTTCTCTGATAATCAGATTAACTGATATACCATCTTGGCAGATTCAGTATATCACGAATCGAGAAATACGACAATTCCCGAATATCTGTTCATCAGAGACTTGCCCGGAAGGGCAGGAGGAGATGATGGAATGAATATGAATGAAAAAAACAAAATTAAGAATTGCAGAATAGAACCAAAACTGAAACTGATCAATATGGATTCAGTAGAGGTGGAACAGGTAGAATGGCTGCTTTATCCGTTTATTCCTTATGGAAAAGTGACCATTATACAGGGAGATCCAGGAGAAGGAAAGACAACAATGGTACTTCAGATTATTGCAAAACTGACCAGAGGAGAGCCGATTCTTCCTGTTACTGATACAACAAAAGAAAAACGAAGTGATGAAGTCGGTAGTGAGAATGAAGATCTAGATGCCAAAGATAATATTCAGGAACAGTCTTCTATGTCACCTGTAAATGTGATTTATCAGACAGCGGAAGATGGTCTAGGAGATACTATCAAACCCAGATTACTTGCTGCAGGTGCAGATTGTTCGAGGGTGCTGGTGATTGATGACAGTGACCAGCCACTGACAATGGCAGATGCCAGATTAGAAGAAGCAATCGTGCAGACAAAAGCCAAAATGGTTGTTCTTGATCCGATTCAGGGATTCCTGGGAGCAGAGGTAGACATGCACAGGGCAAATGAGATCAGGCCATTGATGAAGCGTGTCGCAGTGCTGGCAGAAAAATATCACTGTGCAGTCATTTTAATCGGTCATATGAACAAAAACAGTAACGGCAAATCTTCTTATCGAGGACTTGGCTCCATTGATTTTCAGGCTGCTGCAAGAAGTGTCCTGATTGTCGGGCGAGTGAAAGATGAACCAGAAGTAAGAGTGGTATGTCATACGAAGAGTTCTCTTGCACCGGAAGGAACGTCCATTGCATTCAGACTGGATAAGAATAATGGCTTTGAATGGATTGGAGAATATGATATCAGTGCAGATGAACTTCTTAATGGAGACGGCAGAGGGCAGAAAAGTCGGAAAGCAAAAGAATTTCTCCTTGAAATACTGGCAAATGGAGGAATGACTCAAAAGAAAATTGCAGAAGAAGCCGAAACCAGAGGAATAAAAAGTAAAACGTTATGGAATGCCAAACGGGAACTTGAAATTGATTCTGTAAAACGTGGAAAGCAATGGTATTGGATGCTGCCAGAATAAAAATGGAAGATGGCAAGATTACCATTTCTTAAGAAGAGGGAATCTTGCCACCTTGAAAGGAGAACAGATGCAAAATAAAAATGTACAGATTCCATACGAGTTATTTTTTCAACTCCTGCAATATTTTTTGATGGATAACTACGATGGCGAAGAAATAATCCGGTTGGGATTGGAGAAAAAACTGGATGCAATGGTGAATCGTGAAGTGTATAGCAAATCCAAAACAGCACCAACGGAAGAAGAAAGGGAAAAGTTCCGGCAGGAATATCTGGACAGACGGGGAATACCGGAGAACTTTCGATGGTAAAGGTTCTTTCTGACTACTTTATTACAGGAGCGTGTCACGCACCTGTAGATAGCAGACAAGTAGAAAGCTGGTAAGATGTAGCCGGGAGTTTGTTGGTGAAGAAGAGAATTTTCAAAAGGGAGCCCTGATTCAGGGCGTCCCTGCGGAAACGCTAAATGAAAGGAGAATGGCATAATGCGAGAAGGAAGATTAGGATATAACAGTTATAACAAAAGATATGGATTATTATCATCAGATCTATGGATTGATACAGGATTTCACTGTGGAGAATGCCTGGAAGTGTTGCTTGATGATGAATGGGTTCAGACTAGAATGGAAATGAATCCTGCAAGAGAATGGTATCTTGTAGGAACACCGTATTGTGGTGATCTGGAATATATCCGGGCAAGGATACCGGGATAATTCAGCCATACAAGTAACGCAGGAGTGAACCGACCAACGGGAGGAATAGCCCCCGGCAGGGCGCAAGGGTACTTTTGATGGACGGTACGGCTGTCGAAAGTGCTTTTGCGTTACTTTTGACAAAAGTAACAAAACCGCCGTATCCGGCGAAAGTTTCTTAATATCGCTATTACTGGCGTGAATAAAAATTATGTGCCATATCTAGCACTTGATTAGAAAAGAGGTGAGAAACATTATGATAAAACGAACAATTAGCGGTATGATTGGGAAAGGTTCTCTGGCTCATAACAGGAGAGAGTTTTTCGCAGAGAATGTAGACCCAGACAGAGTACAATTAAATATTTGTTACCAGAATGAAAATCTGAAAGAAGTTTACAAAGAGTTATTTGATGATGCTGTGGAGAGATACAATACCGGGAAAAGAAAAGACCGGAAGATTACAAATTACTATGAAAAAATCCGGCAGGGAAAACAGGAAAAGTTGTTCCATGAAGTGATTTTCCAGATTGGAAACCGAGAAGATATGGCTGTTGGAACAGAAGCAGGAAATCTGGCTGTAAACGTACTGGATGAGTATGTAAAAGATTTCCAGAAACGGAATCCGACACTTCGGGTATTTAGTTGCTATTTGCATCAGGATGAGGCTACTCCACATCTTCATATTGACTTTATTCCTTATGTGACGGGCTGGAAAGGAAAAGGAATGGATACCAGAGTTTCGCTGAAACAGGCATTAAAAGGTCTTGGATTTCAAGGTGGAAATAAGCATGATACGGAGCTGAATCAGTGGATAAATCATGAAAAAGAAGTACTGGCAGAGATTGCAAGGCAGTATGGAATTGAATGGGAACAGAAAGGTACTCATGAGGAACATCTGGATGTCTATAACTTCAAGAAAAAAGAACGGAAAAAGGAAGTACAGGAATTGGAGCAGGAAAAAGAGCATCTAACTGCTGAAAAAGAAGAATTAACAGCACAAATTGCAGAATCCAGAGCAGATATCCAGAATTTAAAAGACGATAAGGAACAGGCAATCAAGGCGAAGCAAGAAGCAGAACAAAAGGCAGGGAGCGCAGAAAAAGAACTAAAAAGCCTGGAAGATCGCAGAGAACAGCTACAACCGATTATGGATAGTGTGAGCAAAGAAATCAAAGAATATGGAACAGTTAAAATGTTACTGCCGGAGGCGGGCACGCTAGAACGGGCAGTAACCTATCGAGACAAAAAAATTAAACCACTGTTTCTTCAAATAAAGAATAAGGTTGCTGTAATGGCGGCTCAGGTTAAAGAACTCACGAAAGAGGTGGAAGGGTGGAAGAAAAAATATCAAAAGGTGAAACAGAAATATAATGCTATTCAGAGAGAACTGGATGATATACGTAAAGACAATCAGAAATTGTCAGAAGAAAAAGATATATTACAAGGTGTTTCTGATAGGTATGATCGTGTTGTGCGTGTTCTTGGAATAGAAACTGTAGATACAGCAGTACAGCAGGATATTCAAAACGAGAAAGTCCTGGAAGAAAAGCGACGGATGGAGCAAATGCCGAAGGGAAATATTCATGAAAGATTGGCATGGGGAATGAAAAAAAGCGAGATGGAGAATCAGCAGCGTAAGAAAACTAAATCAAAAAACAGAGAAATGGAGAGATAAGATTATGGAAACACACATTTATGATGAAAAGAACGGATTAAGCTATACTTTGCATGGAGATTATTATTTGCCGAATTTGGTATTGAATGAAGAAAAACCGATATATGGGAAATATGGAATGCTGCGAAAACAGTTTCTGAAGGAACACAGATTAGCAAAATATCAATATTTGTTGTTGACTGGAAAGCTGACGGAACACCTGAATCAGATTGATCAGGAGAGCAGAGAACAGGTGGAAATGCTTATGGAACAGATGGCAGAAAAACAGGGTGTAACTGAAGAATTAAAGGTACAGAACCAGACGAAGTGGGTTAGGCTGATGAATAATATAAAAGCCAGTGCAGAAGAAATGGTGTTGAGAGAAATACTTTATATATAAGTATTGGTTGTAAAGGACTGAACAGGAAAAGTATAATACTATCCGGCTTATTAAGATTTATTTCACATCTCTTGATTTTTATTACGGTTACTGATATAGTTATTACAGTAACCGTAATAAGGAGGGGATGCTATGAGGGATAATGTGAAAAGTGGTGCACTCACAGAAGTGACATTCTATATTTTGCTTTCACTCTATTCACCTAAACACGGATATGCTGTCATGCAGTTCATTGAAGAAAAAACAGGTGGGCGGCTTTCATTGGGAGCAGGCACTTTATATGGTGCATTAAATTCAATGCAGGAAAAGGGATGGATTGAGCTTTTCGGAGATAGTGAAGGTAGAAAAAAAGAGTATCTTATCACTGTAAAAGGAAAGGAGATAGCTGAAAAAGAACTTATCAGACTTCGTGAACTTGTAGGTATTGCAAGCGGAATTGTAGGAGGTACATTATGAGCAAAAAGTGTTATCGTTTTTTTGGCGGGCTATTGACGGTACAGAAAAACTGGCTGAATAAGATGGCTGAAAAAGGTTATCGCCTTATTCGAACGGGAAAATTACTCTATGAATTTGAAAAATGTAAGCCAGGTCAAGTTCAATATTGCGTGGAGTTTATAGGACAAAAATCAAAAGCTAATGCTGAAGATTACCATGATTTCTTGGAAGAAATGGGATATTCCGTATTCTATAAAAATATCAATCTTAATTATTCTGTTGGTAAAGTTCGCTGGCGTCCGTGGGCTGAAATTGGCGGTCGTATTGCAACAAACACTACAACATTTAACAGGGAATTGCTGATTGTAGAAAAAGAAAATGATGGAAAACCTTTTGAACTTCATACGTCCTATGAAGATAGGGCAAATTATTACAGTAATTTGCGAAATCCCTGGCTTTTATTAATGCTTATGCTCGTGGCATTTGCTACCGTAAATCGGTCTGTTATTTTAGGCATAGTTGCTGTGATTTTTCTAATCCCTGTCATTATATACCAGTTGCAAATTATGAAAAATAGGCATGAAGCGAAGATGAAGGAGTGGTGATTCAGGATAACAAGGTTGGTTTAGCTGATGCAATGTAATGCACTGTCGTTTGAGGGTTAGTAGCCCGTTCTTAAATTTGTGGGCAGTTTGTTGCTGATGATATAAATATTAGAGAAAATTAATTGAAAGTTAAAAAAAGAAAGTAATAAGTAAACAAAGGCTCAATTGTAAACATGTATTGGGAACGCTATAATGGAAATAAGGACAGGAGGTGCGAACAATGCGTATTGGTGAGCAGATAAAAAACTATCGAAAAACTGAGGGATTAACACAAGAACAGGTGGCAAATTATCTGGGTGTTTCTACTCCTGCGGTAAATAAATGGGAAAAGGGAAATACATATCCGGATATCTCATTACTTCCAGCTTTGGCACGATTATTGAAAATTGATATGAATGAATTGTTTTCGTTTCGTGAAGAATTGACCGAAAAAGAGATTGGACAATTTGTGAATGAACTTTCGGAAGTTTCATTGGACAGCTTTACAGAGGCTTTCGAGATGGCATCTCGTAAAATACAGGAGTATCCTCATTGCGACTTATTAATATATACGATCGCAACCGTTCTGAACGGATCTTTGACTTTGTCAGATCTTAATGACGAAGAACGAATGGAATATAATACAGCTATTATTGAGTGGCTGGAACGAACAGCAGATAGTCAGGATGAAAGAGTGAGAAATTCAAGCGTTTTTATACTTGCAACAAAATATGTCCAAATGGAGAAATATGAAGAAGCAAATGCCCTTTTGAAAAAAATTCCTGATACTGTAATTGATGCAACGATTATGAAAACAAGTGTATTAGCACATCAGGAAGGAACAGACACTGCTGCGTTATTCCTGGAAGGGAAACTGCTACAGGCAGTTGTCAATATTCAAAGCTACTTGTATAAGTTAATTGAAATGGAAGAAGAAACAGGAAATCATGATAAAGCAGAGAGAATTGCTGAGATTACAGATCACATGATATCGTTGTTTGGACTATGGAATTACGGCAACACAGTGCCCTATCTGCTGATTGCTGGATATCGAAAAGATGTAGAAAAATGTGTTCAGTTAATTAAGCAATTATTAAGTGAATCACAGAAGCCTTGGAATATGACACAATCCCCTTTGTATTACAGGTATGAAGATACTGCACAGGGAAAAGCCTTTTCGGGAGTTGGAAAAAATTTTGTTCGTGAATTGTATTCGGAAATTGAAAATAAGAAAGAGTATGAATTCTTGAGAGGGAATAAGGAACTCGAATTAATTTTTGAGGAACACTTGAAATAGGTTGTAAAAATGTATGGAAATAGATATAGTTGAGAAAGAAGAAAATTTTTGACATTTCCACAGATGCGTGCTAATATGATTATAGAAAAAGAGTGCTACCGATAGACGGTTAGTCCGTTTTACTATTTAGAATATCATCAAAGATAACCGCTTAGTTTACCAGACCAGGGCGGTTATTTTTGTGGTTTATGATTATCTTTGCCTAATGTATATCCGATACTAAAGCAGGTTAAGCCGAAGCTCACTACTGCTATGAAGTCAATAATACTCATTGGCTTAGCCCTCCTTTCCAATGGATTCCTTTACAGGTTTCTATGTAATCAGAGGGTCACAGTCCCTCTGGAGAAGGACTAACCGCCTACCGTTATGGTAGCACCCATGTTTCGATTATAACAGTTAAAAATTACCGGTGCAATATAAAGTTGGTAGAGAAGTATCTAGTATCTACAGAAGAAAATCGGTTTGAGTATTCTCCGGTGCCAAAACGGTGCCAAGAAATCAGGCAAATCAAAATAGGTGGTGCAATTCAACCGCTGTTCATTGTATTTTGGAGAGAAAACCATAAAAAACATGAGGTAAAACGGAATTAAAGTATCGTGCTTATAGACGAACAGAGCTTATTCAAATGTTTAATGAGAGAGATCTGGATCTTATTATCATGATGGAAAATAATTTCCTAAAAGGACCTTCTCTTTTGTTAAAAACATACCCTCTCGTCAAGCATTATCATCTTTAGAATCTCTTCCATTACTCTATGATACATCTACAGAGTATAAGAATATAGATACAGAAATAGAACAATTACTTTTAAAAGCATGTATGAAAGAAGGTTATGTCATCTTACAGAAGTTCATGGATCAGAGTCCTTATTGTAAGTATTTATCTTCTTCTCCTACAAATAAGACTTCTTCTTTGTATCTTTACTATCATGAAGATGCCCATCAAATCATTCATAATATTATCCAGACACTCAAAAAGCATGCCATCTAGGCATGCTCATTTTATTCTAATTCAAATGCACCAGTATATAACTGATAATACTGACCTTTCTGTTTAATTAAGTCCTCATGAGAACCACGTTCAATAATATGACCATGATCTAATACCATGATTACATCAGAATTCTGTACAGTAGACAATCTATGTGCAATAACAAATACAGTACGTCCCTTCATTAAAGCATCCATACCCTTTTGTACAATCGCTTCTGTACGTGTATCAATAGATGATGTTGCTTCATCCATGATCATAACAGGTGGATCTGCCACAGCAGCTCTTGCAATCGCAATAAGCTGTCTCTGACCTTGTGATAAACTTGCCCCATTACCAGTCAACATTGTGTTATAACCATCTGGTAAACGAGTAATGAAATCATCAGCACCCGCAAGCTTTGCAGCTTCAATACATTGTTCATCAGTCGCTTCTAGATAACCATAACGGATATTATCCATAACTGTACCAGTAAAGAGGTTTGTATCCTGTAAGATAATACCAAGTGATCTTCTTAAATCAGGCTTTTTGATCTTATTGATGTTGATACCATCATATCTGATCTTACCATCTTCAATATCATAGAATCTATTAATTAAGTTGGTAATAGTTGTCTTACCAGCACCAGTGGCCCCTACAAAGGCTACTTTCTGACCAGGCTTTGCATATAATGTGATGTTATGAAGAATCATCTTATTAGGATTATAAGCGAAATCTACATCATGCATTTCCACATCGCCTTCAAGTCTTGTATAAGTCACAGTACCATCTTCATGTGGATGTTTCCATGCCCACATTTCAGTACGTTCAGTTGTTTCTACTAATTCACCATTTACTTCTTTAGCATTCACTAAAGTAACATAGCCTTCATCAAATTCTGGTTCTTCATCTAATAATCCAAAGATACGGCTTGCCCCTGCAAGACCCATAACAACAGAGTTGATCTGCTGAGAAATCTGACCAATCTGGCCAGTGAACTGCTTAGTCATATTTAAGAATGGAACAACGATAGAAATATTAAGTGCCATACCAGATAAAGATATATTTGGTGTCTTTAGATAAAGAAGAACACCTCCTGTTAAGGCAATTAATACATAAAGAATATTACCCATGTTATGAAGAACAGGCATCAAGATATTCGCAAATGTATTGGCTTTTCTAGATGCTTCAAACCAGGCATTGTTTACTTTATCAAACCCTGCGATTGCATCTTCTTCATGATTGAATACTTTAATAACCTTCTGTCCATTCATCATTTCTTCAATATAACCTTCAGTTGCACCAAGAGTCTGCTGCTGTTTAATAAAGAATCTTGAACTCTTAGAACCAAAATTCTTAGTAATAAAGAACATAATAACACAGCCAATTAATACAACCCCAGTCAACCAAAAACTATAGTAGATCATGATGCAAAATACTGTTAGAAGTACAATAGAAGTCTGCATCAATGCAGGTAATGACTGAGAAATAAGCTGTCTTAATGTATCAGTATCATTTGTATAAATAGACATGATATCACCATGTGCATTTGTATCAAAATAACGGATTGGAAGACTTTCCATTCTTGCAAACATCTTTTCTCTGAATTTCATTAATGAACCCTGAGTAACTACGGCCATTAAACGGTTGTATGTAAATGATGCAATTAATGAAAGAATATAGAGGATTGCAAGAATTGAAACAAATGAAAATACTTCGACCTGTGCCTGTGCCCAGTTCTTAGTACGCCAGTATTTTTCAATAACCGCAATGATATTCTGCATAAAAACAGATGGAATAGAGCTGACAACTGAGTTAAAAAGAATTAATGCAATAATAATAGGTAGAAGAACAGGATAGAATTCAAAGAGTGTTTTAATGAGACGTATAAATGTGTTCTTCTTATTACCACGATTATTTTTCATCCTGTTCACCTCCCTTGTTTTGTGAATAGTATACTTCCTGATAAATCGGATTTGATGCAAGAAGTTCATCATGAGTACCGACTGCTTCAATAGAACCATTATTCATGATAATGATCTGATCTGCATCCTGTACACTTGAAACTCTTTGTGCAATGATGATCTTTGTAGTTTCAGGAATAAACTTCTTAAATCCTGCTCTAATAATAGCATCTGTTTTAGTATCTACAGCACTTGTAGAGTCATCAAGAATTAAGATTTTAGGTTTCTTAAGTAATGCACGAGCAATACATAATCTCTGTTTCTGTCCACCAGACACGTTAGTACCACCCTGTTCAATATGTGTATCATATTTATCTGGGAACTGTTCAATAAATTCATCAGCACAAGCAAGATGACATGCTTCTTCGATTTCTTCATCTGTGGCATCTTTATTACCCCAGCGTAAGTTTTCTTTAATAGAACCTGAGAATAGGACATTCTTCTGTAATACAACAGAGACTGCATCTCTTAAAGTGACTAAGTCATAATCTTTTACATTTACACCACCGACTTTAACTTCACCTTCAGTCACATCATATAGACGTGAAATAAGGTTAACAAGTGATGTTTTAGAAGAACCAGTACCTCCTAGAATACCAATAGTCTGTCCTGATTTAATATGTAGATTAATATTTTCAAGAGCATAACGATCAGCACGCTTAGAATATTTAAATGATACGTTATTAAAATCAATAGAACCATCATTTACTTCATAAATAGGATTTTCTGGATTAGAAATAGTACGTTTTTCTTCTAATACAGCAACAATACGTTCACATGATTCAATAGAGATAGTCACCATTACAAAGATCATTGATAACATCATCAAGCTCATAAGAATCTGGAAACTATAAGTAAGTAATGAAGACAACTGTCCAACCTGAATAATAGCTCCACCAAAATTAACAACCAAATAAGAACCAAAAGTAAGTACAAAAATCATTACAACATAAAGACAGAACTGCATCATTGGGTTATTTAAGGCAAGAATCTTTTCTGCTTTTGTGAAATCAGCACATACATCTTCTGCAGCTTCGTTAAATTTCTTCATTTCAAAGTCTTCACGTACAAATGATTTTACGACTCTAATACCATTGATATTTTCCTGTACTGAGTTATTTAAGTTATCATATTTCTTAAATACTTTTCTAAACAAAGGCATTGTCTTCTTAATCACAAGACCTAGACCAATACCAAGTACAGGAATAGTAAATAAGAAAATAAAAGCCAATGGTCCTCCCATTATGAATCCCATCACAAGTGAGAATATCAACATAAGTGGAGCACGTACAACTGTACGAATAATCATCATATAAGCCATCTGAACGTTAGTAACATCTGTTGTCATACGTGTTACAAGTGATGAAGCACTGAAACGGTCAATGTTTTCAAATGAGAAGTTCTGAACAGCCATAAATAAGTCTTTACGTAGGTTCTTACCAAAACCTGCAGATGCATTGGCTGCAGTAATACCTGCAAGAGCCCCAAATAGAAGTGAGAAACAAGCCATGATAATAAGTATCACACCATATTTCAAAATAACAGATAGATCACAACCATTCTGCATTTTGTTGACAAGATTAGCAACCATTAGTGGAATAATACATTCTACTAAGGCTTCAAATGCAACAAGAATAGGTGTCAAAATAGAATCTCTCTTGTATTCACGAATACTTTTCTTAAGCACACGAATTATATTCATCTTTTTTCCCCTTTCATTCATTTTCTAGATTTGAATAGACTTTACTAAGAAGATCGGCTAAAGTATCAATTTCTTCCTGTGTTAATCCCTTCATCATGAGACGATTGGATTCAGCCATATTCTTTTTTGCCTGTGCACAATGGCCTTCACCTTTTTGTGTTAAGCAGGCAATTTTAATTCGCTTATCCTTAGGATCATCACAACAATCAATTAGATTCTTTTCCTGAAGTCTTCTAAGAAGTCCCGCAGTAGTTGATTGAGCTACATGTAAATCCTTCTCAATCTCTTTAAAGGTCATCCTCTGATCAGGTGCGTCCTGTAATTTCAATAAAACATGGGACTGCATTAAAGTTAATCCTTCTTTTCTTAAAGAATTATTCGCACGCTTCTTTAAACAGTCATTAATATGCTTAATATAGCTTACTGCTTCACTTTCTCTCATCAGTTTACCTCCTTCTGCGCATTAGAATGATAGTACACTTTCAATTCAATGTCAATAGCATACTATTAAATATCAAATTATGAAAAAAGAAGAACTTATTAGTCCTTCTTCTCAGCCTTAGATTCACAATAATAACATCTATAGATACGTTTCTCTCTATTTGCTAGATAGAACACCTGATCTAAATCTCTTTCTACAGATGTAATACATCTTGGGTTCTTACATTTAGCCACATTAATGATTTTTTCAGGAAGCTGTAATTTCTTCTTTTCTACTGTTTCACCATTCTTAATAATAGAAACAGTAATATTAGGATCAATATAACCTAATACATCTAAATCAACATCAAAATCGTTATCAATCTTGACGATATCTTTCTTACCCATCTTATTAGAGCGGCAATTCATGATGATTGCAACCTGACAATCTAACTTACCTAGATCAAGAGCATCATATACTTCTTTAGCCTTACCAGCTGCAATATGGTCAATCACAATACCATTTTTAATACTGTCTATTCTCATAATCTTTCCACCTCATTCTGTAATCCTAATAAGCTTAAGATCAATGCCATACGGATAAAACGTCCATTATGAGCCTGTCTGAAATAAGCAGCTCTTGGATCTGCATCGACTTCAGTCTTGATTTCATTGACACGTGGAAGTGGATGCATAATAATCATATCTTTCTTTGCAGCCTGTAATTTTTCTTCATCTAAGATATAAGTATCTCTTAAACGGATATAATCCTGTTCATTGAAGAAACGTTCCTGCTGTACTCTTGTCATATAAAGAATATCTAATTCTGGCATGACTTCTTCCATGCTACGTACTTCTTTATATTCAATACCCATTGGATCAAGAATGTCTTCTTTTAAGTATTCAGGAAGTTTTAATTCATCTGGAGAGATGAATACAAACTTAGTACCTTCATAACGTGACATTGCTTTTAATAATGAATGAACTGTACGTCCAAACTTCAAGTCACCACAGAAACCTACTGTAAGGTTCTTTAAAGTGCCTTTTTCTCTTTGAATAGTTAATAAGTCAGTTAATGTCTGAGTAGGGTGATTATGTCCTCCATCACCTGCATTAATTAAAGGTACAGTGCATGTTGATGAAGCCACAACTGGAGCACCTTCCTTTGGATGACGCATTGCGATAATATCACAATAGCCGCTAACTACATGAATTGTATCTGATACTGTTTCTCCCTTAGAAGCACTAGATACGTTTGCAGTTGGGAATCCTAATACCTTTCCTCCAAGTGATAACATAGCACTTTCAAAAGATAGTCTTGTACGTGTACTAGGTTCGAAGAATAGTGTTGCAAGAATCTTATGTGCACATACGTCCTGATAACGTGTACGGTCTTTGATGATATCGTTAGCGAGTGCGATTAAATCATCAATTTCTTCAACAGATAAGTCCATTGGATCAATAATGAATTTTTTCATGGTGAGCTCCTTCTTTATAAACTTGTTTTAATTCCTACCTATTATATCACAGCCCCTCTATTTAAACAGTTTTTTCTAATAAAAACGTTTAATTGATATATTAACTATATTATTATGATATGCTAAGGAGAAAGATTATGACTGAAAAAGAGAAAATGTTGAAAGAAATGTTGTATAATGCCAACAATGATGAAGATCTACTTAAAGAAAGAACAATCGCAAAAGATTTATGTTTCAAATTTAATCAACTGATGCCTTCTGATGTAGAGAATCAAAAGAAACTATTAAATGAACTGCTTGGACAAATAGATGATACCGCATCAATTCTAGCATCTTTCTGGTGTGATTATGGTTACAACATCAAGGTAGGAAAAAACTTCTTTGCAAATCATAACACTGTCATTATTGATTGTGCTCCAGTAACTTTTGGAGATAATGTCTTTATTGCACCTAACTGTGGTTTTTATACTGCAGGACATCCAATTGACACAAAACGTAGAAATCAAGGACTAGAGTACGCTTATCCTATTACGGTAGGAAACAATGTTTGGATAGGTGCAGGTGTTCATGTGATGCCTGGAGTCACTATTGGTGATAATGTTGTCATTGGTGGAGGTAGTGTTGTTGTCAAGGATATTCCTAGCAACAGTGTAGCCGTAGGTAATCCATGTAAAGTAATACGTCCTATTACTGAAGAAGACGAACAAACTAATTGGGATAGATAAAAAGGGACAAAATAAATTTTGCCCTCAAGGGGGGTGTAACGAATAGACAATATGAAATGACGAGGAGGAAACAAAAAAATAACTCTCCTTAATTGTTCAATCGTGGATTTACCATTATACTTTGAGTAGTAATAAAAATTCGTAGTATTGTGGGATTACCGCAAAAAAAATAAGGAGGATTACCTATGAATAGAATAATAAAAATTGGGATGGTCCGCATTTTGCTTTTTTTGAAACTATAATGAGCTATTTACCCGTTACAGCTCCTTTTTCTTTAAAATAATAGTTGGTGATTTCATGATTGATGATACTAACTATGCTGATTGTCTTGCTTTATATAATTTTGATCATGTTGAAAAGCATTCTATCTAAGGAATGATGTTACCTATTTCTATGAGCAGTGCACTTATGGCACTGCAAAGAAACAGCTCGAGAAGATCATAATTGATTTCAGAAGCAGCATCGTTGCAGAGATGAGCACTTTTGCGAATACTCTTACCAACTGGAAAAAGGAAATCATTAACAGTTTCATAATTGTGGATGACAAGACAAACAGAAAGATGAACACTGCCATCGTTTAAAACAGAAACAAATCCATCAAGCTTCTCAAACATGCTTCAAACGGCTATTTGAACTGGGAGAGATTTCGCAATCGTATCCTATATACATTAAACGAAGATACAACCTTCTATTACACAAGTATAAAAAAGGATGGTAAATAATATGAGTAAGGTGTTTAAACTTATTATTGACGATGGTAATGAACCAATAATACTTGAAGAAGATGAAGTTTTAGAGGATATTCTTAATCATCTAGAGTCTATTTCTAACCGAATTGATGATATTCAGTTTTCTCTAATGAAAAAAAGACGATAAGGATTCATCGTCGGATTTAGATATTTCTGAAATAGACTTCTAGAGCGTAAAAAAGTATGAGGTGAGTTTCACCCCATACTACGTGATAATTAAAATATAGGAAACCCCTAGTTATTTTAAATCACCCATTTTTTATCGCATTTTCTACAGGTGTTTTTATTTCATCATTTAAAGATTGTTGAGCTGTCCATTGCCATAAATGTTCTCCATTATTTTCTGGTTCATTTTTAGCTGTATGAATCCAAGAACTATGTCCACCTGTTTCATATGTAGTTAATATAGCACCTTTATCTTTTAATAAAGTATAAACTCTTAATGCACTTTCTTCGTATTTAACTGTTGTATCATCTTTAGCTTGAATAACCCATGTTGGTATATTAATTGATTTTATCTCTTCATCTGTAATTATTCTACCTTCTCCATATGTCTTTATGTTTTGTTGATCAATAGCTGGACATGTTGATACTACTGCAGCAAATAAATTTGGATTATGTACAACCATATCTAATGCCATATACCCTCCTGCTGAACATCCATAAGAATATATTCTATTTGAATCAATATTATTATTTTTTATAATATTATTAATCAATTTTGTTGCATCATCAATATTTTCTGACCATTCATGTGGAGTTTGAGGCGCTAATACATATGCTCCATTAAAAATATTTTGTGCTTCATCGCTTGCTAAAGCAACAGCTCCTCTATTTGCTTTTAATTGAGAAAGATTATTATAGTGCAATCCTCTAAATCCAGATTCTCCACCTCCATGAAACCATACTATAAGTGGGTGTTTATTCCCATCATTTGCATTATTAGGTGTATAGAATTGATATTTTAACCCATTTGATTCACCTGCACTAAATTTATCAATTTCTTCATTTATGATTTTTTCATTTTGTAAAAGTTGAATATCACTAAATTCACTTCCATCTTTTAATGGTAATCCCTCATTCAAAGCAATTGTATACTTTATATTCAATAAAGAACTACACCCTTTTAACGTTGTAAAATTTGCTGTAAAATCTAATGTGTTTTTTCCTTTTGTTTCTTCATCGGTCACTAAGTGTAAAATAATATTTCCGTTTTTTTCTTCTACACTTTCAACTTTTCTTTCTTCATCGTATAATCCACAATGTTGTAAACCAGATTGAGAATTAGGACCAAAAAATTCTTTTTCAAGTTGGCTAGAATATACTGTTGTTCCTGTTGCATGAACATTAAACATATCTTTTGTTATCTTACTATCATCAATTTCTAGATTAGATGTTTTCAAAACAACAGAATCTATAGCTTCTCCATCATCATAAACTACAGAATGTAAATCAAAAATTAACGTTTTATCCATCTTATGCCTAAACTGGAATAATTTCAAAAGAGAACAACAACATTATACTAAATAAATGAGTTGTAATTTTTGTCATTATACCCTTCCTTTCTATTTTTAAAATATATAGAAAATAATAGATAAATTATATTTATTTAGTGACTTTCTCGTCATTAATATGTGACTTTCTATATTGTCCTGGTGTCAATTTAAATATTTTTTTAAAAGAATTAATATATTGTGTTTCGTTAGAAAATCCTGTATTAATCGCAATATCAGTAATTGTTTTATTATTCAATTCTAACTCAATTAGCGATTTATTTAATCTATATTGAGTTAAATAATCTTTAAATGACATACCTATTTCTTTTTTAAAAAATCTTGAAAAATACTCTCTAGAATATCCAAAATGTTTTGCTACCTCATATACAAGCAATTCTTCATTATAGTGGTTATTAACATATTCTAATATATCTTTTGTCTTTTCTGTTTTAATCATTTTACGTTCATTTTTACAATTTTCGTATAAAAAAATTAACATTTCCAGTGTCACCATTAATATGTTCATATATCTGGTAGATTGATTACTTATATAAAAGCTATAAATATCCATCATATATTTTGTTATTTTCTTATTTAAAAACGGCTCGTCAATATTGAAATATATATTCTTAATATCAGGTATCATTTTCTTTAAAAATCCGTAATTTATATACATTGTATATCCTACAATTTTTTCATCAAATTCTTTATATTGAGGTATAGAATAATGAACTTCTCCACAATTTGATATATTCACTTCATTCTTATAACGAATTCTTTTCATCTCATCATTAAAAAAAATAACTTCTCCTTCAAACACTATTGATAATTCTAAAGACCTATGCCAATGTGCTGTACAAATTTGACATGGGCTTTTTTTATGAGGATAAATACTTATAGGTAAATTATTCATTGTTTTTGTTATTTCATAATATATTTTTTGCATTTTTTCCTCCGACTTAAAATTCAATCAATTGAGTTATTATTTTTTATATGTCTTAAATTGAAAATTTTCTAAAACACTTATTACACGTCCTATATAAAAAGCTGAAAAAACAGTTCCTATCCCAATACCATAAATAGAACTACGGCAAACAAGACAGATAATTATTGTTGCTAGAATCATACTGATATCAAATATATTCTTACAGAGAGAATAAGGTTTATGGAAAACTTCTGAAATACTTAATACCATACCATCTACAGGTGTCATAATTAAATCTCCTTTAATCATTAAATAAACTCCAATCGCACAACATGTATTTCCTATTAACAACACAAGTATTTGTGTATAAAGATTCAAATTGATTGTAGGTATTATGTATTGATATAAATCAACTAAAAAACCAAAGATAAAAGAAAACGGAATTTCTAAAATAAATTTAATACTAATTTTTCTTTCAAGAATCATTTGAATACAAACGAAGATTAAATAAAAAACAATATTTGCTTGCCCAAATGTTAGAAATGTTAAAAAACTTACTGCATAAGGAAGTGTACTAAAAGCCCCTACTCCTAAATTAGATAATGTATTACATGTAATCCCTAAAACTAATATATTCATTCCTAATAAATAATATAAATATTTTTTCATATCATCCCTCTTTTCATCCTTATTTTTTAAATCTATTTAATAACTATCAACCGAAATTGATAATGTCTCAAAAATGATCAAACATTAGCAACACAATAGTGCTTTTGTTTTGCAGCATAATTCGCAAAGCTAACTTTTCTCCATGAATGATCCATTGGAGGAATATACTTTTTCTTTTTTAGGTGCTTCCTTAGGAGCATCAAATTCCTTTGATACTAGTACGTGTTCAGCTACTTCTTTTATCAGATAAAGCTTATCAGCGATATTAGCCAGAAGCTGTCCATCAAATGTCTCTATGACCATGCAGTTAGTCTTTCCCGCGAAATATCTTCTGTCACCATTTTCAGTTACTGGAAAATAGTATTTATTGTTGAATCTAATGCAGTGGCCACTATCAATGGTTCTAGTTGAAAGTATTGCAAGAGTACGATTGATTTTCTCCATAGATGGTTGCTTCTCATATACCGATTTGGTACTATTAAGGCGTAGAGCGAACTGATTATTGTATTTTTTTATGTAGGAGTTTAAAAATACATTGGCTTCCTCTATATTGGTGATATGAGCGTGCCTTAGTTCGACTGGTAATCGTGACTGGAGCGTCTGGTTGAGTCTTTCGACTCTGCCTTTTGCTTGGGGTACGCTCGTAGTTTTTATTTCAATTCCCAGATTATGACAGGCATAAGAGAACTGAGTAAATGTATCCTCAGTATCTGAAGGTCTGTCTTTTCTTTTATATTCGAATACAGTGCGTCTGTCCGTATAGAACATAGCGGGTATGCCGTGATTAATAAGAATCTGATAAAGCACTTCGTAATACCCCTTAAGTGTTTCCTGACGGTCAAAATAGGCTCCTACAACCTTTCCGTCTGCATCATTTCACCTGCATATTTTGATCTAGGACGTCTTGGATATGCATCCTGTTCATCGAGTATATTGATTGATTCCTTTATCTCATTCTTCATCTTTTCAGATGCAGTGTCTTTCATTCTACCTTTAAGTTTTTTCTGGCTTTTGGAGAAAGCACATCCTCAGCTCTCATCCAGCTGTTGAGTGTTGTATCACTTATCTTTACACCAAAGTCACTTTACACAATCTCACAGAAATAAATGAAGTTTGCGTCAGAGAAATCATTAATATAAAGAGAGATGATCTTATTCTTTATATCTAAAGGAACTGCAGAAGCGGCAGGTATATCTTTTTCAAAAGAATTCAAAAGAAATATTAAAATCTAGTAGCGTATATGTCTGATATGCCGTATAATCTTGTTGGTATGTTTTCATGGTAGAATTAATGTAATAGGGTAGACAAGAAATAATATCAATACTGAGATTAATAATTATTTCTGTGC
>OGFF01001777.1_pt1 | contig 21193 bp, 15 predicted proteins | sample 1570751 | NCBI WGS metagenome assembly OGFF01 (sample SAMEA2581951, study PRJEB24529) | metagenome | biome: Human gut stool | place: China | collected 2011 | reverse complement strand
GCAGAGGAAGCGGCCGCGCCGGTGCAGCGCGTGGCCCTGCCCGCGCAGCCTCTCCCGGCGCAGCAGCCTGCGCAGGCTGTGACGCAGCCGCAGACACCTGTGCAGCAGCCAGTCTCCCCGGCGCAGGAGGCCGCGGAAGCGCCCGCAAAGCCGCTGACAGCGATGCAGATCTTTCAGATCGTCTGGGCGAGTGGGAGTGCGCTGCTTGGGCTCTGGTTATTTGGTACATGGCTGGTATTTACGGTTCGGCTTCACAAGAGCCGGCGTTTTCTTGGCAGACACGGCAGGACGCGTATTTACATTTCCAGCACGGTCAAATCGCCGTGTCTGGCCGGGCTGGTTCCGGCGGTGTATCTGACGGAGGATGTGCTGCAAACGCCTGAAACAGAATTGATTTTACGGCACGAGCTGACGCATCTGCGGCATCTGGATTTCCTGTGGTCGCTCTGCCGGACGGCGGCGGTGATTGCTTACTGGTGGAACCCATTTATCTGGCTGGCTGCGATTTGTTCCAAGCGCGACGCGGAGCTGGCGTGCGACGAGGCTGTCGCCGCCGGGCTTTCGGACGCGCAGCGCCTTGTCTATGCACGGGCGATTCTGGCGCAGGCCCCGCGTAAGGCCGCGGCTCTGAGCCTCGCCGGGCCTCCGGTCAAAGAGCGCATTTTGTTCCTGACGAAAAAACAGCGCACAAGCGTTCTGTGTGTCATTCTGGCGCTGCTGCTCATCGTGTCTGCCGCTGGGTGCTCGATTACGGAGCTGACGCGGCAGAAAACGGGGGAAATCACGCTGCCGAAGAAAACACAGACAGTTCAGGTCGAAACAACGACGAATATCACGCCGCAGGCGGATGCATGGCGGGAAGCAAATCTTCCGACTGAGTACGATCTGCTTGGCTGCTGTGACTTTGTGGACTGGTTCATTTTACTTACCGGCAGTAAAGCCCCCGGCTCGTCTGAGAATACCGGGTATACCGCATTTCAGGCGTTTGTGGTTCAGAAGGACGGCGAAGATTACACACTTGCAGCGTGGAACGACACATCTGAATGGGATTCATCCGTCGGCTTCATGGTACATACGCTTGTCACAAACGACAGAACCGTGATCTATGGATTTACAACGGACACTGTCTTTGGCGTGTGGGATCAGGAGAATCGGCACGACGTTTCGTTTGACGAGATAACTGTGACCTTTCAGGATAGCAGTATCCCCTTGACGCGTTCGATTGACCCCGGAAAGCCGTTTCTCACATTCTCCGAGGGCACGCGAAGCATCGCTGATATCTCTTTTTCCGACGGTGAGCGGACGGCAAACTGGTCAGATGTATCGGGAGACGGACTGAACGAGCCGTCAGAACCGCTTGACTGCGCACCGCTTCTCTCGAAAAAGTCTTCCTGCACGACCTCGCTCCCCACCCCGGCCTCTTCCATGTTCGGCCTCACAGGAAGAGAAGCGACGCTTTATGACGCGGCGGTCTCCCAAAAATATCCGCGTAGCGACAACGACATCGTTCTGCCGAGTCTTCGCGTGCGCGGTTCGTTTGAAGAAGACGGCAAAACCGTGGTCATCTGCGATCTGCATTATGATTTTTACTATGACTACACTGGTCCTGGGTGGGAGTGGAATGGAGGCGGCGCGACCACATATCTGCGGGCAGAACTTGAAACGCGAAGTGGCGCGGAGATTTGCACTGGCTTTGCGGAGTACCCGAGCGGAAGTCTGAGCGACTGGATCCGCGATTTCTGTGGCCCGCTTGCCATGCAGAACGCGGACGGAGCGTGGGTCTTGCCGGAGGCAGCGGGAGACTGGTTCCCGGCAGTCGAGAATCCGTTCCAGCAGTATTTGGAGGTGATCGCCTCCACGGCCGCGTCAGGCGGCGAGTCTGCGGCGGATTCTCTCTCTGAGGATATGATTTGGGAAGCTGTCCACGAAAAGCTGGATTACGCGCATTGGGCGCAGGAAATGACAGACGAATATGTGGACACCCTTCAGAAATTCCAGATTGAGGACAGTAAACGGAGCGACCGTCCGGGCGATGTTTCCCAGTGGCCGCGCTATTATTCCGCGTTCATCGACTATTTCAGCGCTGCAAACGCCGACCTGCGGTATCTGGACGCAGATACCATCTGGACGAAGGACTTATCGGAAGACCGGCAATCATTGATCGTCACGCTGACGCGGGCAGACGTCATATTGATGCTCTCCTATTCGCTCCAGACCTCGCAGATCACGGAAGTCAGCACGCGCCGGAACGCAGTTCTGCAGAGCGTGACCGGGGATTCCATCACGGCTGAGCATATTACGCTGCTGAATGCCTCTCTCGAAGAGGATCTGCAAACGCTCAAGGCGCTGAATATTCCACCGCAGAATTATTATTATGGATATTACCGGGTCGATTCCGGCGAACTTTACACCTATAAAGTCGACCCGAACGCATCCGTCACGATCTACGATATCGAGCAGAAATATGGCGCAGGCGAGGACCGGCTGTATACGTTCAAAACATGGCGGGACTTTGCCGCCGCCGTGCAGGAAAACGAAGGGCTGCTCGTCCAGCCGTATACGCTTACTTTGAAAAACAGCGTTGTGGTCAAAATCGAAGAAAAATTCTACAATTAAAAACTCTGCCCGCAGACCGTTGAAGCTGCGGGCAGAGTTTTTTATGGAGCGCGTTATGATGCCTGTTCGAACTGGCTGTTGTAGAGGGCGGCGTAGAAGCCGTTTCGCTGCATGAGTGTTTCGTGCGTGCCGCTTTCGATGATGTCGCCGTCCTTCATGACGAGGATGAGGTCGGCGTTTTTGATCGTCGACAGACGGTGGGCGATAACGAAGCTGGTGCGGTTTTCCGTCAGCTTATCCATGGCGCGCTGGATGAGCAGCTCCGTGCGCGTGTCGACAGAGCTGGTCGCCTCGTCGAGGATGAGCATGGGCGCGTTCTGGAGCATGGCGCGGGCGATGGTCAGCAGCTGCTTCTGCCCGGCGGAAATGCTGGTGCTCTCGGACAGGACAGTGTCGAAGCCGTCCGGCAGCGAACGGACGAATTTATCCAGCCCGCAGGCGCGGCAGACGCGATTTAATTGTTCATCGGTCACGTCCGACAGATTGTAGACAAGATTTTCCCGGACTGTGCCCTCAAACAGCCATGTGTCCTGTAGGACCATGCCGAACAGCTTGTGCACGTCCTCGCGGCTGAGCTCAGATGACGGCACACCGTCAATTCTGATGCAGCCGTCGGAGATCTCATAGAACCGCATGAGCAGGTTGACCATGGTCGTCTTGCCAGCGCCGGTCGGGCCGACGATGGCGACCTTCTGGCCGGGGGCGACGTGGGCGGAGAAGTCCTTGATGATGATCTTATCCGGTGAATCCGGGTAGCTGAAGCGGATGTGCTCGAAGTCGACCTCGCCGCGCACGGGGCGGGGCAGCTCCGGTTTTTCCGATTCATCGGGCAGTTCCTCGCTGCCGAGGAAGTCAAAGATGCGGTGCGCGGAGGCGGAGGCTGTCTGCAGGTTCGTCATGCCCTGCGCGATCTGGGTGAGGGGAGAGGTGAACAGGCGCACATACAGGATGAACGAGACGATCACGCCGATATCGATGATGCCCTGGATCGCGAGGATCGAGCCGAGCACGCACACGGCGACATAGGACAGGTTGCCGATGACATTCATGAGCGGCTGCATGACGCCGGACAGGAACTGCGAACGCCAGTTCGCGTCGTAAACAGCGTCGTTCAGCGTGTCAAAGGTCTTGCCGACAGGCTCGGCCGCGCGGGAAATGCGCACGACCTCGTGGCCGGAGTACATTTCCTCCACATAGCCGTTCAGCTTGCCGAGGCTTTCCTGCCGGGCGGTAAAGTACTTCTGCGAACGGGACATAATGAACGCAACGAGCAGAAGGCCCACGAGCGTAATGCCCAGCGCGGCAAGCGCCAGCCGCCACTCGGTCACGAACATCATGATGAGGCAGCCGGCAAACTGCGTCGCGGCGGAGATGATCGTCGGCAGGCTGTTGGTCAGTCCCTGCTGGAGCGTGGAGACATCGTTGGTGATGCGGCTGAGAATATCGCCCTGTGCATGAAAGTTGAAGTATTTCTGCGGTACCCGGTTGATCTTTTCGGACAGCTCCGCGCGCATACGGTAGGACATTTTGAGCGTGACGCTCGCCATGATATAGTGCTGGATGAAGCCAAAGAGCGCGCTCAGGCCGTAAATGACGGCAAGCAGTATGCCGACTCTTGCAATGGCTGCAAGATCAATGCCGCCGAGCAGGCCGTCGGACATGATGGTCGCGATCTTACCGACCTGATCCGGGCCGATGATGGTCAGCACGGCGCTGAGCGCCGCCAGCACGAGCGCCAGAATGACGACGCCGAGGCTCTTGCGCATATACGCGCTCAGGTCGTTCAGAGCGCCTTTGGGATCCGTTTTTTCTGTTGGACGCATATTGGGCCTCATTTGGATGCGCCTCCTTTCTTGAGCTCTTCCTCACTCAGCTGCGACATGGCGATCTCGCGGTAGACCGTACAGGACGCCATTAGTGCGTCATGCGTGCCGAGTCCGGCAATCTCGCCGCGGTCGAGCACGAGGATCTGATCGGCATTACGGATGGTGCTGATGCGCTGGGCGACGATGATCTTCGTCGTGCCGGGAAGCTCCTTCGCAAGCCCCTCGCGCAGCACCGCGTCGGTCTTATAGTCCAGCGCGGAGAACGAATCGTCGAAAATCAGAATTTCCGGCGTTCTTGCCAGCGCACGCGCGATGGAAAGCCGCTGCTTCTGCCCGCCGGAGACGTTCCGGCCAAGCTGGGCGATGGGATGTGCGGCCTTTTCGGGGTATTTGTCCACGAATTCCGCAGCCTGCGACAAGGAAAGCGCAGCCTGCAGCGACGCATCCGTCTTTTCTGCCGCACTCTGCCCGAAGAAGACGTTGTCCTCGACCGTACCGGAGAACAGAACAGCCTTCTGCGTCACATAGCCAAGCTTGTTGTAAAGCGCATCGAACGTGTACGCACGCACATCCACGCCGTCCACAAGAACAGTGCCTGCCGTCGCGTCGTAAAAACGAGGGATGAGCGAGGCCAGCGTCGTCTTTCCGCTGCCGGTCGCGCCGATGACAGCCAGCGTCTGACCTTTGCGCACCTTGAAGCTGATATGCTCCAACTCGTCTGCCGCAGCACCCGGATAGCGGAAGGAGACGTCACGGAATTCGACCGTACCGCGCTCCTCCCCTTCTGTTTTCGTACCGGGGACGACGTGCGGCTTCGTGTCCAGCACTTCGTTGATACGTTCAGCCGAAACCTGCGCCTGCGGCACGAGCATGAAGATCATCACGAGCATCATAAAGGACATCACAACATAGGTCGCGTAGGTGCTGAACACCAGCACGTTTGTGAACATCGTCAGCCGTGCGGCGGGATCTGTCAGCGCGATCGACTCAACCAGCGCCGCGCCGACCCAGTAGACGGCGAGCGCCAGCCCGTTCATGCCGAAGCCGAGCATCGGCTGGAGCAGGGCGAACAGCCGCTGGTTTTTCAGCTGCAGGTTCATCATCTCGCGGCTGGGGCCGTCGAATTTCCGGTTCTGATAATCCTCCGCGCCGAAGGCATGGACGACGTTGATGCCGGTCAGATTTTCCCGCGCGACGCGGTTGATCTGGTCGGTCTTTTTCTGCACCTGACGGAACCGGGGCAGGCAGCTGGACATGATCAGCAGCACCATCACAACGATTGCCACAACGAAGCCGCCCGTCACAGCCGAGAGCGTCCAGCTTTTGCCGAGGATCTTGATGATGGCCCAGACGGCCATGATCGGGGCCTTCATGAGCATCTGCAGGCCCATGGCGACGATCATCTGAATCTGGGTAATATCGTTGGTCGTTCTGGTGATGAGGCTGGGGACGGAAAAGGACTGCATTTCCTCGCTGCCCGCGTCCATGACATGGTGGAACAGGTCGGCGCGGACGGAAAAGCTGAAGCCGGAGGCCGTCTTTGCCGCCAGATACCCGCAGCCGACAGCCAGAACGGCGCTGGCCAGCGTACACAGGAGCATCTCGCCGCCGACGGATAAAATATCCGCTGTGACGCTGCCGGGGGTTTTGATGAGCGTGGTGAGCCGGGTCATGTAATCCGGCAGCTTCAGGTCGAAATAGACCTGCGCCACGACGAGAACTGCGCACAAAAGCGCCATCAGCGCCTCGCGCTTTCGCATACGCTTGAGAAGTTTGATCATGGGGGGTTACATCTCCGTTCCTTTGGGATTTTCCGTGCGAATCCGTTCGATATTGCGTTCAAAGGCGGCCACGCAGCGGCGGAAGTGCGCTAAGTCCTCCGCACCCAGGCCCTCGGTGAGCCGGTCGGCGAACGACTTTTGCAGCCTGCGGCCCTGCTCGATGACGGGCGCTGCCTTTTCGGTCAGCACGAGCGCCGTCTTGCGCCGGTCGCCGGGGACAGGCTGCCGCTGCAGAAAGCCCTCGCCCACAAGCCGGTCAATATGAAACGACACGATCGCGGGCTTCAGTCCGCGCATCCGGCAGATCGCGCCCGCCGTCTCGCAGCCGGGATTATTCGCCAGAAACAGCAGAATATCCGCCGCCGCAGGCGGCAGACCGGTTTCCGCGCACAGCGGCGAAAGCGCGGCGTGATAGGCGTCAGAAAAGCGTGCAGCATTGGCAAACATGGCAGACGCGGTCAGAAGGGGTTCCGGCATGAGTTAAGGCCTCCAATATCGAACTGTTCAATATTGAATTAAATCATACACGAAAAATATGAAAAGTCAAGGAACGATTTGTGAACATTCCTTGACTTTTCGAAAGCCGAAAGCAGCATCCAAGGCTCCTCTTCCAAGGGAAGCAATCTGATATGCTGAACACGCCCTGCGAGAAGCCTCGCAGGGCGTGTTGTGCGGTGCGGTTACCGTTCTTCGCGGAAGTACGGGATGCCGAGGGACTGAGGCGGCTGATCCTCCTTCTTTTTGCGCATGGAGACCATGAGCAGGACAAGGATCGTGACCACGTAGGGGAGCATCTTGAACAGCTCCAGCGTGCTTCTGGACAGGCCGGGGATGTAGTTATACGCCCAGTAGAGAACGCCGAACAGATACGAACCCCAGATCGCGCGCAGAGATTTCCACGTTGCGAAGATGACCAGCGCGACGGCCAGCCAGCCGAGGGCTTCGATCGTGCCCTGGTTCTCCCAGGTGCCCTTGATGTAGTTCATGACGTAGTACGTGCCGCCGAGGCCGGAGATACCGGCGCCGATGCAGGTGGCAAGGTACTTGTACTTTGTGACGTTGATACCGGCAGCGTCAGCCGTGGCGGTATTTTCGCCGATGGCGCGCAGGCTCAGGCCTGTGCGGGTCTTCGACAGGAAGAACCAGATCGCAACGGCGAGGATGATCGCCACATAGGTCAAAAAGCCGTAGGAGAACAGGAGCGTGCCCAGACGGAGCTTGCCGGTGAAGCCGTCAAAGAAATTGACGAGGGAAAGCGAGTAGTTGCGGAATGCCTGCGAGGTCACGGCTACGGAGACCTGGCCGACGCCGCCGGCGAGCTTGTTGAGGCTCCCGCCGAAGAAGTTGCCGACGCCGGAGCCGAGGATCGTCAGGGTCAGGCCGGTGACGTTCTGGTTCGTGCGCAGCGTGATGGTCAGGAAGCTGTAGATGAGGCCGCCAAGCGCGGAGGCGAGGAACGACGCGACGAGACACATAATGACGCACAGCGCCGCGCTCGGCTCGATCCCTGCGTTGACGCAGTAGACGTTTTCATACATGAACGTGGACGTCAGACCGGCGATGCCGCCGAAATACATGATACCGGGAACGCCGAGGTTGAGGTTGCCGGATTTCTCCGTGATGATCTCGCCGAGCGCGCCGAACATGATAACCGTGCCGAACACGATGGCAGAGTGCAGAAGGTCAGGGAATTTCAGCAAAAAATCTAACATATTCAGCTCCTCCTTACTTGTGCTTCGCGCCGGTCTTGACCTGATAGTTGATGAAGAACTCGCTGCCGAGGATGAAGAACAGAATGACGCCGGAGATGATCTTCGAGACGTATTCGTTCAGGCCGAAGTCGGAAGCGATCTGCACCGCGCCCTTGTCGAGGAACGACAGCAGCGCCGAGATCAGGATCATGACGAACGGGTTCATTTTCGCGAGCCACGCGACGATGATCGCGGTGAAGCCGCGGCCGCCGGCGGTCGAGGTGGAGAGGGTATGGCTGACGGCGGAGACGGCGAGGAAGCCTGCGAAGCCGCACAGCGCGCCGGACAGGGCCATCGTGCGCACATAGATGCGCGGGACGCGGATACCGGCGTAGCGTGCGGTATTCTCCGAGTCGCCGACGACGGCGATCTCATAGCCGTGCTTGGTGTATTTCAGATAGAGGTACACGAGCGCCGCGAGGACGAGCACGATGATGACCGTCCACATGAAGTCCTTGTTATAGCCGTCGGAGAACATATTGCCGATCCAGCCGACGTACTTGACGTCGCCCTTGGAGTTGATGGTGCCGATGGAGTTCGATCCTGGAGGGTTCTCCCACTTGGAGACGGCGAACGACGTGAGCTGAATGGCGATGTAGTTCATCATCAGCGTGAACAGCGTTTCGTTCGTGTTCCACTTGGCCTTGAAGAAGCCGGGGATGAGGCCCCAGATGCCGCCCGCGACGATGGCGCTGATGGCCATGCACAGGAAAAGCATCACGATGTTCATCTTGCCTGCGAAGTTGATCATCCAGAACGCGGTGGCAATGCCGCCGACGAGCATCTGGCCCTCCGCGCCGACGTTCCAGAAGCGCATCTTGAACGCGGGCGCCAGACCGATGGCGATACAGGTCAGGATCATGCAGTCACGGATGGTGAACCACATACGCTTGCTCGTGCCGAACGCGCCGGAGGCGAGGGAAACGTAAACCTTCAGGGGGTTCATCTTGACGATGGCATAGATAATGATGCCGTCGACGATCAGAGCCAGCAGAATGGCGATGGCGCGGATCGACCAGGCCTTGCTGAGGGAAATTGTGTCTCGTTTGGAGATATGCATACTCTATTAACCTCCGATCTTCGTCATCATCAGGCCGACGGCGTCCTTCGTGGTCTTGCGGCCGTCGACGATGCCGGAAACCTTGCCGCCGCACAGAACGAGAATGCGGTCGCACAGTTCCAGCAAAACGTCCAGATCCTCACCGACGTAAATGACGGCGACACCCTTCATTTTCTGCTCGGTCAGCAGATTGTAGATGACGTAGGACGTGTTGATGTCCAGACCGCGCACGGCGTAGGCCGTCATGAGAACAGCCGGGTTCTGCGCGATCTCGCGGCCGACGAGCACCTTCTGCACGTTGCCGCCGGAAAGACGGCGGATGGGCGTGCGATTGATATCCGGGGTGACGACCTCAAGATCGTCCACGATCTTCTGCGACAGGTCGCGCGGGAACTTGCGGTCGGTCAGCGGGCCCTTGCCGCGCCGGTAGGTGCGGAGCATGATGTTCTGAATGATGTTCATGCCGCCGACGAGGCCCATGCCGAACCGGTCCTCCGGGACGAAGGACAGCAGGAGGCCCTTGCGGATGATATCGAGCGGGTCCATGCCGTTGAGCAGACATTCGGTTCCGTCCGGCTCGATGTATGTAATTTTGCTGCCGGCCTCCAGCTTCTGCAGGCCGGAAATGGACTCAAGCAGCTCCTTCTGGCCGGAGCCTGCGATGCCCGCGATGCCGAGGATCTCGCCGCCCATGGCGGTGAAGGTCACGTCGTCGAGCATCTTGACGCCTTCCTTGTTCTTGACGGTCAGGTGCTCGACCTTCAGGCGCTCGGTCTGGTTCTCGTTCAGCGGACGGTCAATGTTCAGGGAAACGGCCCGGCCGACCATCATGTCGGTCAGCGACTGCTGGGAAGCGGTGGCAGTGTCAGTATCGCCGATGTACTCGCCCTTGCGCAGAACGGCCACGCGGTCGGAGACGGCAAGCACCTCATGCAGCTTGTGCGTGATGATGATGATCGCCTTGCCGTCCTTTTTCATGTTGCGCATGACGGTGAAGAGCTTTTCCGTCTCCTGCGGGGTCAGAACGGCGGTCGGCTCGTCGAGGATCAGGATATCCGCGCCGCGGTAGAGCACCTTGACGATCTCGACGGTCTGCTTCTGCGAGACGGACATCTCGTAGATCTTCTGGTTCGGGTCAATGTCGAAGCCATAGCGGTCGGCGATCTCGCGGACGGCCTTGGCAACGGCGTTTTTGTCCATCTTGCCCTTGTCGCCGGGCAGGCCGAGAATGATATTCTCGGCAGCCGTAAAGACGTCGACGAGCTTGAAATGCTGGTGGATCATGCCGATGTGCAGATCAAACGCGTCCTTCGGGGAGCGGATCTCCACTTCCTTCCCATCGACGAAAATCTGGCCCTCGTCCGGATAGTAGATGCCGGAGAGCATGTTCATAAGCGTGGTCTTGCCGCTGCCGTTTTCGCCCAGCAGGGACAGGATCTCACCCTTATGCAGCTCCAGACTGATCGATTTGTTTGCCACGACCTGTCCGAAGCGCTTGGTGATGTTTCTCAGTTCGATTGCGTTTGCCAAGCAAGTCATCCTTTCTGTCTTGGAATTCGCTCCGCTGTTTTGCAAAACGCCGCTTTCCGGCGGCGGTTTTGGCGAGTTCGCGGAAAGCCTGTTTTTCCAACGTTGAACGGAATTGAAAAAACAGGGAATCTCAGTTAAAAACTAAAGATATTCTATCATTTTGTGAAGAGATTGTAAATACGCTTTCTGCAAAAAATACAAAAAAATATAGCAGGCCTAACAAATTTTTAGTCAGCATGCAAAACTTTTATGCAGTAAAGTGTACGCAGAAAGGCTCCCGTTGCCGCACGCTGTACGACAATGGGAGCCTTTGGGAAAGTTTTGTTCGTTGGTCAGTCTCACGCTTCCATCCGTGTGCGGATGGCCCTCAAAAACGCTTCGCTCGTGACCGGCGCGGGGCGTTCGCCCTCGACGAGGCCGGCGAGGTCGCCGGTCATGATGCCGGAGCGGATCGTGTCGAGGCTGGCCTGTTCGAGCCTGTCCGCGAAGGCTTCGAGCGCCGGAAGCTTATCCAGCTGGCCGCGCTTTTTCAGCGCGCCTGTCCACGCGAAGATCGTCGCCATCGGGTTGGTCGAGGTCTGTTCGCCCTTGAGGTAGCGGTAATAATGCTTCGTGACCGTGCCGTGCGCGGCCTCAAATTCTGTCGTGCCGTCCGGCGCGACGAGCACGGAGGTCATCATGGCGAGCGAGCCGAACGCCGTGGACACCATATCGCTCATCACGTCGCCGTCATAATTCTTGCAGGCCCAGATGAAGCCGCCCTCGCTGCGGATGACGCGGGCGACCGCGTCGTCGATCAGCGTGTAGAAATACCGCAGGCCAAGCGCCTCGAACTGCGTCCTATAGCTCTTCTCGTATTCTTCTTCAAAAATGCGCTTGAACGCGCCGTCATAGACCTTGGCAATGGTATCCTTGGTGGAGAACCAGAGATCCTGCTTCGTATCAATGGCATACTGGAAGCAGGCCCGCGCGAACGAGCGGATGCTGCTTTCCTTATTGTGTTCGCCCTGGAAGACGGCGGGGCCGTCGGTTTTCTGGACGAGAACGGTCTGCTCCCTGCCGGATGCGCCCTTGAAGGTCATGGTGCATTCGCCGGGCTCGTCCGTCTCAAGGCTTACAGACTTATACACGTCGCCGTAGGCATGGCGGGCGATCGTGATCGGCTTTTTCCATGTGCGCACGACCGGCTTGATGGAGTCCAGCAGAATGGGCGCACGGAAGACTGTGCCGTCCAGAATGGAACGGATGGTGCCGTTCGGGCTTTTCCACATCTCGGTCAGCTGCGGATATTCGGCCATCCGCTGCGCGTTCGGCGTGATCGTCGCGCATTTGACGGCAACGCCGTATTTTCTGGTCGCCAGCGCCGCGTCGACCGTGACCTGATCGCGCGTCTCGTTGCGGTGCAGCAGGCCGAGATCGTAATACTCGGTCTTGAGGTCGACAAACGGGCAGATCAGCTCGTCCTTGATCATCCGCCAGAGCACCCGCGTCATTTCGTCGCCGTCCATCTCGACGAGCGGCGTTTTCATCTGAATTTTTTCCATATCGGTCCCTTCTCTCTTATCCGCGCTTGGCGTAGTAATTCATCAGGCAGCCGTCGAGCAGAATGTCCCGCTCGTCCGGTGTCAGGCCCTTTACGTGCAGCAGAAGCTCTGCTTTTTCGCCGGTCTGCCGCAGAACCTCCGCGGGGAAATCCTCACAGCCTTTCTCCAGCCGCTTCCGCACGTCCGGCACGAAGACCAGATCACCCGGCGCATAGTCGAATGGCGTGCCTGCGTCCAGCGTGAACGGCAGCATGCCCCAGTTGATGCAGTTGCTGCGGTAGCGCTTGGTGGCAAATTCATAGCAGATATTTGCAAGCCCGCCCAGAACCTTCTGGCAGGACGCGGCCTGCTCCCGCGCGGAGCCGTCGCCGGGCTTGTTGGCGAACACGCAGGAGCCGAACTGCGTCGTGTTCAGAAGCGCCTCCGCGTCGCCGACGCGCGAGAGCGCGGCGAGAATGTCCGAGGGATTCGAACCCTCCCGCCGTTCGGCTTCTTTTGCGGCAATTTCCTTTGCGCGCGGCACATAATCCGGCACGCGGCGCGAAAGCGTAAACTCCGCCAGCCGCAGCGGATTCGAGCGGTAGGACGACGTTTCGCCCGACGGGATCAGCTCGTCCGTCGTGGTCACGGGGTCATGAATGACGGCGGCAAGTTCCAGAAGAAGATGTCCGCCCAGTTCGTACATTCTGGGCCAGTCGGTGATGTTCGGACCCATGATGAGTTTTGTTTCCGGCTGCGGATGGCCAAAGCCGTTGTAAACACGGCGGGCATAAACCGTCTCGTCAAACTGGTACGGATGGCGCTCCGGGGTATAATCCAGCTCGTCCGCCGGGGTGATGCGGCCGCCGTTTCTGGCTGTTGCCGCAATGGAACGCGCGTCCATGAGGCACACGCCCGCAAACTGCCCTTCGCCGGGCTTTGAGCCCTCGCGGTTCGGGAAGTTGCGCGTCGTATGGCGCAGAGACAGGCCGTTGTTGGCCGGCACATCTCCCGCACCGAAGCACGGGCCGCAGAAGCTGGGCTTGATGATCGCACCGGTTTCCAGCAGCGACTCCGTCACGCCCAAGCGCGTCAGGGCGAGGCTGACCGGGACGGATGTGGGATAGACGCTCATGGAGAAATACCCGCTTCCGACCGAGCCGCCGCGCAGGATCTGCGCAGCCTCGTCAATATTATCAAACATACCGCCCGCGCAGCCCGCGATGATGCCCTGATCGGCCCAGACACCGCCGTCGTGAAGCTTGTCCAGCAGATGCACGTTGGCCTTCGGCCAGCGCCTTTTTGCCTCGGCCTCCACACCGGCCAGCAGTTCCTGCGCGTTCGCAAGGAAGTCACGGATGGTGTACGCGTTCGACGGGTGGAACGGCAGCGCGATCATCGGCTCAAGCTGGCTGAGATCCAGCTCGATCATGCGGTCATAATACGCGCCATCCTCCGGCGACAGCTTTTTATACGCTTCGGGGCGGCCGTGAACCTCAAAAAACCGTTTCGTCTCCTCGTCCGTCTCCCAGATGGAGGACAGGCAGGTCGTCTCGGTCGTCATGACGTCGATGCCGTTGCGGAAATCAATGGGCAGCTTCGCAATGCCGGGGCCTGCGAATTCCAGCACGCGGTTCTTGACGAAGCTGCTTGCGAATGTCGCCTTGACCAGTGCGATTGCCGCGTCGTGCGGGCCGACGCCCCGGCGGGGCGTTCCCGTCACATAGACCAGCACGACCTCGGGAAGCGGCGCGTCCCACGTGTGCCTCAAAAGCTGCTTGGCAAGCTCCGGCCCGCCCTCGCCGACGGCCATCGTGCCGAGCGCGCCATAGCGCGTGTGCGAATCGGAGCCTAAAATCATTGACCCGCAGGCAGCCATCTGCTCGCGCGCGTAGGAATGAATGACGCTCTGGTTGGCGGGAACGTAAATGCCGCCGTATTTCTTTGCCGCGGACAGGCCGAAGACGTGGTCGTCCTCGTTGATCGTGCCGCCGACGGCGCAGAGGCTGTTGTGGCAGTTCGTCAGCGCGTAGGGGAGTGGGAACTCCTTCATGCCGGAGGCCCGCGCCTGCTGGATGATGCCGACATAGGTGATATCGTGTGAAAGCATGGCGTCGAACCGGATGCGGAGCTGCCGCTCATCGCCGGACTGGTTGTGCGCCTGCAAAATGCGGTAGGCCATGGTGCGTCTGCGGCCCTCGTCCGGGGTGAAGGGCGCCGTCTGCTTCGGCACGCCGCCGCAGAGGAATACGCCGTGATCGGTCAGTTTCATAGTATGTTCTCCCTTCTGTACAGGGTCTTTTTTCTTGGGATATACTTTATCACAGAAATGCGTTTTTGAAAAGTGCTTTTAAAAAAATTCATAAATCCTGCAAATCCAGCAGAAAACTACCTGATATGCAGGACGTTTTGCAAGTATGCACGATTATCCCGTCATTTTGTGCGAACCGTTCTTGCATTTTCTGCTTCCGTCCGGTATGATGGACAAAACAGACGGGAGGGACAGGCGGATGGCGCAGTATTATATGCTTTACAAGCCGCGCGGACTGCTCACCGCGAAGCGCGACGCGCGGCGGGAGACGGTCATGTCCTGCTTTCCGGAGGCGCTGCGCGAGATGCTGCACCCGGTCGGGCGGCTGGACAGGGATACGGAGGGGCTGCTGCTGTTTACGGACGACGGGATGCTCGACGTGCGCCTGCTCCGGCCCGAGCAGCACGTGGAAAAGGAATACGAGTACCGCGCATTCGGGTTACTTGACGAGGCGGCCATGCGGCAGCTGGAGACGGGTGTTTTGCTCCTGGAAGGGCAGCCGCCCTCGCTGCCTGCCCGCGCGCAGCTGCTTGCGCACACGAGCATCGGGGAAAGCGCGCCGTATCTGCCCGAGCGCTTCCGCGAGAAATACCTGAAAAACCCGGCCCGGCCCGTCACGACTGGTAAGCTCTGGATCACAGAGGGCCGCAAGCATCAGGTCAAGCTGATGATCAAAGCCGTGGGCGGGCATGTATTTTACTTAAAACGTCTCGCGATCGGCCCCGTCCGGCTGGACGAAATGCTCCGCCCGGGCGAATACCGCCCGTTGACGGCGGAAGAGCTTGCCGCGCTTATGCCACCGGCGACCAGCGGCGGCGGTACTGCTGAGGCGTAGCGCCTTCGCGGGAACGGAAGACGCTGATAAAATAGCTGGTGTTCTCCATGCCAACACGGTAGGCGACTTCGGATACCGGCAGGTCGGTCGCGCGCAGCAGTTCCTTGGCGCGGGTCAGGCGCAGGCGGGTCAGATATTCGCCCGGCGACTGGCCGAAATACCGCTGGAAACTCCGTTGGAGATGGTATTTGCTGATGTTATAGCGCGCTGAGAGCGTATCGAGCGTAATTTTTTGCGCGTACTGCTCGTGCAGATACTGCCGCACCTTCTGCAAGACCGCAGGAACCGGCTGCAGGCGCTGCCGCGCTGCACCGTGGATCAGGCTGCAGAGGATCGCCGTCATGAGCGCCGACGCATCCAGATCACGGCCAAGCCCGCCGCCGTCCTCCCCAGCCAGCGCCAGAAGCGCGCTCATCTGCGCGGACACCGGACTGTCGACCGGCAGCGACGCGGCTGCCCGCCCCTGCGTCTGCGACAAAAACGCCTGATAGTACGCATCCGCCGTTGCGCCGTAAAAATGGAACCAGAGGACGTCCCACTGTCCCGTGTCCGGCGCAGTATAATAGTGCTGCGGCGCACGGCAGTCGATCCAGAAAAAGCTCCCGGCGGGAAGCCGATAGGTTTCGCCGCCATATTCCAATATTCCGGCCCCGGAAAGCGTCAGCTTGATAAGATACGAATCCAGCTCCTTTCGGACGGTATAGTAATTTGCACCAGAAATGAAATGCCCGGCCTCCTGCAAATACAGCAGCTTGTCGCGGGCAAACGCGCCCGCCGAGACGATCTTCCATTCGGACTCCGGCGTCATATCGAGATTGTAGTGCAGCACTTCCATTCGGCAGTCCTCCGCAAAACAGCAAGATATTGATATTTCAAAGCAAGCCTATGATACCACACACAGGCTTGCTTTTCTATAATGAAATGTAGAAACCCATAAAAAACAGGGAGGAAACGAACATGGAACGCTACGCGTGGAAAGCGACGGTTCTTCCGGGAAAGCTGGAAGAATACATCCGCCGCCACAACGAGATCTGGCCGGAGATGAAGGACGTGCTACATCAGGCCGGGATCCGCAACTATACGATCTGGAATGTCGGCAATGAGCTGTTCGGCTATCATGAGTGTGACAGCATCGTCGAGGCCGCCCGCGTGCAGGCCGAAAGTCCGGTCGTGGACCGCTGGAACGAGTATATGAAGGATGTCATGCTGATGGAGATGGATCCGGAGACCGGCGCGCAGCCGCTCATGAAGCAGGTTTTCTTTTTTGACTGAGGAGGAATGAATATGAACGCTTATACGCTTGCAAAGGAACGCTACGCCGCCCTCGGCGTCGACACCGAGGGCGTACTGAACACGCTCAAGGACGTGACCGTCTCCGTCCACTGCTGGCAGGGCGACGACGTCGTCGGCTTTGACGCGAAGGAGGCCCTCTCCGGCGGCATCCAGACCACCGGCAACTACCCCGGCAAGGCCACCACGCCCGAACAGCTCATGGCGGATTTCGACGAGGTCCTGCGCCTGACGCCGGGCAAAAAGAAACTGAATCTGCACGCAAGCTATGCCATCTTTGAAGACGGCGAGTTTGCAGACCGCGACGCCATTCAGCCGAAGCATTTTTCCCGCTGGGTCGCCTATGCCAAAGAGCGCGGCCTTGGCATCGACTTTAACCCGACGTTCTTCTCTCATTCCATGGTCAAGGACGGCCTGACGCTCTCGTCCCCGGACGAGACGGTCCGCAAATTCTGGGTCGAGCACGGCAAGCGCTGCATGGCCATCGCAGAATATTTTGCCGAGGAAACCGGCAAGCCCTGCGTCATCAACTTCTGGATCCCCGACGGCTATAAGGATTACCCGGCGGACCGCCTCTCTCCGCGCCGCCGCTACGCGCAGTCGATGGACGAAATTCTGTCAGTTCCCTATGACAAGACGAAGGTCTTCCCGTGCATCGAGTCCAAGGTCTTCGGCATCGGCCTGGAAGCCTACACGGTCGGCTCGGCGGAGTTCTGCACGAACTATGTCAATACCCGCCGCATTACCCCGCTGATGGACAACGGCCACTATCACCCGACCGAGCTTGTCTCCGACAAGATCAGTTCCATGCTCCTGTTCAACGACCGGCTGGCGCTGCACATCACCCGCCCCATGCGCTGGGACAGCGACCATGTGGTGCTCTTTGACGACGAGACGCGCGAAATGATGAAGGAGATCGTCCGCGCGGACGCGCTGGGCCGCGTCTTCCTCGCAACGGACTATTTTGATGCCTCCATCAACCGCATTTCCGCATGGGTCACGGGCCTGCATTCCGTGCAGAAGGCGCTTCTGTATGCTCTGCTGGAGCCGAAGACGCTGAAAGCGCTGCAGGATGCAAACAACTTCACCGAGCTGATGGTGCGTCAGGAAGAGCTCAAGACCATGCCGTTCGGCGCGGTCTGGGAGGAATATCTGCGCCGCGAAACTGTCCCGCAGGATTATTTTGCTGAGATCAAGCGCTACGAAGCCGATGTGCTGAGCAAGCGATAAGAGGGGAACGGAAATGTTTTTTGAAGAACACGCAAAGCTGCTTTCTGATTTTGCCCGCGTTTCGCAGGCTGCGGGCGCACGCGCCGACTATGTGCAGGGCGGCGGCGGAAATACCTCCGTCAAGCTGCCCGGCGGGTTGATGGCGATCAAAGCCTCCGGCTTCTGCCTGTCTGACATCCGCCCTGATAAGGCCTATGCCGTTCTGGACGGGGCTGATCTGCGCAATTTCTATCTCACGACCGAGCCGTCCGCGCTTGCGGACGTCGAAAAAGAGGGCTCTGCCCGTGCCAAGGCCGATATCCGGCATATTGACGGCCTTGCCGACCTGCGGCCGTCCGTCGAAGCGGGCTTTCACTCCATCCTGAAAACCTTCGTGGTGCACACGCACAGCGTCTATGCCAACCTTGCGGCCTGCTCCACAGCCTGCCGTCCGATCACGGCGCAGGCGTTCGCCGGAGCAAATTACACCTGGGGCTGGGTGCCCTACACCGATCCCGGTGCGAATCTGACCTTCGCCATCCGCGACGAGCTGCGCCGCGTGGAAAAAGAAACCGGCAAGGCTCCGTCCGTCATCCTCATGCAGAACCACGGCATCATCGTCCATGACGACGACCCGGATACCGCGCTTGCGATTCACACTGACGCAAACGAGCGGCTGGCACGGATGTTCGGCCTGTCCGGTACAAGCTTCCCGAAGATCGCTGTGCGTGAAATGGCCGCAGGCATTTACGCCGCCGATGTGCCGTATCTGGCAGGTCAGTTCCGAACCGGCGGCTATACGCAGGAGTTTCTCATGACGCAGCCGCTGTATCCCGACCAGATGGTCTTCCTGACGGATACGTTCTATCTGGATCAGGAAACGCTTGGAGCCGGACAGGCCGTCGCCAGCAGCAAAACGGGCGAGCTGCTCATGCAGATGGACGCGAAAAAGGCCCTGACGCTGACCGAAACACTCACGGCAGTCTTCTTCGTCATGGAGCACATCCGCAAGGCGGGTTACGAGCTTTCCACCATGGGCGAAGCCGCGAAGAAGTTCATTGCCAACTGGGAAAGCGAAAAATACCGCAAGTCTCTCGCCGGCAAAAAAGCCTGAACCGACAAAAAAGTCGCCTCCCCTTGCGTAAGGGGAGGCGATATGCGTCCGTCGCTGTTCGTTTGCGGTGTAAAGCTTCAGAGGCTGCGGGCCGGTAGGGGAGACGTCGGGCGCTGTCGCGCCGGTGCGTCAGTCTATTCCCATGAAAGCCCTTCAGCACGGCATTTTTCAAGTGCCTCATCCTGTCCCTGCCGGGCAGCAGCGATATACCAGCGTTTTGCCTGCTCTGCATCGCGCGCGGTGCCGATCCCCGCTTCGTAGAACGTTCCGAGATTATACTGCGCGTCCCAGTCGCCATGCTCTGCGGCGCGCTTTGTCCAATAGAACGCGTTCGCGTCGTCCTGCGGAACGCCCTGCCCCTTCAGATAGAACCAGCCGACCTGACACTCGGCCAGCGGATAGCCCTGTTCGGCCAATTCCAGATGCCCCTTGAAGCAGGCTTCATATTCTCCGGCTTCCCAGTATCGGTCGATCAGCTCGCAGCAGCGGTCGTATTCCGGGCAGGGCTTATAATAATCGATTTCCATCGGTATCTCCTTGTTTTTATTTCTCCCACCTGTCGATGAGCGCCTGGATCTGCGCGGTAAAGCGGGTCAGATCGCGGTTCGGGCGCTCCCTACAGCTCTTCGCCACAAGAAGCAGGCGCTGCGCCGCTGCGATGAGCGCGTCGAAGACGCCCTTCTTCCGTGCCGCGCCGCGCTTGGCAATCGGGCGGCCGGCCGGGAACGCGAGGAATTTGCCGGAAAGCAGGTCAAATTCCGCGCCTGAGAACGGCGCGACAGCGACATACCCCTTTTCCTGCAAAAGCGCCTGAAACGCTTCGCAGGCCTCGGTATCGCCGTGGTTGACGAAAATTGTCTCCGGCTTTTTTGCAAATGCCTCGACCCAATTGAAAAGACCCTTCTGGTCTGCGTGACCGCTCGTGCCGTGCAGGACGGCGATCTCGGCGTTTACGGCGATATCCTCGCCGAACAGCCGGACCTCCTTCACGCCGTCCAGCAATGCCCGTCCCAGCGTGCCCTTGGACTGATAGCCCGCGATAAGAATGATGTTCTCCGCTATCCAGAGGTTGTGCTTCAGGTGGTGCCGGATGCGGCCCGCGTCGCACATACCGCTGGCAGACAGGATGACCTTGGGGCGCGGATCGCTGTTGATCGCCTTTGAGTCCTCTGCCGTGATCGCAAACTGCAGTCCGGGGCACCAGATGGGGTTCTGCCCGCTTTTCAGGACGGCCTGCGTTTCCGGGTCAAAGCAGTCGGTATCGCACTGTAAAAAGACGCTGGTGGCCTCCTCGGCCAGCGGGCTGTCAAGGTAGACCGGGAAACCGTCGTGTCCATGCACAAGCTTTTTCTGCTTGATCTCGCGCAGCAGGTACAGAAGCTCCTGCGTCCGGCCCACGGCGAAGGCCGGGATAATGACGCTGCCGCCGCGGTCGAACGCCCGCTGCAGAACCTCTGTCAGCTCCGCGCGCACGTCCTTGGGCTTGTCGTGCAGGCGGTTGCCGTAGGTCGACTCGACAACGAGATAGTCCGTCTCGGCGACGGGCAGGGGATCGTTCAGGATCGGCTGGTCAATGTTGCCGACGTCGCCGGAGAACACAATTTTTTTCTCGGTGCCGTCCTCCCGCAGCCAGAACTCAATGCAGGCCGAGCCCAGCAGATGGCCGATATCGGAAAAGCGCACGCGCAGGCCGTCGGCAATCGTCACGCATTCGCCATACCGGCAGGGACGGAAGCACGCCGCCGCGCCCTTCGCATCGTCAACGGTGTACAGCGGTTCGACCAGCGGCTCGCCCGCACGCTCAGCCTTGCGCGTTTTCCACGCGGCCTCGGATTCCTGAATGTTCGCCGAGTCGCGCAGCATAACGTCGGCCAGACTGCACGTGGCAGGCGTAGCGTAGATTTTTCCCCGGAAGCCGTCCTTATAGAGCTGCGGCAGAAGCCCCGCGTGGTCGATATGCGCATGGGTCAGAAAGACGGCGCTGACGTCCTTCGCCGCGACGGGCAGCGGGATATTCTCGTAAATGTCCACGCCCTGCTCCATGCCCCGGTCGATCAGGTAGTTTTCTCCTGCCAGCTCCAGCAGCGTACAGCTCCCCGTGACCTCATGGGCCGCGCCGACGAATGTGATCTTCATAGGCAGATCCCTCCTTTTTATATTCAGTATAGCATAAATCACCGGTTCTGCAATCGCCCGCCGGCACGCGAAAATAATTTTTGCCTTTCCGAAAAAAGTTCTTGACTTTTTGACACACTTCAGCTATAATCAGCCTTGCTGTTTGAGTTGCTGGTATAGCTCAGCCGGTAGAGCAGCTGATTTGTAATCAGCAGGTCGGGGGTTCGAATCC
>OGFF01001773.1_pt1 | contig 21284 bp, 14 predicted proteins | sample 1570751 | NCBI WGS metagenome assembly OGFF01 (sample SAMEA2581951, study PRJEB24529) | metagenome | biome: Human gut stool | place: China | collected 2011 | reverse complement strand
TGGTGCAAATTTCACACTTTACGCTTGATTTTTCTCCGTTTTGGTCATAGCTATTGCGCCGATGGTATGGTAGTGTGTATTGCTACAGAGGGGGGTGAGAACGTGGCAAAGAAGCAGACCAGCGGAAATCTTGCGCTGGAACAGCAGCGCGTCATTGTAATCCCAGCGCACGACGAGATCGTCGCACGAAAACTGCGCGTCGCAGCGTATGCCCGCGTCAGCTCCTCCAGTGAGGATCAGCTCAATTCCTACCGCGTGCAGAATCAATACTATTCTGAACTGATCTCCAGCAATCCGGATTGGGAAATGGTCGATATTTACGCCGATGAGGGCATCACCGGCACGTCGGTTGAAAAGCGCGAAGATTTTCAGCGCATGATGCAGGATTGCCGGAAAGGAAAAATCGACCGCATTCTGGTCAAGAGCATCTCCAGGTTCGCCCGAAATACAAAGGACTGCCTTGCAGCCGTTCGGGAACTCAAAGAGCTTGGCGTCAGCGTCCAGTTCGAGGAACAGGGCATCGACACCAGCAGGGTGTCCAGTGAAATGGTAACGGCGATCATGGCGTCGTTGGCTCAGAAAGGCAGCGAGTCGATTTCAAGCAATGTTCGATGGGGCGTTCAAAAACGAATGCTGGATGGAACGTTTATTTCATCCTCTGTACCTTATGGGTATGAACTGTTTCATGGGCAGCTTCGCATTTTACCAAGTGAAGCGCAATTCGTGAAGTGGATTTTTCAAGCATATTTATCCGGCTTAAATGCACAAAGCATTGCCGAACAGATGAATCAAGCGTATGCGTTGCTTGGCGTTGAAAATACAAGAAAATGGTATAACACTACAATCTTGTACATCCTATCTAATGAACGATATATAGGAGATTCTCTATGGCAAAAAACATATGCAACAGATTCACTTCCTACACGGCAAATAAAAAATACTGGAAGCAAGACTCAGTATTATATCGAACACACACATACACCAATCATTGATAGAGATACATATTCTGCAGTACAGCGCTTACGCGAGAAGCGAAAACTGGATGCGAAATATAACGATGATTATCAGCCGAATATCTTGAAAAAAAGAATAATGTGCGCAAACTGCAATGTCCCCTTTCAACGAAAAGTGCGCAGCGGCGAAACAAAATGGATGTGTAGAGTCCATAATAATAGCAAAGACGATTGCCCCACTTTCCCGATTGAAGAGGCGGCTTTCCACAGTGCTTTCTGCCGTCTGTACTACAAGCTCAAACACCACGGCGGCCCCATCTTCGCGCAGATGCTCTCAAATCTCCAGAGAATTCGCTACAGCCGGATGCTCTGGAGCGAAGATGTGATCTCCCTTAACAAGAAAATATCCGATATTCTCAGTCAGGTTCAATTCCTTTCCCAGCTTCAACAGACGGGCGGCGTTGATCCTGATACTTTTATAACATCAAACAACAAACTCAGCGAACAGCTCCGCAGGCTGAAACAGGAAAAAGCAAGGCTTCTCGACACCGACAGCGACGATCTGGCAGACCGCACCCGCGATCTCATGGACGCGCTGGAGGACGGGCCGGATTTCCTCGACAGCTTTGATGCGGAGCTGTTCGATGCGCTTGTTGAAAGAATTATCGTAGACAGCAACGAGCGTCTGCGGTTCAAGCTGAAAAACGGCTTGGAACTGACCGAACAAATCGAAAGGACACGACGCTGATGGGAAATCGGAAACTGCCGTTCGGCTATCAAATGCGCATGGGTGAGATCATCCGGAACGAGCCGGAAGCCAATGCCGTGCAGGACATCTTCCTGCAATATACGCTCGGCGCGTCGCTCAAAGAGATCGCAGAGCAGATGAACAAGATCGGCCCCACCTACGACGAGGGCAAGAGCTGGAACAAGAATATGGTTGCCCGCATCTTAGAGAATGCTAAGTACACCGGCGTTGACAGCTATCCGAAGCTGGTTGACATAAATTTATTTGAAGCAGCAGTCGAGAAACGGCAGACCAAGCAGCGGCTGCCAGAACGGACACCGGCGCAGAAAGCGCTCAAGCGGGTCTGCGCCAAACCGCCCACACCGGAGATCGAACAGCAGGTCTCACATCTGCTCGGCAAGTTGGCAGAGCAGCCGGAGCGCATCACACAGCCTGAAAAACAGTTTGCACCGAACAGCACCACGCAGGCTGAATTGGACGAGATCCTGAACACCCAACCGCTCGACGAGGACACTGCCAGAAGCCTGATCTGCAAGCTGGCACAGGAGCAGTACGACACCATCGGCAACAAAGAATACGAAACCGAGCGCCTGCGGCGGCTGTTTACAGCGTTCGAATGCACGGCAGAACTCAACGCGGAGCTGCTGCAAAGCACTGTCTCCGCCGTGCTGGTGACGCGCCAGACGGTGCGCTTGCAGCTCAAGAATGGGCAAATCATTGGAAAGGATGACTTGGTATGACAGATGAAAAACCGCGCGTCATTATCATTCCACCAAAGCCAGAATTGCAGCAAACGGCTGCGGTCACAAAGCAGCTCCGCGTCGCGGCATATTGTCGCGTCTCGACCAAGGAAGAAGAACAGGCCAGCAGCTATGAAGCGCAGTGCGAATATTATACGGACAAAATCATGTCCAACAAGGACTGGACGATGGCTGGCATCTTCGCAGACGCGGCTGTAATAATAGGACTAAAAACATTAAGGCTCAAAAAGAGTCAGAAACACGCTGCTTTTTGAGCTTTTTCACGCAAAAACCGCAAGTAAAACAAAGCGCGTCTGTTTACCCAAAGTGGCGCTTGGGTCGGCAGACGCGCTTTTTTCATGTCCTGACGCAGTAACATTGCATGGACAATCGGTATTACATAGCACATCCACTTGCTCCCTGACGGAGCCGGAGGGTGTGCTTTTTTGTTGCCCGGTATGGGCGGGAATGGAGGCGAAAGCAATGAACGGACATACAGAGGACAAACCGAAAGACTGCCGGTACTGCTATTTCTGGAAGCAGACAGAGGGCTGCACCTTTCGTGGCAAAACCGGCTGCTATTATGTTTCCGCGCAGAAGCCGCCTGCCGCCGTCAGTGAGTGCGACGGCTGTCCGTATGGGCGGGCGTCTCCCTGCATCGGCTGGTGTACAAAAGAGCTGCTGCGCTCTATGGGCCTTTGGAAAGGGCGTGAAGATACATGACACTGGACTATTACTACGGGGATCAGGCAGAACAGTTCTCCTTCTACCGCATCCCCAAGGTGCTGTTCACAGATAAGCGTTTCAAAGACATTTCGGCAGAAGCAAAAATCCTCTACGGCCTGCTCCTTGACCGCATGAGTTTGTCTGCCAAGAACGGCTGGTTGGATCAGGTGGGGCGCGTGTACATCGTCTATACCGTCGAGGACATCATGGACGCGCTTTCCTGCGCTTCGCAGAAGGCCATGAAGCTGCTGAACGAACTGGACGATAAATGTGGGCTTATCGAGCGCAAGCGACAGGGACTCGGCAAGCCAAATCTCATTTACGTCAAGAATTTCGTTGCCACGCCGGAATCAAAATTCAAGAATGGTGAAAATCAAAATTCTGGACTTTTGAAAATCGAAACTCAAGAATTTCCAAAATCAAAAGGTAGTAATACTGAGAAGAACAATACTGATTATAGCGATACTGAGTCTCTTCCCTTCCCTTCGTTCAGAGATGGTCAAAAGTGGGAATCGAAAGGAACCGATGCGGAGCGAAGAGCGCAGTACAGAGGGCTTATCATGGAGAATATCAGCTATGATGTTCTGCTGGTGGACTTGCCGTATGACAAGGAGATCGTCGAGGAAATTCTGGAGCTTATCGTGGATACAGTTTGTACCACAAAGCAGACCGTGCGCATCTCCGGGGATGATAAACCAGCAGAGGTGGTCAGGAGCCGGTTCCTGAAGCTGGACAGCGAGCATATCCGTTTTGTCGTGAGCTGCATGAAAGAGAACACCACAAAGATCAAAAACATCCGTCAATATCTGCTGGCAACGCTGTACAACGCTTCGCTTACCATGACCAGCTACTATGCAGCCCTGGTTCAGCACGATATGGCGGAAGGACGTATTTAGACGCCGCTGGCTGTATGGCCTGCGGCGTTTCGCATGTTACGGAGGTGAACGCTATGCCAAAGAAGACAGAACCAAAGGACACACAGAGCACCCAGCCGGAGCAGGTGCAGCAGGTACGCATTTCGGATATCCACCCCTTCAAGAATCATCCGTTCAAGGTGGTGGACGATGCGCTCATGCAGGAGACGGTACGGTTATTTGGAACGCACGATGCCGGACAACGGCACCGTGTATTTCTTTGTCACCGATTCGATGGGTGTTGAGCATGAGCTGCCTCTGGATGTGTTCTGCATGGACTTTGAAGCGCCGGTGCTCCGTGCCGGCATTAACGGTACGTTCCTGCGCGTAGAAGCCAGTGATGCGCTTTCCGGTATTGCAGCGGTCTTTGTCAATGACGAGCTGTACACGACGCTGGACAACGGTGAACTGAACGTCCGCATTGATAATCTGACGGACGACGCCTATCTCTACATCGACGCGCTGGACAATGCCGGAAACTGGACGGACTATGTTGTACTTGCCAATCCGTTCAACAAATGGCGAGATCAGTTTGGCCGCAATGTACTCAAGGGCGAAAAAGGCATCAAGATCATTGCCCCGACGCCGTACAAGAAGAAAATCGAAGAAGCAAAGCTCGACCCGGACACCAAGCTCCCCATGCTGGATGCTGACGGCAAGGCCATCATGGAAGAAAAGGAAATTAAGATTCCGATGTACAAACCGGTCACGGTTTTTGATGTGAGCCAGACGGAGGGCAAGCCCCTGCCGCAGCTTGCCGTCGATCTTACCGGCGATGTGCAGAATTATGAGGTCTTCATGGAGGCTGTGAAGCGCAGCGCGCCGGTTCCGGTCTTTATGGAGAATATGGCCGGCATGGACGGGTATTACGACGACGAGAATCGGCGCATTGCCGTCCGCACCGACATGAGCGAGGTACAGACGGTATGCGCGGCGATCCACGAGATCGCACACTCCCTTCTGCATGGCAGAGACGACGTTGGCGAGAAATATCAGGTAATCGAACTGTTTGAAGAGCCTGCCCTGTATTCCAATGGGCGCATCGACAGAGAAAAGCTGCCCGAAGGTCTGTATGCATATGACCTGCGCGGTTCAGACGATGATCCGGGACTGCCCGTGACCATTCAGGAGCACGTTGTCGTCAATCATGCAGCAACCGTCATTACAGCGACGCCCATTGACCTGACGGATGCAGGGTATCTTCCGTTGGGCGAGGACGGGCTGAACTTTGTAGGCGGAGAGCAGACCGTAAAGGGTTTTCTGCACGAGCAGTTTCCGGAAAAGGCGAAGATCTCCCGCAACACCGAGGAAGTGCAGGCCGAGAGCATTTCCTATGCCGTCTGCGCCTATTTCGGCATTGAGACCGGCGAGAACAGCTTCGGCTATATCGCTACATGGTCTAAGGGCAAGGAATTGCCGGAGCTAAAAGCATCGCTGGAAACCATCAACCACACGGCATCCGGTCTGATTACGGACATCGACCGGAACTATAAGGCGCTGATGAAGGAGCGTGGGCTGGATAAGGAGCCGGAGAGCCTTGCTGCTGAGCCAGTGCAGGAGATTACGGTGCAGGAGCCGGAGCCGGTCAGCGCACCGGATAATGGCTCCGTCCCTGACCCGGCGATTTCTGTGGAGAGCATGAACGCATACGGCTACACAGATTCCAATATGCTGCCGCTGACAAAGGAGCGTGCGCTGGAACTCATGGAGCGCGACGTGACCGTGTATATGCTTCACACCGACAACACCGAGGCCATGGCGTTTGATGCCGACGAAATCCGCAGCTTTGACGGTATTTTCGGCGTGGAAGCTTCCGAATGGGGGACGGTCAAAGACCGCTTCGTGCCGCAGGACTATGAGAAAGCGTTCCTTGATAACCCTGCCGACAGCTTTGCCATCTATCAGCTTCGGGATAATGACGACACGGTGCAGCTCCACTATATGAACTCCGAGTATCTGGAGAAGAAAGGACTATCCATCCAAAAGGAGAACTACGCCGCCGTCTATGCAGGAGACCTCGACCGCAGGGGTGATACGCAGGATAAATTGAACGAGCTGTATGAGACCTTCAATATCCGCCGTCCGGAGGATTTTCGCGGCCACAGCCTATCCGTCAGCGACATCGTAGCGCTGAAGCAGAATGGCGTGGTATCCTGTCATTACGTCGATTCCTGGGGCTTCAAGGAGCTGCCGGGCTTTCTCAAGCCGGAAAACTATCTAAAAAACGCGGAGATGGCCATGGAGGATGATTACGGTATGATCGACGGTATCATCAACAACGGCCCGCGCAAAACAGTCGCGGAGCTGGAGGAACAGTCCAGGAACGGCACGCCCATTTCTCTTCTGGAGCTGGCACAGGCCGTCCAGCGCGAAGACGTGGAAAAGCGCCGTGCCCAGCAGCCGGTGCGCAGAGAAAAATCCGGCGAAAAGCCCTCCATCCTTGCGAAGCTGAAAACGCCGTCCGTAGCCGACACCAAATCTGTGAAGAGCGCCCCGAAACGGAGCGCGGAAAGGGAGCTGTGACATGAGCAACTTTACATTTGACGAGATCAACCTGATGTGCATCTACAATACCGGCACCCGCGCCGGTCTGATGCAGGCGTTGACCGACATGCGCAAGCATCTGGAGCCTGACGAAACCGAACTGCGGGAGCTGACCGACAGTACCCTGCGCAAGCTGGGCGGCATCACCGATGAGCAGTTTGCGGAGCTGGAGATAGTGCCGGACTTTGACTGAACAGCAAATACAGAGAGACGGTTCCATTCGGAGCCGTCTCTCTGCTGGCTCTATCGGTGTTGCAGCGAACCTAAAGGAAAATGCAAGGATTCAGGCAGCAAAATATTGGACTTTTTTTCGCATCTTTCAAAATCCCCTTGCGTTCGTACTTGACCGTTGCTATAATATACTTGCATAACTCCCGCGGAGTTTCGCTGGTATGAAGATACAACTCCGTGGAAATGCTACCTGTACGGAGGTGTTTGTATGGCAATCGTAAGCGATGAGCAGGTCATCAAGGTATTGCGGCAGTACAATCCCTGGTGGCGCAATCCGCTGGCAATCAAGGAAGAAAACAAGCCGCAGAAAAGGCTTGCCTATTACGAAGCATTGAGAATGATTTCGCACAAAACGATTCGGCGGTTTGCCGTTTTATCCGGCGCAAGGCGTGTCGGCAAGACGACGATCATGTATCAGATGATGAACAGCCTGATCGACGGGGGCGTAAACCCAAAAAATATCCTGTATGTATCCTTCGACAATCCGATTGTAAAGCTCGTCAATGTGGAGACAGTCCTTTCTATCTACGAATCCCTTTATCCCATAGAGGGAACAAGGTATATCTTCCTCGATGAAATTCAATATACGGAGCATTGGGAACTCTGGATGAAGGTCATCTACGACAGCCGGAAGGACATACGGCTTACAGCGACCGGCTCGGCCAGCCCGATATTGGAAAAAGGCTCGACCGACAGCGGGACGGGGCGATGGAGCATCCTGAAGATACCCACCATGTCGTTTTATGAGTATTGTCGTCTGCTGCAAATTGAAGAACCGATTCTCCCGGACAATTTGCGGCTCACAAAGCTCGTAAAAATGAGTAAAGCGGAGTTGGGCGATCTGATGGATCGCTTTGCGCCGCTGGAAGTGCATTTCAACCGTTACCTTATGATCGGTGGCTTTCCTGAGCTTGTATTATCCGACGATGATATGTATGCACAGCGGATGCTGCGGGAAGATGTGGTGGATAAGGTTATCAAGCGTGATGTTCTGACACTTTTTAATATCCGAAGCCCGCTTCTGATGGAAAAACTGTTTTTGTATCTCTGTATGAACTCAACGGAAATTTTCAGCGTTACCACGGCGGCAAAGGAATTGGAAAATACCTCTGCCGCTACAATAGACAGCTATATCGAGGCGCTTGAAATGTCTAACCTGATTTATCTGTCGAAGCCGATGGATGTGGGCAGCAAGGGTGCTTTGAAGGGCAAACCGAAGATATACATTGCCGACGCCGCCATACGCAACGCCGTTCTAATGATAGACGACGTTCTTTCGGATGAGCGAGAGCTTGGGGCGATGGTGGAAACGACGGTATATAAGCATATCGTATCCTTCTATCAGGGCAGCACGGCGCAGCTCGGCTACTTCAGAAAGGCAAAGGATAATCAGAAAGAGGTCGATGTGGTCATTGAGCTGCCCCGTGAAAAGATTCTCTGTGAGGTAAAATACCGCAACAACTCCCATATACCTGCTACGGACGCCATCGTCGAACTCTGCAAGGATGAAAGTGCAAAGGTCACAAGCGCATTTCTCATCACGAAGCAACTGGACGATTTCGGCATTGCAAAACACGAAACCCAGGTGCCGATTCTGCGTGTGCCCGCCATTGCGTTTCTGTATCTGCTGGGGAAAGCGGAGGCCGACGGACAAAACGGAAAAATGTAACACCTATGGCACAATGCCCGCTTGTCACAACAGGCGGGCGTTCTTCTGTCAGCTTGATTGACGAGTGGCAGTCGCTGCACTTGAAATTTTGTGCTTATAGCGGCAAGCTTCACGCGGAAACATATTAAGAGCCTGTCATCTCTCATACATAGAGCACCCAATTCCGGGTGCTCTAATTTTTTACCCAAAGGAGGTAGCCCTATGCCGAGTAAATATCAGGAGTACAGGCAGATGGCAGACACAGCGGAGCGGCAGCTTACCAGCAGCTACAAAAGCTGGACGCAGTTCCTGCGCACAGCGGCGCGGCTCTACAAGTATCCGTACAACGAACAAGTCATGATCCACGCCCAGCGGCCAGACGCGACCGCCTGCGCCGAGTACGATTTCTGGAACAAAAAGATGGGGCGCTTTGTCCGGCGCGGCTCCACCGGCATTGCCCTTATAGACACAAGCGGCCAGAAGCCGCAGCTGCGATACGTCTTTGACGTGGCCGACACCGGCGAACGGGAACACTCGCGCCCCGTGCATCTCTGGCAGTTCCGCGCAGAGCATGAGGATGCCATCGCTGCCACGCTGGAGCGAAGCTACGATGTGTCCGGCAGCAATGGCATTGTCGAGCAGATGGAGTCAGCGGCTGCCCAGCTTGTAAAGGAATACTGGGTGGATAACAAGCGGGACATCCTCTACAACATTGACGATTCCTATCTTGATGGGTATGATGAGTTCAACACCGAGGTACAGTTCCGAAACGCTGCAAAAGCCAGCATCACCTATATGCTCATGAGCCGATGCGGATTGGAGCCGGAAGCCTACATGGAACCGGAAGATTTTATGCCCGTGTTCGACTTCAACACACCGGCTGCGGTTGCGGCGCTGGGCACGGCGGTCAGCGAGATCAGCCAGCAGGTACTCAGACAGATAGAAGTTGCCATCCGAAATTATGAGCGCGAAAGGAGCCAAAAAAATGACCGAATTGACTTACATGAAGAACGGAGATTACCGGATTCCCGACCTGAAGCTGAGCGAGGAGCCGGGGAGCAAGCCCCTGGGCAAGTACGGGATGCTGCGGAAGACGTACCTTCAGGAGCATCGTCCCATCCTCTGGAACCAGATGATCCTGTCCGAGACGCTGTTCCCGCACCTGCGGGAGATCGACGAGACGGCGCACCGGAGGCTGGAACAGATGATGCCGGTGCTGATGCAGTCGGCGGGCGTGACGGAAGCGCTGAAAGCCAGCAACCCATTGACGTGGGTGGGGCTGATGAACAGCTGCAAGGCACGGGCGGAAGAGACCATTCTGAACGAGCTGGTGTACAACTGACCAATGACGCGCCGGAAGCAGAACCGGCGCAGCCCACAGCGGCATATCAGATGAGCCTGTTTCCTACGGAAGCGGAACAAATTGCATATATCGACACAGCGGAGAGCGCCAATGATGCGCCCTCCGCTATTTCTGCGTTCATTTCGCAGGACGATATTGACCACATTCTGCGCACGGGCGGCAATGCGGATGAAGCACGCATGAAAATTGCCGCTGAGTTCTCCAAGCAAAAGCCCATAGCGGATCGCGCGGCATTTCTCAAAAATCTCTACTATGGCGGCAATGGTCTGATTACGGAAAACGGCAGGTTTTCCGCATGGTATGGCGACGACGGTATCCACATCGCAAAGGGAGATGCCGCACAGCACCTCCGCTCTGCCCAGCTCATCCGTTGGACGGATGCAGCAGAGCGCATTGATGAGCTTCTGGACAGCGGCACATTTGCCACCAACCTTGAAGTTACGGAAGCCCCTCGCTATGAGCGGCTGAGTATCGCCGTGGCGGTCTGGAACCTTTATCACGATTTTTCGGACGAGGCAAAGTCGCTGGGGTACCTGTCCTGCCTGGGCAATATCCACAGCACCAACTTCCCGGAGGAAACGGAGCGTCTGACGGATGATCTGCTGAATCCGGAGTTCCGGGAGCAGTTTCTGACAGAGTACAAAATATTCCTCGATGCCTACCGGGAGAACCGGGAGCTTTTACGATTCCATTTCCACCGCCCGCAGGCGCTTCTTACACGCATGGAAGATCTGTCATTGCCGCGCAAGGAGTATCACTCCGATATGGCGGCGGTTCCGGAGACCGGCAGATTTATCACTGGAGATGAAATTGCGGCTTCTCTTGCAAATGGAAGCGGCTTTGAAGGCGGGAAAGCCCGCATCTATGAATTTTTCCAGACGCCGCATACGCCCAAGGAGAGTGCCGATTTTCTGAAAAAGGAGTACGGCATCGGCGGGCGTACCCACGCCGTATCCAGAGAAAGCGGTAGCTATGAAGATCACGGCAGCAAGGGCATCACGCTGAGAAAAGCGGGCTGCGCGGATGTTCAGATGAATTGGAGCAAGGTCGCTTCGCGCATTTCTGAGTTGATTCGGATGAACCGCTACCTTACGCCGGATGAGCAGACCGTCTATGACAAGGCAATGGCACAGGACGCCCTGCGAAACGCGGTTTATAACGACTATAACGATGTAAAAGCGGCGTATCCCGATGAAATCGTACTGTATCAGGTCGGTGACTTCTTTGAGCTGTATGGCGAGGACGCACGGGTGGTTGCGGATGATCTCAGCCTTGAGCTGACGCGCCGCAATTTGGAGGGAGTAGGCCGTGTTACCATGTGTGGCTTCCCTGCAAAGGATTTGGAGAAATACGTTGAAAAGCTGCGGGAAAAGCATGATGTAACAATTTCGCGCATTGGCGATTCCAACCACAAACACACGGCATATACGCTTCCGTCCATCGACCATGAGGCGGAAAATGCCATCAATGCACAGGAAGCGGAGTTTGGCGCAGACGGAACGCGGGTGTTCCGTGACCCCACAGAAGATACGCCCCAGCCCACGGTGCAGGAACGTTTGGAGCATTATAGGCCGGTGGTGATGGCGGCGGTTTCGGAGGATACAGCCTATCGCAACGCCTGCGGTCACTCTGACCGGGAGAACGCCGGTATCGAGTGCAATGCCGCCGTGCGCCGTGCCGTTCTCAATTCAAAAGATATGGAACTTATCCGGCTGTTTTCGGATGTACCGGAGTTCCGCAGCCGCTTACATCAGGAGGTTTTTGAGGGAACCTATGAGCGGCTTCACGATCTGCTGCGCCCGCTCTCGCAGGACGATATAGACGATGCACTCCGTGCATGGAACGGAAATATCGAGAGCAAACACGCCGTAGTGCGGTATATGCAGCAGCACGGACGTGAAAAAGAAACTGCTGCATGGCTTGCTCACGAGTACGGCGGCAAGGAGGGCAACAATCTCTTTATCGTCCGCGCTGGAAGCCCGGAAACCGCCGAACTGACATGGCCGAAGGTGCAGCGGCGACTGGCGCAGCTCATCCGCGAGGATAAATTCTACACCGAGGCGGAACGCGACAATTTCGATGATATTGACCCCGCTGCTATCCGGGAAGCCCTCGCCCAGCGTGGCATTGTGGGCGGCAAAGTGGTTGACCCCGAAAAGCTGAACAGCGATCCATTTATCCAGCGCGTGATGCAGGATACGGAGCGTATCGCGGAGCAGGCGCTCATGGAACGTGCAAAGGGACTGATCTCCGATTTCTGCCGGAGCGAATACGGCTCAGAGGCGGATTTCAGCGACCCGGCGAAGATCGGCGTCGCCTACACCACCGTCACAGACGATGAGATTCCCATTCAGGTGAACATTGACCTTGTGAATTATCGACTGGAGCGCTATCTGGATGATGAGCATCTGGAAACCCGGCAGTACGGCTCTTTGCAAGAGATTATTACCAACGAGCTGGAAAATCTCGATTTCAGCGACCTCATTCACGTTTCGGATGAGGTTGTGGAGCAATACCGCTGGCATGAGCCAGAGGAAGCAGTTACAGACGTTCCCGAAACAGCTCCTGTCCCGCAGCGAGAACAGTTCCCGTATTCCGTAGGCGATACGGTATATTTGGAGGACGGCAAGCCGTTTATTATTGAGAACCTCGGCCTTTTTGATATTTCTCTCCGCGATCCATCGCTTCGCTATCCCGTTTCCCGTGCGGAGAGCAGGGAGAGCTTTGCACGGCTCATGGAGCGGTATCCGCAGCCGGAACAGGCACCCACCTACACCGAGGAAACCGTGGCGGTATATCCTGCTGACAAAAACAACCTCCCCTATGATGTGGAGATTCGCACTCTGCGCTTTGACGAACCAGAACATGACCCGCCCTCTGCGGAACCTGTCGAGCCTGAACTACCCGCCATGAGCGAGGAAGAAAGGCTGACTCTGGAGCAGGAAGGACGCGCGGCGCTCTCGGAAATGGGCGAGTTCGTGCCTGATTTTGATGATGCCATCTCACAGGCCGAGATCGACGAGCCTCCTGCACACCGTCCTGCGGTATCTATCCCCATTGACGGCGAGTGGCAGGACTTTCACAGCGTTGCCGCTGCGGAGCAGGCCGCTTATGCGGACTTCAAGGCGGCAAGCCACCGCAACGCGCAGAATTTCCACATCACCGATGATGCCCTCGGCGTCGGCGGCGCAAAGGCCAAGTTCCGGGCGAACATGGCGGCAATCAATCTTCTTAAGGAGTTGGAATTTGAGGGCTTGCAGGCCAGCCCGGAGCAGCAGGAAATCCTCTCCCGCTATGTGGGCTGGGGCGGTCTGGCAGATGCGTTCGATGAAAATAAACCAAACTGGTCGGACGAGTTTGCAGAGCTGTACGCCACACTCTCCCCGGAGGAATACGCTGCGGCCAGAGCGTCCACGCTGAACGCCCACTACACCAGCCCCACCGTCATCAAGGCAATCTATGAAGCGGTCGGCAATATGGGCTTCCAGAGCGGTAACATTCTGGAGCCGTCTATGGGCGTCGGCAACTTTTTTGGCCTGCTGCCGGAGCAGATGCAGGGCAGCAAGCTCTACGGCGTGGAGCTGGACAGCATCACCGGACGTATTGCCAAGCAGCTTTATCCCAAGGCGGACATTACCATCGCGGGCTTTGAAACAACGGACAGAAAAGACTTTTACGACCTCGCCGTGGGCAACGTCCCGTTCGGACAATATCAGGTAGATGACCGGGCTTATAACAAGCTCGGTTTTTCCATTCACGACTACTTCTTTGCCAAAACCCTCGACCAAATGCGTCCGGGCGGCGTGATTGCGTTTGTAACCTCCCGCTACACGATGGACAAGCAATCTCCCGAAGTCCGCAGGTACATCGCGCAGCGGGCGGAGCTGCTGGGTGCCATTCGTCTGCCCAACAATGCGTTCCGCGCCAACGCCGGTACGGATGTGGTTTCGGATATTCTCTTTCTCCAAAAGCGTGACCGTCCCATTGAGATCGACGAGGACTGGATTCACCTAGGCCAGTCCGAAAACGGTTTTGCCATCAACAGTTACTTCGCAGAGCATCCGGAAATGGTGCTTGGAATCCCATCTTCGGAGAGCACGCAGTACGGCAAGCAGGATTATACCGTCAACCCCATCGAAGGTGCAGATTTGGGAACGCTGCTCCATGAAGCGGTGCAGAACATCGGCGGTAAATATCAGGAGGCAGAGCTGCCAGACCTCGGCGAAAACGAGAAGATCGGCACATCTATTCCCGCTGACCCCAATGTGAAGAATTTCTCCTACACCATCGTGGACGGTGACGTGTATTACCGGGAAAACAGCGTCATGGTCAAGCCTGACCTGAACGCAACGGCGAAAGAGCGCGTCAAGGGCATGGTGCAGCTCCGTGACTGCGTCCAGAAGCTCATCGGGCAGCAGATGGACGGCTTCACCTCCGATGAGGCAATCCACCAGACGCAGCGGGAACTGGATGCTCTCTATGACTCCTTCACGGAAAAATACGGGCTTATCAATGCCCGCGCCAACAGTCTTGCTTTTTCGGACGACAGCTCATACTTCCTGCTCTGCTCTCTGGAAATGCTGGATGAAGAGAATAACCTCAAACGCAAAGCGGACATTTTCACAAAGCGCACGATTCGACCTCACGAGTCCATCACGTCCGTGGATACGGCGTCGGAGGCGCTGGCGCTGTCCATCTCGGAAAAAGCCTGCGTGGACATGGACTATATGGAGCAGCTCTCCGGCAAAAGTCAGGAAGAGCTGATCGACGAACTGAACGGCGTTATCTTTCTCGACCCTGTGCACGGAGAATGGCAGACGGCAGATGAATATCTTTCCGGGGATGTGCGGCAGAAGCTGAGGGAGGCAGAGGCGGCCGCAAAGGACAGTCCCGGCTATCTACCCAATGTAGAAGCGCTGCGGCAGGCGCAGCCAAAGGATCTGGACGCTTCGGAAATTGAAGTGCGCCTCGGCGCAACGTGGATCGATAAAGCGTATATCAAGCAATTCATGTTCGAGCTGCTGGAGCCAGCTTTCTATGTGCGCCGGAGCATAGACGTCAACTACTCGGATTTCAGCGCGGAATGGAATATCACCGGCAAGAGTGTTGTAGGCCGCAGCGACATCAACGCCAATATGACCTACGGCACGGAACGCGCCAATGCTTACAAGATTCTGGAGGATACACTGAATTTGCGCGACGTGCGTATTTACGACACCATCGAGGATGCGGACGGCAGAGAGAAGCGTGTGCTCAACTCCAAGGAGACCACGCTTGCCCAGCAGAAGCAGCAGGCCATCAAGGACGCATTTCAGGAATGGATATGGAAAGACCCGACGCGGCGGCATGATCTGGTTCAGAGGTACAACGAGCTTTTCAATTCCACCCGTCCGCGCGAGTACAGCGGGCAGCATATAACATTCTCCGGTATGAATCCGGAGATACAGCTTCGGGAGCATCAGCTAAATGCTGTTGCGCACATTTTATATGGCGGCAACACGCTACTGGCACACGAAGTCGGCGCGGGCAAGACCTTTGAGATGGTCGCGGCGGCGATGGAGAGCAAGCGCCTCGGTCTTTGCCACAAGCCCATGTTTGTGGTGCCCAATCACCTGATCGAGCAGTGGGCATCGGAATTCCTGCGTCTGTACCCCTCTGCCAATATCCTCGCCGTTACCAAAAAGGACTTCGAGCCGAGAAACCGCAAGAAGTTCTGTGCCCGCATTGCCACCGGCGACTACGATGCCGTTATCATCGGTCACAGCCAGTTTGAGCGTATCCCGGTCTCCAGAGAACGGCAGGAGCGGATGCTGCAAGAGCAGATTTATGAAATTGAAGACGGCCTGATGGAGTTAAAGGCAAACAACGCTGAGCGTTTCACCATCAAGAGCTTGGAAAAAACGAAAAAGAGCCTCGAAGTGAAGCTCAAGAAATTGCAGGACACCAGCCGCAAGGATGATGTCATCACCTTCGAGCAGCTTGGCGTAGACCGGCTCTATGTGGACGAAGCCCATGCGTTCAAAAACCTGTTTCTCTACACAAAAATGCGCAACGTCGCTGGCCTTTCCACCTCCGACGCGCAGAAGTCTTCGGATATGCTCCTGAAATGCCGGTATATTGATGAGATCACCGGCAATAAGGGCATTGTGTTTGCGACCGGCACGCCGGTCTCGAACTCCATGACGGAGCTGTACACCATGATGCGCTATCTCCAGCATGACATGCTTCAAAGAAAGCATCTGACGCATTTTGACTGTTGGGCGTCCACCTTTGGCGAGACTGCGACGGCGATTGAGCTTGCCCCGGAGGGCACCGGCTACCGGGCGCGTACCCGGTTTTCAAAGTTCTTCAATCTCCCGGAGCTGATGCAGCTATTCAAGGAAGCTGCCGACATCAAGACGGCGGATCAGCTTCATCTGCCGACACCGACGCCGGTTTATCACAATATCGTGGCACAGCCGACAGAGATTCAGAAAGGCATGGTGCAGGAGCTTTCCGAGCGTGCCGCAAAAGTTCATGCGGGAATCGTTGATGCAAGTACCGATAATATGCTCAAGATCACCTCGGACGGGCGCAAGCTGGGGCTTGACCAGCGCGTTATCAATCCCGACCTGCCTGATGAGGCAGGCAGTAAGGTCAACTTGTGCGTGGACAATATCTATTCCGTCTGGAAGGACGGACAGGCAGATAAGCTCACCCAGCTCGTCTTCTGCGACCTCTCCACACCAAAAGCGGCAGTGCCTGCATCCAGAGCGGCAAAGGCCGCAGGCGGGAACCTCGACAGTCCAGAGCTTCATGCGCTGGAAGCTGCCATTGGTCAGGATACAGCCGAAGAACCGGCGTTCACGATTTACGACGACATCCGGGAAAAGCTCGTCGCCCGCGGCATCCCCCGTGAGCAGATCGCGTTCATCCATGAAGCCAATACCGAAGTTCGGAAGAAGGAACTGTTCGCAAAGGTGCGTGCCGGTCAGGTGCGTGTGCTTATGGGCAGCACCTTCAAGATGGGTGCCGGTATGAACGTTCAAGACAGGCTCGTGGCGCTCCATGATCTCGACTGCCCGTGGCGTCCCGGTGATTTGGAGCAGCGCAGCGGCCGCATCATCCGCCAGGGCAACCGCAACAAGGAAGTCCATATTTACCGTTACGTCACCGAATCCACATTTGACGCCTATCTGTGGCAGACAGTGGAGAATAAACAGAAATTCATTTCCCAGATCATGACCTCAAAATCTCCGGTTCGCTCCTGCGAGGATGTGGACGAAACGGCCCTTTCCTACGCGGAGATCAAGGCGCTGTGTGCCGGAGACGAGAGAATCAAAGAGAAGATGGATTTGGATGTGGACGTTGCGAGATTGAAGCTGATGAAGGCCAGTCACCAGAGCCAGCAATACAAGCTGGAGGACAGTCTTTTGAAGAAATTCCCGGAGGACATTGAAAAGTCCAGAGGCTTTATTTCCGGCCTTGAGGCAGACATGAAAACGCTGGCGGCGCATCCACATCCGGAGGACGGGTTTGCCGGTATGACGGTCAAAAACGATAATCTTACGGATAAGGACAACGCCGGTGCGGCGCTGCTCGAAGCGTTCAAGGATGTGCGGGGTATGGAGCCAGTGCCCATCGGCACTTACCGCGGATTCCAGATGTCCCTCACGCTGGAGGATTTCGGCAAGGACTATGTTCTGACGCTCAAAGGGCAGATGACCCATCGCGTGACGCTGGGCAAGGATGCACGCGGCAACCTCACTCGTATCGATAACGTTTTGAACGCCATGCCGGACAGATTGCAGAATGTCAGAAACACGCTGGACGCGATGACCGCACAGATGGAAGCTGCAAAGGCAGAGCTGGGTAAGCCCTTCCCGCAAGAGGAAGAGCTGCGCGTAAAATCTGCACGGCTTGCAGAACTCAACGCCGAGCTGAACATCGACGAGCGCACGCCCATGGAGCAGTTGGCGGATGATGCTGCGATCTCTGCAAAAGCAGAACGCCCCTCCGTACTGGCACGGCTGAAAAACACACCGATGCGCCAGACGCAAGACACGCCCGAAAAGCAGCGGGAGCAGGAAAGCAGATAACAAAACAGCGCCGACGAGGAATTACTTTTCCTTGTCGGCGCTATCCTGCACCTTTGCCTCTTTCTCGCGGCGGCGCTGCTTCTGCTCTGCCTTTTTGCTGCGCTTTGCCTCTATCTCATGGAGCCAGTCTTTGACGGGAGCCTTCCACGGCTCGCTTTTGCTGGGAATGTTCTTGATAAGGCTGCGCGGATTCAGCCCCAGCCGTTTGGCGAGGGCGATGTCTTTGTCATCCAGTCGGCAGCGCTTCTTGGCTTCCTGCCAGAGCGGATCGTTGTTTGCCATTTTACCACCACCGTTTTTCTTATTATACGGAAAGAACGAGTACAAATCAAGATTACAAGGAGGACGATTATGGAACGTAATGATATCCAAAAAATTTCTTTTGAAACCGCAAATATCCCTGTCTATAAGCAGAGCGCAGAGTATGCCATCGAGCATGACGAGCTGCCCGCCTACCGGGAATCCTTTCGCATAAACATGGCCTGCCGGGACGCGCTGGAGAAAGCAATCCATGAAAGCTACCACGACTACTGCCTCGATACAGGAAAAGCCGCCGCACAGGTCGCGGCGCAGTTCGGCATGGAGCGCATGACGTATGTGCTTGCCAATACCGTGCGTGCATTTGACCACGACGGACGAATCAGCCGCGATAATAAAGCCTGGGCGCAGACAATTCCGGTCTGCGCCGATGCCGACGAATGGGGGCATGAACGCAGCCGGTATTTTCTCGTGTCGCAGGTCAATCCCGGCCTTGTCAATCTGCTTGTCTCTCGTGTGCGCGAGGAACTGGAAAAAGAAAAAGACGTACCGGCAAAACGTCCCTCCGTGCTGGAGAAGATTCAGAAAAACAAGACGGCGATTCAGGCAAAGGCCGCAGAGAAAAAGCTGCCGGGACAGGAGCGATGACCATGGCCAGAAACAGAAATGTACAGATCATCTTCTGGGTGTCCGAAAATGAAAAGAGCATGATTGAAGAAAAAATGGCGCAGGCAGGTATGACAAATCTTAGCGCTTATCTGCGCCGTATCGCCATTGACGGCATGATCGTCCGGTTGGAGCTGCCGGAGCTGAAAGAAATGGTATCACTTCTTCGCTATGCCAGCAACAACATCAATCAGATTGCGCGGCGGATGAATGAATCCGGGCGCATCTACGATACAGATTTGGAACAGGTCGTCCAAAATCAGGAGCAGCTTTGGGACATGGCGAATGGGATACTAACGCGACTTGCTGCAATAAAATAATGGGATTCTGATTCCGACCATTGTGCTCAAAAAGCTTTTGACATCCTTGCGCTTTACAGCAACTCGTGTAGAATAGAATCAGAAAAGAAAGGAGCTGACGGCAATGAGATTGATTCTGAAAATTTTGCTTGCCCCGGTCATGATAGTCCTCGCGTTCCTGATATGGTTCTGCACGCTGACCCTGCATATTTCCGCCGTGCTGCTGAATATCCTGTCTGTGCTTCTCGTCCTTGTGAGCGTTTTCAGTTTCATCGACCACAATGTAAAAAACGGTGTGATCAAGCTTGTAGCGGCGTTTCTGCTTTCACCCTACGGTCTGCCCATGCTCGGCGCGTGGCTTGTCGCACAGCTTCATCTGCTGCGGGACTGGATGAAAGAAAAAGTATATTGATAGAGCAAGCGCGGAAGTGTAAAAGCTTCCGCGCTATCTTTTTGCAAAGGGGGCTTGCCTGTGGCGACCACGAGAATCATTCCCATGCACGTCAACAAGGGCAAGACCATTGCCCAATGCCTGACGGAACGGACGGACTACGCAAAGAATCCGGATAAGACGGAAGACGGTGAATATATTTCGGCCTATGCCTGTGATGCAAAGACAGCGGACAGCGAGTTCCTTCTATCCAAGCGTCAGTACCGCCAGCTCACCGGCCGGGAACAGGCCAGCGATGTGATCGCGTATCAGATTCGCCAGTCGTTCAAGCCGGGTGAGGTCACACCGGAGGAAGCCAACCAACTCGGCTATGAATTTGCCAAGCGCTTCACCAAGGGCGACCATGCCTTTATCGTCTGTACCCACACCGACAAAAAGCATATCCATAATCACATTATTTGGAACTCCACTACGCTGGACTGCACGCGGAAATTTCGCAACTTCTGGGGCAGCACCGAAGCAGTCCGGAAGCTCAGTGATCTTGTTTGTATGGAGCACCGGCTGTCTGTGATTGAGAATCCAAAGCCGCACGGCAAGAGCTACAACAAATGGCTGTGCGGCAATGCAAAGCCCTGTCAGCGCGATCTGCTGCGTGCCGCCATTGACGCGGCGCTTGCGAAGAAGCCGGAAAATTTCGAGGTGTTTCTGAAGCTGGTGGAGGAAGCCGGTTATACCGTAAAGCGCGGCAAGCATGTCACCTTCATGCGGGACGGTCAGCCGCAGAATATCCGTCTCCGTTCGCTGGGCGAAGGTTACTCGGAAGAAGAGCTGCGGGCTGTGATCCTCGGCACGCGGGTGCATACGCCGCGCAGGAAAAAGAGGTATCCTTCCAAGGTGTCGAGACCGACGCTGATTTCGCAGATTGAAGCCAAAATCGGCAGCGGCAAAGGCGCTGCCTATGACCAGAAGCTGAAAGTCGTGAAGCTGAAAAGCATGGCCGAAACGCTGCTGTTCATCCAGAAGCATGACTTTGCAGATTTCGATGCGCTATCCGATTACGCGGATGCCGCAAGCGGCAGGACGAAGGAACTGACAGCGAAAATAAAGGTGGCAGAGAGCCGTATGGCTGAGATCGCCGTGCTGAAAACGCACATCATCAATTACGCTAAGACCAGAGATATCTACACTGCCTATCGTAAGGCCGGGTATTCCAAGAAATACTACGATGCGCATGAGAGTGACATCATCATCCACAAGGCAGCGAAGAAAGCGTTTGACGAATTGGCGCTGAAAAAGCTGCCCACCGTCAAGAGCCTGCAAGCGGAGTATTCTGATCTGCTTGTGCAGAAGAAACTCGATTATGCGGCGCTTGCCAAGGCACGCGAGGAAGCCAGACAGCTCCAGATTTATAAGGCCAACGCCGAGATGCTCCTGCGCACGGATGCCGATGAACAGGTCCCGTCAAGATTTATGCGCAAAATTATTTGCAGGCTCCGGCTGAGTGAAGTCAGCCGGCAATAGAGGCATCGTCCAGAACTGCCTCCAAGTGCTTCATGTTCATGTATTTCTTGCTGCCCCACTGGGTGCCCGCCACATGGCGCAGCCTCGCGCAGACCAGCATCAGGGCGGAGTTGCCGTCAGGGAACGTCCCTACCACTCGCGTCCGTCGGCGGATCTCACGGTTCAGCCGCTCGATCACGTTGTTGGTGCGGATGCGCGTCCAAT
>OGFF01001755.1_pt1 | contig 21494 bp, 20 predicted proteins | sample 1570751 | NCBI WGS metagenome assembly OGFF01 (sample SAMEA2581951, study PRJEB24529) | metagenome | biome: Human gut stool | place: China | collected 2011 | reverse complement strand
TCTCCGGCAACGTGCTCAACGCCATTTTGAACCAGCGGAGCCAGGATATGCTGGCTGCCAACAACTGGAACGTGGTGCAGTATGCCGTTCTGGTGCACATGTTTGCCCAGGTCAGCGGCCTTGTGCCCGGCGAGCTGGTCCACGTCATCGCCGACGCCCATATTTACGACCGCCATGTGCCCATCGTGGAGAAGATGCTGACCCAGACCCCCGCCCCCGCGCCGAAGTTCGCCATAGACCCCTCCGTGACGGATTTCTATGCCTTCACCCGGAACAGCTTTACGATGGAGGGCTACACCCCCGCCCCCTTCGAGGACAAAATCCCCATTGCCATTTAAGGAGCCGTGCCATGAACGCCATCGTTGTCACAGATAAACAGTGGGCCATTGGCCGGAGCGGTGATCTGCTGTTCTCCCTGCCGGGGGACATGAAGCACTTCCGCACGCTGACCACCGACGGCACTGTCATCATGGGCCGCAAGACCCTGGATTCCTTCCCCGGCGGCAGACCGTTGCCCAAGCGGCGGAATATCGTCATCACCCGGTCCCCGGATTTTTGCCGGGAGGGCTGTGAAATCGTGCATCGTCCGGAGGAAGCTCTGGCACTGGCGGGGGACGGCGATGATGTATGGCTCATCGGCGGCGGCAGCATTTACGCCGCCCTGCTGGACCGGTGCCGCCGGGCCTCCGTCACCCGAGTGGACAGCACCGTATCGGATGCCGACACCTTTTTCCCCGATCTGGACGCCCTCCCTAATTGGAAAATTGAGCGGACCGGCGAGGCCATCACGGAAAATGGCCTGACCTACCGCTTTGTGGACTATGTGAATACCGCGCTGTTGTAAGCCAAGGCTCCGCCGTTTTCTCGGCGGAGCCCTGTTCTTTTCTCTGCCCTCTTTTCAAAACCGCCGCCGCCGTTTATAATAGCCTTATGAAAACTGCGGAAAGGAGGCGGGCGCATGGCGGATCTGAACACCGATGTGCGGTACATCAAGGGCATTGGCGAGGCCAAGGCAAAATCTCTGGGCAAGCTGGGCATCGCCACGCTGGGCGACCTCATCAACTGGTTCCCCCGGCGCTATGAGGACCGCCGGGAAATAAAGCCCATCAGCCAGCTCATCCCCGGCGAACCGGCCTGCGTCTCCGCCATGATTGCCTCGGAGCCAAAGCTGTCCCACATCCGCAAGGGCATGGATCTGGTGAAGGTCCGGGCCGTGGACGACACCGGTGCGCTGGATGTGACATTTTTCAACCAGTCCTGGCTGAAAAATCAACTGCGGGTAGGCGAGACCTACACCTTTTACGGCAGGGCGGAGGGAAGCCTCCTGCGGAAAAGTATGGCAAGTCCCATTGTAGAGCCAGAGGGACGGCGGGAGCACACCGGCCGCATCGTGCCCATCTATCCCCTTACTGCCGGGATCAGCCAGCTGCTGTTGTCCCGGGCCATCCGGCAGGGTTTGGACAGCTGCGCCGATATTCTGCCGGACTGCCTGCCGGACGGCGTCCGTCAGGCGCATCAGCTGTGCCGGGTGAATTATGCCTACGAGAACATCCACTTCCCGGAGTCCCCGGAGGCGCTGGACATTGCCCGGAGGCGGCTGGCTTTCGAGGAGCTATTTTTCTTCGCCATTGGATTGAAGCTGCTGCGCTCCCGGCGGGAGACCGTCTCCGTGGAACCGTTTCAGCCGGTGGATATGGCCCCGTTTTACAACGCCCTCCCCTTTACCCTCACCGACGCCCAGCGCCGCTGTGTAGAGGAAGCCATTGCCGATATGCAAAGCGGCAAGCCCATGAACCGTCTCTGTCAGGGGGATGTCGGCTCCGGCAAAACGATGGTGGCCGCCGCCTGCGTGTATTTCTGCGTCAAAAATGGCCGTCAGGCGGCGTTGATGGCCCCCACGGAGCTGCTGGCAGAGCAGCACTACCGGGGCCTTGCCCCGCTGCTGGAACGGCTGAATATCCGCTGCGCCCTGCTCACTGGCTCTACCCCCGCCAAAACAAAACGCTCCGTCACCGCCCAACTGGCCACAGGCGAGATCGACTTCGCCATCGGCACCCACGCCCTGATCTCCGGCGGCGTGGCCTACGCTGACCTGGGGTTGGTGGTGACGGATGAACAGCACCGCTTTGGCGTGGCCCAGCGGACGGCGCTGGCAGAAAAGGGAGAGCATCCCCACACCTTAGTCATGTCCGCCACGCCCATTCCCCGGACGCTGGCCCTGATTTTGTACGGCGATCTGGATGTGTCCGTCATCGACCAGCTTCCACCGGGACGGAAGCCTATTGAAACCTATGCCGTCACCTCCGCCTATCACCCCCGGCTGTACGCCTTTATCCGCAAGCAGGTGGAGGCCGGGCGGCAGGTGTACATCGTCTGCCCCATGGTCAGCGAGAATGACGAGCTGCCCGACGAGCGGAAGGCCGTGACGGAATACGCCCAAAAGCTGCAAACGGAGATCTTCCCTGACTTGAAGGTGGCCTTCGTCCACGGCAAGATGAAGGCCAAGGAGAAGGACGCCGTCATGTCTGCCTTCGCCGCCGGGGAAACGGACATTCTGGTGTCCACCACCGTGATTGAGGTGGGCGTGGACGTGCCCAACGCCAATCTGATGGTGGTGGAGAACGCGGAGCGCTTCGGCCTCAGCCAGCTCCATCAGCTTCGGGGACGGGTGGGCCGGGGAGCGCACCAATCCTACTGTGTACTGGTGTCCGACAATAAAAATGACGAGACCCGCCAGCGGCTGAAGGCCATGACGAAAACCGCCGACGGCTTCAAGATCGCCGAGGAGGACCTCCGGCTCCGAGGCCCCGGCGACTTCTTCGGTCTCCGGCAGCATGGTCTGCCGGGATTGCGGGTGGCAGATCTCGGCTGCGACACCCGGCTGCTGGCGGAGGCGCAGTCCGCCGCCGACGGGCTGCTGGCAGAGGACCCGGCGCTGACACACCACCCCGCCACGGCGGAACGGGTACGAAAGCTGTTTCAGCAGAGTGAAAACAGTCTGAACTGAATCCGGGAGACCGGCCAGATGGCCGCTCTCCTGGTTCTGTGAAATTTTTTCGTCCGTCCGGGTTGACAGCGCCTGTTTTTTGGCATACTATAAATGTGTTATCAAATGACAACCGCATAGAGTTCCGGTAGGTAAGGCTACCACAGGGATATGGATCGCTGCCGCAGAGTGATGGAGACATCATGAGAGGGTTTGAACAGGCGATATCGAACAACAAGGTATCATCTAACGCGATTTCACCGCCCTGTGAAGCTAAAGCTTGAACGGTAGGGATGCTGTCCTCTGAGACGCTCCTGGAAGCAGGACTTCACCGCACCGGAATGGGACGCGGCGAGGTCTTTTATTTTGCTCCGCGCCATGCAGAAATACCGGGCGGAAGGCCCGGAAAGGAGGTCACGCTATGTTTGAAATGGAAAACCGTGGGGAACTGGTCGAAAAAATTGAGGATCTGGTGAACCGAAAACGATATACAGAACTGCGGGACCTCCTATTGCCGCTGGAGCCTGCGGACATCGCTATTCTGGCGGACGATCTGGACGATGAAAAGACGCTGCCCCTGCTGTTCCGTCTGCTGCCTAAGGAGCAGGCGGCAGAGGTGTTCGTGGAGCTGGAAAGCGACCAGCAGGAGCTGCTGATCCGCGGCTTTTCCAACACGGAGCTGAAGGAAGTGCTGGACGAGCTGTATCTGGACGATACCGTTGACATCGTGGAGGAAATGCCCGCCAACGTGGTCAAGCGGATCCTGAAGCACTCCGACCCGGATATGCGCAAAAGCATCAACGAAATTCTGAAATATCCGGAGGATTCCACCGGCTCCATTATGACCACGGAGTTTGTGGATCTGAAGGAGACCATGACGGTGGAGGACGCCTTGAAGCGCATCCGCCGGACCGGACCGGACAAGGAGACCATCAACGTCTGCTACGTCATTGATGACTGGCGGCACCTCATCGGCGTCCTCTCCATCCGTACTCTGCTGCTGGCGGAGGAGGATGACATCATCGGGGACATCATGGAGCGGAACTACATCTGCGTCCAGACCCTGGATGACCAGGAGGAGACCGCCCGCGCTTTAGGCAAGTATGACTTTCTGGCCCTCCCCGTGGTGGACACGGAAAATCGCCTGGTGGGCATCGTCACCGTTGACGACGCCATCGACGTTTTGCAGGAAGAGACCACGGAGGATATGGAAAAGATGGCGGCTATGCTGCCGACGGACAAGCCCTACCTCCGCACCAGTGCCTTTGACACCTTCAAATCCCGTATTCCGTGGCTGCTGCTGCTGATGGTCTCCGCCACCTTTACCGGCCAGATCATCTCCAGCTTTGAGGACGCCCTCAGCGCCTTCACCATCCTCACCGCCTATATTCCCATGCTGATGGACACCGGCGGCAACTGCGGCTCTCAGGCCAGCGTCACGGTGATCCGCGGCCTGTCTCTGGGAGAGATCGAATTTTCCGACCTGATCCAGGTGGTCTGGAAGGAGTGCCGGGTGGCGTTGCTGTGCGGCACCGTTCTGGCCGGCGCCAACTTCGCCAAGCTGATGCTGCTGGACCGGATGGTATTCCACAATCCCATTACCGTCACCGTAGCCGCCGTCATCTGCCTGACGCTGGTGTGCACCGTGTTCGCCGCCAAGATCGTAGGCTGTATGCTGCCGCTGCTGGCTAAAAAGATCGGCTTTGACCCGGCGGTGATGGCCTCTCCCTTCATCACCACCATCGTGGATGCCCTCTCCCTGCTGATCTACTTCCGCTTCGCCTCTTTCCTGCTGGGCATCTGAAACGTATAGGAAAGCGCCCCTGTATGGCTGCGTCATACAGGGGCGCTCTTTATGTGGAATCCAGCAAGCTGGACGTTTTCAGTCAAAAGCAAATCTCTTCGCGGTTACTTACCTCTGCGGAAATAACAAGCTTCGGAGTATCGCCACGACAAATGGAAAAGGTAAACCCATCCCTAACGGCTCTTTGAATGCTATTATCTGCCAATTCGACTTTATATCCCATAGACATCATCACCCGCTCAAATTCTGTAGGCTCCGATTCTACTGTTAGTCCATATACAAATACAGCCGGGTCGGTTATTTCTATTGTTGTAACATATTGTCCATCATCGGCATAGTCCGGCCAAGCGGTCAGAAGATAGGACACCCGCACATTGGGTTTTCCCCCCTGCGTGCTCATGTGGTAATCTTTTCCCAAAAACTCCCGCGCACCCATCCAGCCGGTTATTTCATCATGTCCGTTCCAGTCAACGGATGACACATCGTCACATATCCAAAATTCCAGAGTTGTATTCTTTGGTCTTGGTGGAAAATATGGTCTTGTCAAAGATACTACCGCACATATTACAACGAACAGAATCCCTAGTGGCGCAAGGACAATGATCAGCTTTTTTACCTTCATATTATGGCCCCCTAAATTTTGGCCCGTCCATCCTATCTTCTCAAATCCCCTGCAAATGAAAATCCGGGGTATACTCCTCCTTGGCGGAGGTGCGCTCCTGAGTGAAGCCGTCGGCAATGCCGCAATCAGCCATGTACCGTTCCGCCGCCCGGTATTCCGCCTTTGTCACCCTCCGGGCCAGCTTGCCCACGGCCCCCGGCTGGGGCGTGTACTGGCTCATGAGGGAAAACAGCACCTCTCCGGGGCGGAAGGTCTCCGCCACCCAGTCGATGACGGCCTTCGTGTTTTCCAGTTCTCCCGGCAGCACCAGATGCCGGATGAGAACGCCGCTTCTCAGCTGGCCGTTTTCCATTCTGTACGGCCCGGTCTGGCGGAACATCTCTAAAATGGCCGCTTTCGCCGTCTCTGGGTAATCCGCCGCACCGGAATACGCTTTGGCTGGCTCCGTCAGGGCATATTTCAGGTCCGGCAGGTACACCTGTACCCGGTTCTCCAAGCGTTTCAGGGTCTCCACGGATTCATACCCGCCGCAGTTCCAAACCACCGGCACCGGCCAGCGCTCCTCGCCCAAGGCCTCCAGCACCGCGTCCGTGAAGTGGGTGGGCGTCACTAAATCCAAGCAGGCCGCGCCCTGCTCCACCAGTTCCTCAAAAATCTCCCGGAGCCGCCGGGGGGTGATGGGCTTGCCGTAGCCTTCCTGAGAGATCACGCCGTTCTGACAGAATTTGCACCGGAGATTGCACCCAGAGAAAAACACGGCGCCCGCGCCCCGCTCTCCCACTAAACATGGCTCCTCCCACTGATGCAGCATGGCCCGTGCCGCCACCGGCCAAGCGGGCATGGCGCACACGCCCGCCGCCTTGTCCGGCGTTCGCTCCACACCGCAGCGGCGGGGGCAGAGATTACAGATCATCAGTCTCCCGTACCCTTTCCGTTGAAGTCCGGGCCCAGATCCCCGGCCCGCCAGTGGCGGCGGCACAGGCCGATGTATTTGTCATTGGCCCCCAAGACCACCTGAGCGCCCTCCTTCAAAACCTTGCCGTTTTCGTCGAACCGGGCGTTGAACATAGCCTTTTTGCCGCACCAGCAGATGGTCTTGACCTCCTCCAGCTTGTCGGCCATCACCAGCAGCTCGTAGCTGCCGGGGAACAGCTCTCCCTTGAAGTCCGCCCGCAGTCCGTAGCAGATCACGGGGACCCCCAGATCGTCCACCACATGCACCAGATAGTCCACTTCCTCCTTGGAGAGGAATTGGGCCTCGTCCACAATGATACAGGCGTTTTCTTTCAACGCATCCTCGGACAGTGCCCGCATTTCGTCAAAGTAGACGCAGGGGTATTCCAGACCGATACGGGAATGGACCATGTGGTCTCCGTCCCGCTGGTCCATCCGGGGCTTCACCAGCAGGGTCTTTTGGCCCCGCTCCTCGTAGTTGAACCGGGCCATCAACGCGTTGGCCGTTTTGCTGGAGCCCATGGCCCCGTATTTGAAATAAAGCTGTGCCATCTTTTTTATTCTCCCTCTTTTGCTTCATCGCTCTGCGATGCTGTCTCCTCCGCTCCCACGGGGAATGCCGCCTGGTTTCTCTCCGCCTCCGTTTGCAGGTCAGCTGCGTCAATGGTCATCTTTTTGCAGTCCGGGCAGTACCAGGCCGTGTGGTAGGTAGTCAAAAAGCCTTCTGCGTCCACCCGCATGATATTTCCACCTCCGGGACTGAGCCACCGTGCCTTTCCGGTGGGGATGCCCCGGTACCAGAAAACACCCCTGCCGCTCATAAGGAAGCCCTGCTCCATGTCCTTGCCGCACCAGGGGCACTTCTCCGGCGGCAGCCGCAGCTTTTCCCGTTTCTCCTACCATTCCGCCCGCATAGCGTCCCAATCCCCCCGGAGGGTATCCAACAGACCGGGGGCTTTTTCCGCCGGTTCTGAAGCCAGCCTGCGCTCGTCGGGGTCGATGTCCCAAGGGTCCTCGCTCTTTTTCCAGAAAGCCATTGTCAGCCCTCCCCGTCACGCTTTTGCACATGGGCGTCAAACCGGCCACCGTCCCGGCTGGGCAGCCAGCCGATGGGCGGCGGGGTCTCCCGGTCATGTTTCCAGCACCACAGCCACCGCAGACACCAAATCAGCTTCCGCAGCAGCAAAAGCAGCACAATAACGCCGACGACATTAAAAACCTTCAGCATGATTTCTCCTTATAACATCAGGGCGGCAAGCAGGATCATTCCTTGTGCCTGTCATCGTCCTTGACTTCCTTGTAATCCACGGTATACACCGGTCCCTTGAAGTGGGGTTCGTCTTTTTTTGCTGATTCCGAGCGCCTGTGGCCGCCGTATTTCCGCCACAGCCAACGAACGAACAGAATCAGCAGCAAGACAGGGATCAACACCCGGAGCAGGCCAAAGACCAGCGCCAACAGCTTCAAAGGCAGTCCCAGCAGGAATCCCATTTTACTTCATCTCCAATTCACGCTTTGCTTCTTCATAATACCGGGCAAACGCCGACGGCACAGAGCGCGCCGCAAGGCCTGCCGCATCCACCCATTCCAGTTCCGCAGGGCCGTCGCCCCGGACGGTCAGCGCGTAGCCGGTCATGCGCCACTCCACATGGGTGAAGATGTGCTTGGCCGTCAGGCGGCTCTGCCAGTCAATCACCGACAGGTCCATGGCCTCCACCGCCGCACCGGCGGCTGTTTCATCCAGAGCGCCCTCCACATTGGGAAACTCCCAAAGTCCCGCCAGCAGGCCGGTTTTAGGCCGCTTCCGCAGGGCGATCTTTCCGTCTCGTTTCAGCAGGAGCACGGTTTTTTCCTCCACCCGCCGCTCCTTTTTCGCCTTTTTCACCGGCAGGGTCTCTGCTGTTCCCCGCTGTCGGCCCAGACACAGGCCGCTTACGGGGCAGTCATCGCACCGGGGAGCGGTATTGGGCCCACAGACTGTGGCCCCCAGCTCCATCATGGCCTGATTGAAAATGCGGATGTCCGCCGGCTCCTCCGGCATGACCTCCGCCAGCGCTGCCCGGACAGCCCGCTTGGTTTTCGGATCAGAAATGTCATCATGGCAGTCCGTCAGCCGGGTCATGACCCGAAGCACGTTGCCGTCCACCGCCGGTTCCCGCCGTCCGAAGGCTGCGGTGGCAATGGCGGAGGCGGTGTAGTCTCCGATGCCCGGCAGGGCCAGCAGGCCGTCATAGGTGTCCGGAAAGCCGCCCAGCGCCGTGATCTCCCGTGCCGCCTTTTGCAGATTTCTGGCACGGCTGTAATAGCCAAGGCCCTCCCACAGCTTCATGAGCAGCTCCTCGTCTGTCTCCGCCAGCGCCTCCACTGTGGGGAGCACCGCCAAAAAACGGGCATAATAGCCTAAGACCGCCGCCACGCGGGTCTGCTGGAGCATGATCTCCGACACCCAGATGCGGTAAGGGTCCTCCGTGTGCCGCCAGGGCAGGTCCCGGGCGTTTTCCCGGTACCAGGCAAGCAGCAGTTCCGGCAGCGTCCGCAATAGATTTTCAGTTGTCGAATCTGTTTGTTTCATGTTATAATCTTACCACAAGGTGAGACGGCTTCCCACCCCCTTTTTGCGAATCAAGGAGAAAATTTACATGCGTGTCACATTTTTGGCCCACGACGGTTTTTTCATCGAACTGGATCAGGTCTGCCTGCTGTTCGACTGGTGGAAGGGCGTTCTCCCGCCCCTGCCGGACAAGCCGCTGCTGGTGTTCGTCAGCCACCGCCACGAGGACCACTTCAATCCGGCGGTGTTCACACTGGCGGACCGCAAGGCGGACATTCAATTCCTGTTAGGCAGCGACTTTCACCTGACGCCCCACAATTTGACAAAGTGGCAGCTTTCCCCGGAGACCGCCGCCAAATGCCGCCGCTGCGGCAAGCATGACACCTTTACCCCTCTCCCCGGCGTCACCGTGGAGACCTTCCCCTCCACCGACGAGGGCGTGGCGTGGATGGTAACGGTCAACGGACAGTCCATTTTCCACGCCGGAGACCTGAACTGGTGGCACTGGGCGGAAGAGGACTTGGCTTGGAACCGCAATATGGAGGCCAATTTCAAGCGGTACACAGAACCTCTCCGGGGCCGCCGCGTCGATTTGGCCATGCTGCCGTTAGACTCCCGGCTGAAAACGGACGGCTATCTGGGGCCTAACTATTTTTTGAATCTGATGGAGGTCCGCCGGTTTCTGCCCATGCACCAGTGGGAGGACTTCGCCTTTACCGACGAATTTTTGTCCGCATACCCTCAGTTTGCCCCCATCACCGTAAAAATCCACCGGGACGGGGAATTTCTCGGCGAGCTGTAAGCAAAAGGAACCCGCATTGTTTTCACAATGCGGGTTCCTTTTCATTTGCTCATTTACTTTTGGATCAGCAGCCAGTTTTCCGTACCTTCGGCAGGCTGCTCCGTCAACTCCGGCACAAAGCCGCAGGCAGCGGACGCCGCCTTGACAGCAGTCTCCAATGCAGGGGCCTCCGCCTCGGTGGTCTCCGCATAGATGCGGTCCACCAGCGGTGCCAAGGCGCTGAGTTCCTGCCCGGCGTCACTGTTCGTCCCGGCGAGAACGGTCTCCGCAGGCAGCTCCAGTGAAAGGATCACATTCTTCGGCAGTGCATCCCGCACCTCCCGAAGGAAGCCCTCGATCTGTGCCTGCCGTCCCGCCTCTGCCGTGTTCCCGGCGGTCATGGCGTTGGAAAAGTCGATCTTGTCCAGCTTGCCTGCGGTGGGATAGCTGACATCCGTCAAAATGATCTCTCGGAACCCCTGCTCCGCAGCTTCCCGGATGATATTCAGCAGATACGTCCGGGCCTTTTCATGGCCGGGGTCCAGCCACTGGCTGTTGTTGCCGTCATAGAAGATATAACCGCCGGTGTTTTTCAGGCCCATGCCCTCCACGTCGGCGTTGGCGGCCTTGGGATCGTGGAAGCAGGCGATCCGGGCCGCAGCGGTCACGTCTGTCCGGGCCGTCAGGTCATTCAGCGCCTCCCCGGTGTCCGGTTTCACGCTGACTGCGCCGGTCACGGCAGCGCTGCTGTCAAAATACACCCGGCCGGCGCTGTCCTTCAGCGTCACCGCCGTTACGGCGGCTTCGGAAAGCGGCGTCTCAGCGGTCTCCTGATCTTCCATTGTCAGCGGCTTTGCCGCCAGCAGCGTCCCCCGGACCGGTGTTTTGACAGTGGTCTGCTCCGGTTCCCGGATCACCACATCCGGGTCTCCAGGGGCTTCGACAGGGTCGGAAGTCCCTTTGTCCCAAGGCAGGTCAAAGTGGAGATTACCGTCGGCGTCATAGCGCATGTGCTCCCGGGCCATAATAAAGCCCACAGAACCCAGAATAATGAGGATCAGCAGGATGGCCAGGAAAATCTTCCCCTTCCGGCCTCTCCCGCGATAGCTGCTGTATCCTCTGGTGCCTGATGCCATGCCGCCTCACCCCGTTTCTGCTTTTCGGTCTGTTATTCCTGTTCCAGGGCCATCATCTTGTTGACCCGGCGCTCATGGCGGCCGCCCTCAAACTCGGTGGTCAGGAACACCTCCACCATGCGCTCTGCCATGTTCTTGCCGGTAAAGCCTGCGCCGATGGCCATCATGTTGGCGTCATTGTGGCGGCGGGTCATCTCTGCCTCCAGGCAGTCGGCACAGTGGGCGCAGCGGATACCCTTGATCTTGTTGGCAGCAATGGAAATACCGATACCGGTGGTGCAGATCACGATACCGCGGTCGCACTTGCCCTCAGCCACGGCACGGGCAGCGGCAGCGCCGAAATCGGGATAATCGCAGCTCTCCAGAGAGTAGCAGCCAAAATCCTCGTACTCATAGCCCAGCTTTTCCAGGGTCTTCATGATAAACTGCTTCAGCTCATAGCCGCCGTGGTCACAGCCCAATGCGATTTTCATAGTCATTTCCTCCAAATAATCGTTTTTTCGGATGATGCAGGGTCAGTATACACCGCCATCCGGCAAAAATCAATTCTTTATTACAATGCATGCCAGACAGGCATCTGCTTTTCAAAGGTGCAGAACCGGGTAAAGCCGCACTCTTTCAGCAAAGCCTGCCGCTCCCGGATGAAGCGGCCCACATGCTCCGGGCTGTGGGCGTCGGTGCCCAGGGTGATGAGCTCACCGCCCAGCTCCCGGTAGATCCGCAGCCACTTGGCGTCCGGCAAGGGCGTATTGCCCCGGTTGACGTTCAGCTCGATGCCCCGCCCGTTTTCGATCAGAGTTTTCAAAATTTCCCGGATCTCAGCCTCATAGGGATCAAAGCTGGTATGAAGCCCCCGCATCTCATTGAAATACCGCAGGGGCAGAGTCAAATGGCCCAGAACCGTAAAGCCGCCCAGCTTTGCCAGCGCTAAAACCTCTTCCAGATAATCTCCCAATGCGGTCTGAGCCTCCGCCTGATCCTTGGGCGTGTAGAGATACAGATCCTCGCTTCCGAAGCGCTCCGACAGCAGGTGCACCGAGCCGATGATGAAATCAAACTGCGGCGCGTCCTCCAACAGCTTTTTCATGTGGGCCGGGGCCTTCTGCGCGTCGCCCATTTCCATGCCCAGCCGCAGATGGATGCGGTCCCCCAGCGCGGCCTGAACGTTGGCGAAATCCTCCGTCAGCGCCGACCAGTCATAGGGCGGGCGCAGCTCATTGGACCCCCAGGTCAGGGGCTCCACATGATCCGTAAAGCAGATCTCGTCCATCCCGGCATCCAGTGCGGCCTGAGCCATCACCGTCATGGGATCATGAGCGTCGGGAGAAAACTGCGTATGGGTATGGTAATCTGCCAGATACATACCTTGCCTCACTTCTTAAACTTCTTGAAGAACTTCTTCCGTTCCTCGTAGTTGTTATCACCTACGGATTCCGCAAACTTTTTCAGAGCTTCCTTCTGCTCCCGGTTCAGGTTCCGGGGCGTTTCGATATAAACAGTCACATACTGGTCACCCCGGCCCCGGCCGTTGAGCTCAGGAATGCCCTTGCCCTTCAACCGGAAGGTAGTGCCGGACTGAGTGCCCTCCGGCAGGTCATACTTCACCTTGCCGTCAATGGTGGGGATCTCCAGCTCCGCACCCAGAACTGCCTGCGCAAAGGTGATGGGCGCCTCACAGAGGACGGAGGTACCCTCCCGGCGGAACAGCTCGTGGGGCCGGACCGTAATGGTGATGAGCAGATCACCGGACGGGCCGCCGTTCTTTCCGGCGTGGCCCTGCCCCCGGATGGAGATGGTCTGGCCATTGTCGATACCTGCAGGGATCTTGGCCTGAATGGTACGGCGCTTGCGCTCTAAGCCGCTGCCCCGGCAAGCGGTACAGGGGGTCTTGATGATGCGGCCCTTGCCGCCGCATCGGCCGCAGGGAGAGGTGGTGGCGAACACACCCATGGGCGTCTGCCGCCGCACCTGCACCTGACCGGAGCCGTGGCAGTCCGGGCAGACCTCGGGCGAGGTGCCGTCGGCACAGCCGGAGCCGTGACAGACCGCGCAGGTCTCATAGCGGTCCACGCTGACCTCTTTCTCGCAGCCGAAGGCCGCCTCCTCAAAGCTGATGGTCACACTCAGGCGGATGCTCTCGCCCCGCTGGGGAGCGTTGGGGTTCCGGCGCTGGGCGGAGCCGAAGCCGCCGCCGAAGAAGCTGCCGAAAATATCCCCCAGATCGCCAAAGTCGAAGCCGCCGGCACCGTAAGCACCGCCGCCGGCCCCCGCTCCGTAGTTAGGGTCCACACCCGCAAAGCCGAACTGGTCATAACGGGCTTTTTTATCAGAGTCAGAGAGAACCTCATAGGCCTCGTTGACCTCCTTGAACTTCTCCTCCGCCTCTTTATTGTCAGGATTCAGGTCCGGATGATACTTCCGGGCCATCTTCTTATATGCGCGCTTGATCTCGTCCTCGGATGCGCTCTTGTCAACGCCCAGGACCTCGTAATAATCACGTTTTTCTGCTGCCATACTTGCTGCTCCTCTCAGGAATCACTTAAGGATCAGGAATCAGGAACCGGCTTCCCCGTTCCGGATTCCTCATCTCTAAGTTTGCTCCAAAACGGCCCCAATGGGGCGGGGAATGATCCCCGTCCCATCGGTTCCGATCCGTATAGCTTTTTTACTTCTTGTTCTGGTCGTCATCATCCACGACCTTGTAGTCGGCGTCATAATACTGACCGTCCTGCGCGCCGCCGGCCTGCTGGCCGCCCATGTCGGGACCGGTCTGGGCACCGCCCTGAGCGCCCTGGGGGTTGGCCTGCTGATAGAGCTTCTCGCTGACAGCGTAGAAGTCCTGAGTCAGCTCATCGGTAGCGGTCTTGATGGCGGCGGTGTCGGTGCCCTTCAGGGCCTCCTTCAGCTTGTCGATGCCGGCCTGGACCTTGCTCTTATCCTCGGCGGGGATCTTGTCGCCCATCTCATTCAGGGTCTTTTCGCTCTGATAGACCATCTGATCGGCCTGGTTGCGGACCTCCACGTCCTCCTTCATCTTCTTGTCCTGAGCGGCATACTGCTCGGCTTCCTTGACAGCCTTCTCAATATCGTCCTTGCTCATGTTGGAGGAGGAGGTGATGGTGATATGCTGCTCGGTACCGGTGCCCAGATCCTTGGCGGAGACATTCACGATGCCGTTGGCGTCGATATCGAAGGTGACCTCGATCTGAGGCACGCCACGGCGGGCGGGAGCGATGCCGTCCAGATGGAAGCGGCCCAGGGACTTGTTGGCAGCAGCCATTTCACGCTCGCCCTGAAGGACGTTGACCTCCACAGAGGTCTGGTTATCCGCAGCAGTGGAGAAGATCTGGCTCTTCTTCACAGGGATGGTGGTGTTGCGGTCGATCAGCTTGGTGCACACGCCGCCCATGGTCTCAATGCCCAAGGACAGGGGGGTGACGTCCAGCAGCAGCAGGCCCTTCACGTCGCCGGTGAGCACGCCGCCCTGCAGGGCTGCGCCCATAGCCACGCATTCATCGGGGTTGATGCCCTTGAAGCCTTCCTTGCCGGTGAGCTTCTTAACCATGTCCTGAACAGCAGGGATACGGCTGGAGCCGCCCACCATCAGGACCTTGTGGATGTCATTGCCGGTGAGGCCTGCATCGCCCAGAGCCTGACGGACGGGGCCAGCGGTGGCCTCCACCAGGTGCGCGGTCAGCTCGTTGAACTTAGCCCGGGTCAGGGTCAGATCCAGGTGCTTGGGACCGGTGGCGTCTGCAGTGATATAGGGCAGGTTGATGTTGGAGGTGGTCACGCCGGACAGCTCGATCTTGGCCTTCTCGGCAGCCTCCTTCAGACGCTGCATGGCAACCTTGTCGCCGGAGAGGTCCACATTGTCGGTGCGCTTGAACTCGCTGACCATCCACTTCATGATACACTCATCGAAGTCATCGCCGCCCAGACGGTTGTTGCCTGCGGTGGCCAGAACCTCGATAACGCCGTCATCAATGTCCAGAATGGACACGTCGAAGGTACCGCCGCCCAGGTCATAGACCATGATCTTCTGGGACTGCTCCTTATCCACGCCGTAGGCAAGAGCGGCTGCGGTAGGCTCGTTGATGATACGCTTCACGTCCAGACCGGCGATCTTGCCGGCGTCCTTGGTGGCCTGACGCTGGGCGTCGGTGAAGTAAGCGGGAACGGTGATGACAGCCTCGGAAACGGTCTGGCCCAGATAGGCCTCAGCGTCGCTCTTGAGCTTCTGCAGGATCATGGCGCTGATCTCCTGAGGGGTGTAGGCCTTGCCGTCCACATTCACCTTGTAATCGCTGCCCATTTCACGCTTGATGGAAGAAATGGTGCGGTCGGGGTTGGTGATGGCCTGACGCTTTGCCACCTGGCCCACCATACGCTCGCCGGTCTTGCTGAATGCCACCACAGACGGGGTGGTGCGGTTGCCCTCTGCGTTGGGGATGACAACGGCTTCGCCGCCCTCCATGACAGCCACACAGCTATTTGTTGTACCTAAGTCGATACCGATAACCTTAGACATAATGAATTCCTCCAAATTTATCTGAATTTTTATTGATAACTATTTGCATACCCCGGTTTTCACCGGCGCTCGGATCACATACGGTCCATCCGCGGCATGATGATCGCCGCGATCAGATACAGAATCAGTCCGCTGCCGCCCAGCAGTGTGAACAGCGCCCAGCCAAGCCGGACCCAGGTGGGGTCCCAGCCGAAATACTCGGCGACACCGGCGCACACACCGGCGATCATCCCGTTCTGGGGATCACGGTACAGCTTCTTATCCATATAAATCTCCTTTTAATTGGCCACCTGTACGATGGCGTGGCGCAGGACCTTGCCGTTCAGCTCAAAGCCCGCCTGAAACACCTGAGCCACTACGTTTTCTCCAAGGCTCTCGTCCTCAATGTGCATGACGGCGTCCATCAGCTCGGGGTCAAATTTCTTGCCCTTGGCCTCGATCTCCTTGACACCCTCCTTGGCAAGCAGCTCCTTGAACTGGTGGAAGATCATCTCCAATCCCTTTTTGTGGGGATCATCCTCGCCGCCCTCGGCGGCTGCGGCCCGTTCCAGATTGTCATACACCGCCAGGAAGGTCTTGATGGTGTCGCCCTTGGCATCCTGATAGATGCCATCCTTTTCCTTGGTGGTGCGCTTGCGGTAGTTGTCATACTCGGCAGTGAGGCGGGTGAACTGATCCTTCACGGATTCCAGCTGCTTGGCAGCCAGCTCCATCTTTTCCACCTGCTCCCGGGTAAAGGTGATGCCCTTTTCCTTCTTTTCTTTCTTCTTGGCCTTCTTTTCCGGCTCCTGATTCTCCGGAGTCTTTTCCTGCTCCGTCTCCGCCGTTTCCGCGGTCACGGGAGTCTCCTCTAAAGGCTCTTTGGTTTCTTCGCTCATGTATCTGTATCCTCCTTCGGGGGTAGTTCTTGTTTTTCCTGTTTGCCGAACAGTCTGGTCAGCCCATCGGCAAAGCCCGTCAGCCGGGCGGCCACGGTGGCGTAATCCATCCGGGTAGGACCGACCACGCCGATCAACCCCCGCATATCATCGCCAATATCGTAGCTGGCCACCACCACGCTGGTGTCCTTTAAGGCATCGTTCACATTTTCCGGGCCAATCAAAATTTTAATGGGTCCCTCGTCCGGCACCGGCAGCTTTTCCTTATCGTCCGCCAGAAAGCTCATCAATTCATGGGCTTTGTCGGCGTCCCGGAACTCCGGCAGCTTCAAAAGCTGATTGGTGCCCGCCATGATGAACTCCCGATGGTTGGATTCCTCCAGAACATCCACCGCGTAATTCACCGTCTGGCTCAGCAGCAAAAACAGCTGCGGGGTAATGCCCTGAGAAATGGCCATCAGCTTCTGGTTCATCTCCTTGATGGAGATTCCTATGAAATGCCGGTTCAAAAGCTCCACCAATGCGGCCATCTGATCCCGGTCCACCTTCAGCTGCATCCGCAGCAGTTGGGATTTCACCCGGTTGTCGCCCATCATCATAACCACGATACAGCTTTTCTCATCCACCGGCAGCAGGTCAAAGCGGCTGGCGGTGATGCTGCCCTTTCCGGCAGTCGCCACATAGGCGGGGTAATTCACAAAGCTGCTGACGGCCCGGCCCGCCTGAGAGATCACTCGGTCCAACTCCTCCATTTTCATCTGGAGGGACTGGTTGATCTTTTCGGTCTCCGCTAAGGAGAGCCGCTGGCGCTCCATCAGCTCGTTGACGTACAGCCGGTAGCCCTTGGGGGACGGCACCCGTCCGGCGGAGGTATGGGGCTGTTCCAGATAACCAAGCTCCACCAGGTCGGAAAGCTCATTGCGGATGGTGGCAGAAGAAACGCTGCCGCCCATTTCCGCGGCAATGGCTTTGGAGCCTACCGGCTCGGCGGTACGGATGTAATCCTCAACCACCACTTTCAATATTTGCTTTTTCCGGTCAGTCAAGTCCACAAAAAGCACCTCAAATCATGTTTAGCACTCTTTCTCCCTGAGTGCTAAACGCAGTTTACCACCCCTGCTATCTAAAGTCAATGGGGGCAGGTAAACAATTTGTGAACAAAGGGAAAGCAAATGATGAACTTCCCCCTTTCCCGCCGGTTTTCATACGAAAAGTGCCCCGGCCGAAGCCGGGGCGCACGTATCACCGAAAAGAGGTTTTCCCTGTCACTCAATCAACCGCATTTTCACCAAAAACGGACGAAGGGTGGTGAACAGGGTATAGAGCAGAATTGCCTGAAAGGGCAGACAGATCAGGTTTTTAATGGCGCTGCCGCTGGCGGTGACGTACCACGCCTTGCCGCTGAGAATGGCCATCCAGAGTGCGCCCAGGATCACATTCTGGATATTGGTCAGCAATTTCGCCCAAAAAGCTCTACTAAACGTAATTTTCGACTTGTAGAAAAACAGGGAGTATACAAAAACGCCCAGCATGGTGGTCAGGGTATAGCCGGGAAAGAAAGGATAGCCGCCGCCACCGGTGATGAAAAAGCTCAGCAGATCCTCCGCCACAGCGAACACAACACCCAGTACAGGTCCGCAGACCCATGCGCACACCGCCCGGGCCAGAAAGCCCCAGGTGATTTTGGCACCGCCCCACAGGGGCACCGACGGAATGGCGGCCAGCGCCATGCACAAAGCGATGCACAGCGCCGCAAAGGTCAGCTTCCGGACGTCTTTCAGCTCATTGGCGGCTGTACGCCAATAGCCGACGGAAAAGGGATGGGGATACATAAAAAATTTCCTCCTTCTGTGGGCAGTTACGCCGCACAGAGGAGGCCGGGCAGGCACCGCCCGCCGGTTCCGGTATGCGGCAGCGGGATGCGAAGCACACACTGCGGAAATCTCCTTTCGTCCGGCGGACAACTCCCCGTTCCTCCGGCACTGTGGCCTGTTGGCCGACACGCGTGCTTCTACTCTGCCTCTATTTGGTAGTATTTTACTATGCCTTTCCCAAAAATGCAAGGCCATCTCCTTCCCGGCTTGGATTTTTCCGGAGATTTTTTCGAAAAGGCGCAAAATCCAGAGAAAAGCAGAACATCCGATCGGATGTTCTGCTTTTCTCTGGCACCCCGGACTGGAGTCGAACCAGCGGCCTAACGCTTAGGAGGCGTTCGCTCTATCCAGCTGAGCTACCGGGGCATAGATCTCATTCTTTTCACGGCGCAGCAAGGCTCTCAGGCCCATAGCCGTTGCAGTTTATTGTATCCCATTTTGCCGAAGGTGTCAACGCAAAAAAGGAGCACGGCTCATGCCGTGCTCCTTTTCGATCTGTCGGATGAGAATTACTTCTCGTCGTACATGGCCTTCAGCTTCAGCAGGTGCTGATAGCGATCCATGGCGACCTCCTCGTTGCGCTTGAACAGAGTTTCGGCGCGGTCGGGGAACTCGCGGGTCAGGCGGCTGTAACGGGCCTCGTTCATCAGGAAGGCGCGGTAGCCCTCTTCTTTGGGCTCCTTGGAATCCACAATGAACTTGTCGGTCTCAGCAGCGGGGTTGAAGCGGAACAGGTTCCAGTAGCCGCACTCGACGGCCTTCTTCATCTCAGCCTGGCAGTTGGTCATGCCGCCCTTGATGCTGTGCATCTCGCAGGGAGCATAGCCGATGATGAGGGAGGGACCATGATAGGCCTCAGCCTCCTGAATGGCCTTGAGGGTCTGAGCGGGGTTAGCACCCATAGCCACCTGAGCCACATACACATAGCCGTAGCTCATGGCGATCTCAGCCAGAGACTTCTTCTTGGTCTCCTTACCGGCAGCGGCGAACTGTGCCACCTGACCGATGTTGGAGGACTTGGAAGCCTGACCGCCGGTGTTGGAGTAGACCTCGGTATCGAAGACGAAGACGTTGACGTCCTTGCCGGAAGCCAGAACGTGATCCACGCCGCCGAAGCCGATGTCGTAGGCCCAGCCGTCACCGCCGAAGATCCAGACGGACTTCTTCTCCAGATATTCCTTGTCCTTCAGGATCTCGCGAGCCAGCTTGCAGGCATCGCAGTCGCAATCGCCGCGGGCGGAGACAACGCTCTCCATGGATGCGATGAACTCAGCGGAAGCGCTCTTGTTGGCAGCGCCGTCGGCCATGGTGTCCAGCCACTTCTGGCCGGCAGCCTTAATGGCCTCGTCGGTATACTCCACAGCGATCAGCTGACGGGTCAGGTCAGCCAGACGGTTGCGGGTGGCCTCCTGGCCCAGATACATGCCAAGGCCGTGCTCAGCGTTATCCTCGAACAGGGAGTTGGCCCATGCGGGACCGTGGCCGTTCTTATCGGTGCAGTAGGGAGAAGTTGCGGCAGGACCGCCCCAGATGGAGGAGCAGCCGGTGGCGTTGGAGATGTACATCCGGTCACCGAAGAGCTGGGTAACGAGACGGGCATAGCTGGTCTCGGCGCAGCCGGCGCAGGAGCCGGAGAACTCCAGATAGGGCTGCTTGAACTGGCTGCCCTTGACGGTGTTGTCCTGCATGTCGGCCTTGGGAGCGACCTCGGCCACGCAGTAGTCGAACACATCCTGCTGTGCGGCTTCCTCTTCCTGGCCAACCATGGTCAGGGCACCCACGGGGCAGACGCCCACGCACACGCCGCAGCCCATGCAGTCCAGAGGAGACACGGCCATGGTGTACTTGTAAACACCCTTGCCCTTGCCAGCCTTCACGTCCACGATCTTGGCAGCGGCGGGAGCCTTGGCGGCCTCCTCCTCAGTCAGAGCGAAGGGACGGATGGTAGCATGGGGGCAGACATATGCGCAGTTGTTGCACTGGATGCACTTGGAAGCGTCCCAAGTAGGAACGGAGACGGACACGCCGCGCTTCTCATAAGCGGCAGCGCCCTGCTCGAACTGGCCGTCCACATGAGGCAGGAAGGCGGAAACAGGCAGGCTGTCGCCGTCCATACGGCCCACGGGGAACATGATGTCCTCCACCTGCTTCACAACGCCCTCGCGGCCGGTGAGCTTGGTGGTCACAGTCTCGTCCTTGGCGTCAGCCCAATCGGCGGGCACGTCGAACTTCTTGTAAGCGGTAGCACCCAGATCGATAGCCTTGTGGTTCATGTCCACAACGTCCTGGCCCTTCTTCAGGTAGGAGTGGGTGGCGGCGTCCTTCATGTACTGGATGGCCTCTGCCTCGGGCAGGACCTTGGCCAGGGAGAAGAATGCGGACTGCAGGATGGTGTTGGTGCGCTTGCCCATGCCGATCTGCTTGGCCAGGTCGATGGCGTTGATGGTGTAGACCTGGATATTGTTCTTGGCGATGTAACGCTTGGAAGCGGCATCCAGATGGTGGCTGAGCTCCGCGTCATCCCACTGGCAGTTGATCAGGAACACACCGCCGGGCTTCACATCGCGGACGATGGGGAAATGCTTGGTGATGTAGGCAGGCACGTGGCAGGCCACGAAGTCAGCCTTGTTGATATAGTAAGAAGACTTGATGGGCTGATCGCCGAAGCGCAGATGGCTGACGGTGACGCCGCCGGTCTTCTTGGAGTCATACTGGAAGTAGGCCTGGATGTACTTGTCGGTATGGTCGCCGATGATCTTGGTGGAGTTCTTGTTGGCGCCAACGGTACCGTCGCCGCCCAGACCCCAGAACTTGCACTCGATGGTGCCGGCAGGAGCAACGCCGGGAACGGCCTTCTCCTCCAGAGACAGGTGGGTGACGTCATCCACGATGCCCAGAGTGAACTCGTGCTTGGGAGCGTCCTTCTTCAGCTCGTCATACACGGCGAAGACGGAGGCGGGAGGCGTATCCTTGCTGCCCAGACCGTAACGGCCGCCGATGACCTTCATGTCATTGAAGCGGTTGGCGTTGGCCAGAGCGGTGACAACATCCTTATAGAGAGGCTCGCCCTCGGAGCCGGGCTCCTTGGTGCGGTCCAGAACGGCCAGAGCCTTGCAGGTGGCAGGGATGGCAGCCAGCAGCTTATCGGCCCGGAAGGGACGATACAGGTGGACCTTCACCATGCCGACCTTCTCGCCGTGAGCGTTCATGTAGTCGATGACTTCCTCTGCCACGTTGCAGATGGAACCCATGGCGATGATGACGCGGTCAGCGTCGGGAGCGCCATAGTAGTTGAAGAGCTGATAGTTGGTGCCCAGCTTCTCGTTGATCTTGCCCATGTACTTCTCAACGACCTCGGGGAGATCCTCGTAGTACTT
>OGFF01001750.1_pt1 | contig 21568 bp, 31 predicted proteins | sample 1570751 | NCBI WGS metagenome assembly OGFF01 (sample SAMEA2581951, study PRJEB24529) | metagenome | biome: Human gut stool | place: China | collected 2011 | reverse complement strand
GACGAGCCTCCCAGAGCCATGCGACCGTGGGATAGCTCTGCTTCAGCTGCTCCATCACGCGATGATTAACCTGCCTGAGCAAGCTCAGCTTGGTATCGTCATCCGCTTCCGTGGGCAGCGTGGGCAGCTCCTGATGTTCCTTCGTAGCTTCCTGCTTCTGTCCCACAGTGGGGTTCTTGCGCTTACGAATGCGAGGGCGGATGGCCTCCGCCAGCATGAAGCAAACCCAGAGTGCGAGCGCACCGGCCGCAATCCATTGGAACGCGGGATGCTTGAAAATCGCACAGAGGAACAGGCACGGTACGACGAGGATCTTCATAAGGGACCAGGCGTCAATTCGGCTTTTCTTAGCCACAAAATGTCATTCCTTTCATATGTAGATTTGGGTGGACAAAACAAAATGGGCTGTAAGGAGTCGAAACACACTTACAGCCCATATATGCATGTCCTGATCAGATGGGGAGATCGTCGTCATCGTCGTCTCCGGTGGGGATCGTCTGCTCCTGGTGAACCTTGCCGGTGCCCTTCGGCGCAGGCTTTGGATCACTCTGGGAGGAGTCCGCATCATCGCTCTTCGGCTTAGAACCGGTGAAGTGCCACTCGAGGACGCTGACATCGGCAGAAATCTGCTTGTTGCCATCGTCGGTCGCGTAGGGGCGAAGAGCCAGATTACCGATGATCTCGATCATACGGCCCTTCTTGATGCCGGCCTTCTTCATCCGATTTGCGATGTACTCGTTTGCGGTGCAGTTGTAGAAAGAAGCGATGTCCTGATTTCCATGCTTCGTGTTGACCACAAAGCGGAATATGCAGTAGTCCCCATTCTTTCCAGTCTTGTGCTCCGGGTCATTGACCAGTCGGCCCTCCATGATGATCGTTGCGTGCATTGTCATTCTTCCTTTCTGCCTTTCGGCTTAAAATATTCCAAACGCCTAACGACGCATGGTACAAAGTCATCCAGCCGAAGCCGGACAAAGAAAAAGACAGAGGTGGATGGCAATAGAGTCACAATCCACGATTCTGCCTGATATGCCTGCGTGGTTGGTCACAGGCTCACATCTTAAAAAGCTCCAGTTGGAGGATCAATCTAATAAAGAACACAGTAAGCATATCATCCGCTTCGGCGCCCTTCCAGAATACCTAAATCTGCTTTCCTGACGAAAAAGGGAGCTCCTCATGACCAAGTACGACGATGGCCGGCTGGAGGATTTCTGGGAGTTCAATCTGTATCTCGGCGATCGGTTCCCGCTTGAGATAGAAGCGATAGTCGGTTCCAATCTTGAACTTGTATCGGCCTTCCAGGATTCTTTGCTCCAACGAGCCGTCTTCCAAAGCCAGCACGATCATGTGCCGCTTCCTTGCATAGCCGGCCTGTTCCCGGACAAGCGTCCCTTCAATGCACTCATAGTGCTCTCCCTTGATCGTTCGATAGTAGTCGATGATCTTCACGCCTCCGGCAACAGCTACACCAGCTGATAGCATAAGGAGCGTATGGTCTTGGGAGATGAACGAGAGGATGATGCCGAGAATGGTAATGGCAAGGATCGTAAGAACCAACTTAGTGAACTTAGTTGCTATGGGTGGTGGCATTTTCATAACAGGTTCCTTTCTCTTTTATAAGACAGTGGTAAAATCAAGCGCCCAGAAAGCGATGAAGCTTTCTGGGCTTGTATCTATGCGTGTTCCAAAATGACCTGGCGTGTCAGGTAGAGATTCGCTGTCGCCTTCAGGACATCGTGTCGGTGGTCTGAGAGGCTGGATGCGTTGTTCAGCCGCGCCTGATTGTCGGACTCCTCCGTGTAGATGGCGGAAATGACCTTGTCGGCCGAACTCACATCGTGCACATTGTTCTCAAAGCAGCGAACCAGCTCCGGTACGCTCAGCGGGGTCTGAAGCACCAGGTTCATGATCCTACGCTCGGCAACCGAACTCTTCTCCGGCTGCAGCAGATAAACAGCCTCGAAGAAGTTTACCTTCTTCTGCTTGAGCAGCTTGGCAACATTCATGAGCTTCCGGGTACCCTGGACGCCTCGAAGAGGAATCACATAGGTGTCCGAAAGCATATTGTAGAGCGCATCTGCACCAGTGTATCCTACACCCTTGATGATGAGCTTGCGCTTAACCAGCATCTCCAGTGACTTATCAAAAGAGGAAGGTTCGATCTCTGTTTCCTCCATCTTGTCATAGAACTTTTTACGAAGCTCCTCATAGGTCAGTACATCCCACAGGAGCATACTCCAGAGACTGAACTCCGGAATGGAGACTGGCTGCAGCTTTCCCAGCCGCATGATATAAGGCATATTCTTGCCGTCTTCGCTTCTGATCTGATAACTGCCTGCAGCAGCATAAAATGTCATCATTGCTGTATCCTCCTTATCCGTTCTACACTTTTCTTACGAAGGTGGCTCGGGAAGAACAACAAATCAGCACAAAATTTCCATCAGGGCAGGTTCATTCCGGAGCTTGCTGCGGGCTCGCGAGATCCATGCATTGACATTATTGACGGTGGTCCCGTAGAGATCTGCAATCTCAACAGACTCATATCCCTGCAGCTTCAGCTCAATGGCCTCGACGCCTTTCCGAGCAACACCCTGGTACTTCTCCTTACAGGCGCGCAACGCTGCCTTAGCGGAATCGTCAGTGACCTCGGCCTCGAAGTCAACGGTGGTATGGGCAAGCAGATCAAAGAGTACCTCGCCCTCTTCAAAACCTGCATCTACACTTCTCTGGAGTCGGTAATTCATCGCACGGCAGTGATCGATAATGGCATTGTAGATATAGCGACATGCGAAGGGTGCGAATTCGCCGCTATCCGCCTGGTACTTCAAAGCGGCACGGCAGATGGCCTCACAACCGATGGCATAGAAGTCATCATAGGTCAATAGCGGTCTATTGGGAACTGAGATTCTGGTTCGGATGACCCAGTTGACCAGATCCAGATGTTCCATTACAAGCTCATTCTGATAATCAGTCATGTCAGGCACCTCCTTTATGCGACACGATGATTTCTTGCGAGCACCTCATCGCAAAGCCGGATGAGCTCCTTGCATCGGTACTCGCTGCACATTCCAATGTGGGCATCCTTCAGACTCAATCCAAAGGAGTCCGCAAACCAGCGGTAGGCATTCTCTCGTGTTATGATCCCGGTCTGCCAGATGCGGTCAAACTTCCGGTGCGCCTGGATGCGCAGGTTCCGGAGTTCTCCGTTCGCCGGCACGCCCATCGGCTGATTGGTGCCGGGATGCGCTGCCACATAGGTGTTGCATGCGGGGTAGTTGTGACAGACATAGAGTTTCCGATCGTTCTGGCAGTCGCGGTAGATCTCCGCTGCTGGTCTCAAGATCATGGCTGCTCCGCAATGGGGGCAGCGGAAGGATCTACTGCGCTGGGCTCGGGGCTTTCTTTTTTTCAAAATGGTCATCTCCTTTTTTGCGTTCTACTAGAGTTCACTCAAAAAACAGGGGGGTACCCCCGTCGCTTCGAAAAGAAATTTGTAAACTTTTTGTGAACGGATGTGAAAAGAGCTATTGCACGTAAAATGCAATAGCTCTTGAAGAGAAATATAGAGTTTTGTAGCATGGACATGTAGAATTTGACACGTTGCCCACAGCATGTTATAATGTATCAAAATTAAATTAGTTGCATATATTCAATGTGAAGGAGGGAGAACAATGGACTATAGAAAGCTATGTGTAGAACTGTTCGGTACTGATGATGAGGCCACACTTCGCAAGATCGCTGCAGAATATAGGAAGAAGAACACTCGCAACGCTGGTCGGAAACGAAAAATATCCGACGATGATATCCGCAAAATGAGGGCTATGCGCAACGCCGGCACATCCATGCAGGAACTGGCAAGGACATTTGGGCTCTCTCGTCAAACGGTTGAGCGATACCTGAATACAGCCGCAGGCGATGGCTGCACAATGCGTATCACCTATATGTTCAGAAGGCAGCCCTGCACCGTCATTGATGTAGACTTCCTTGACCAAAAGGTGGTCATCCAGAACAAAACGGATGACATTCTGCATCGTGCATTCGGTGTGCTGGAGCACCCAACCTGGAATGACTTTGAAAATTTCTTGCGGGATCGCTGCTTTCCTCAGACGCGCGGCAATTGCAAGGAATTGCTTCAAGAAATGGAACTAACGGATTACGATCCGTTGAAGATCGTAGAAAAGACGAGGGGTCGTTTAGCTGATGACGAAATGTGGTTAAGACTTCGTTATCTTCCGAGGAAGGAGATCATTTATGCAAGTCATTGATTTTACGAGCGCGGATAGAATTATGAGCGAAGGCCATACCTCAAAGGGTGACCAACCCAAATGGAAGCAGTCAGGCAATTGGTATAAAGCGGACCACATGGGATACGAAGCGCTCTCGGAAATAATCGTTTCACGTTTGCTCACATGGTCAAATGCGGATGATTTCGTGGTTTATCAACCAGTGTTCATTCACTATAACGATAAAGTAATACCGGGATGCTCCAGCCATGACTTCATGCGCAAAGATGAAATGCTGATTCCATTTGAACGGCTCCATCGCGCCTATGAAGGTCGCGGGCTTGCTCAAGCGCTGACAAAATTCGACTCTCCTGCGGATCGAATTGCTTACACGGTTGGTTTTGTTGAGCGCGTCACAAATCTAACCGGTGTTGGAGCATATCTTACTGCTATCCTTGAATTGGACTGCCTGACGCTCAATGAAGATCGCCACACAAACAATCTCGCTGTATTGCGGAATGAAGAAACAAAGGAATTTCGCCTTTGCCCGATCTTTGATAATGGGCTCTCTCTTCTTTCAGATCTGAATGACTACCCGCTTACCGATGATCTATATACCTGTATTGAGCGAGTACAAGCGAAGCCTTTTGATTCGGATCATGTGGAGCAGGTGACGGCGGCTGAGCAACTCTATGGCAGACAACTCACCTTTCGCATATCGCATGGAGAACTGAGGTCAGAACTGAATTTGCTATCTGAAGCCTATTCTCCAGATATACTCCAAAGAGCGGAGCGTGTACTGCTTGAGCAGAAGCGAAAACACAGCTGGCTCTTTTAGACTACTTGACCAAAGAGAGCAGCCTCGAGGAACATCCGGATAACGATGCAATAAAAGGACACTCAGAGAAAGCCACGGGTTGAATACCTGAGAGTATTCAACCTGTGGCTTTCTTTTTGCGATACAAATAGCCATTATCGAAGGTTGTCCTTTCTATTGGACAGGTTTTATGCTATGATATCATTGCTTGACAGAAATTGGTTCGACCAGGTTGAAAGGATGATGAACATATGCCTCGCTCCTCATTTCAGAAGCTGAAGATTATCTACATCATGGAGTACCTGCTGAAGAACTCAGATGAAGACCATGCCGTAACTACCAGCCAGATCATTGCCTACCTGAAGTCTCATGATATTACTGCGGAGAGAAAGACGATCTATAGTGATATCGATGCTCTACGAGATTTTGGATTGGACATCATCCAGGTATCTGAGGGGAACAATCACGGATACTACGTGGCACGCCGTGACTTTGAACTACCGGAGCTCAAGCTCCTCGTGGATAGCGTCCAATCCTCGAAATTTATTACCCATAAGAAAACGCTGTCCCTGATCAAAAAGATTGAAAAGCTGGCCAGCATTCATAGCGCACAACTGCTCAACCGGCAGGTATTCGTGAAGAACAGGATCAAGACGATGAATGAGTCCATCTACTATAATGTCGATGAGATTCATAACGGCATCTCAAGTAATCGGAAGATCCGGTTCCTGTATTTCGAGTATAATGTCGCCAAGGAGCGCGTGTACCGACATGGTGGAGCTTATTATGTTGTCAGCCCATTTGCAATGACATGGGACGATGAGAACTACTACATGGTTGCCTTTGATTCTGCTGCAGGGATCATCAAGCACTACCGCGTCGATAAGATGGAAAAGATCACCGTTCTGGATGAAGAACGAGATGGTCAGGACGCTTACGAGGCGCTCGATATGGCCGTCTATGCGCGTAAGACATTCGGCATGTTCACCGGTGAGGAGGTCAAGGTCCATCTCCGTTTCGAAAATCATCTCGTGGGCGCCGTACTCGACCGTCTCGGACGGGATGTGCTCTTAGTCCCGGATGGAGAAGATCACTTTACAGTATGGACAGATGTGATCGTCAGCCCACAGTTCTTTGCGTGGCTCTGCGGGTTTCAGACGGCGGCGAAGGTCATTGGGCCTGATGATGTAGTCAAGCAGATGGCGGAGCACGTCAAGTCGATCGCAGCACAGTACGAATAAAGCTTGAACCTTGGACGCGGAGGAACGGTATATGTCCTATCCAAAACCACTATCGGAGAAATCTCTAAACCGGCTATATATGCAGGCGGGTTTATCAACGGAAACATGTGCTTTCCTCCATTCTCTATTCGCCGCCTGTGCAAATCTATATGGCACCATCGCCCTTAGCGATGTATGGTCGGTTTATCAGGAGCTAAAAAGCGATGTGCCGCGGATTCATCGACGCGATCTTATCGCCTTTTCCTCTATTGTCCGTCGAGAGGTGCAACCCTATTGGGTTTATGAGATTGAAGAACTGTACACGGAAGAACCGCACAATGATCTGGATCGGCACATCGTATCAAAAGAATTGATTGGTGCTGGCTATGGTAAAATGTTTCCCTTCTATGCACTGATGGACGAGCGCGATGATCGCCCCTATTGTGTCCCCGATGATTTTCTCTCATATGCGGAACCAATAGCATCTGTAGAGGAGAAATCACTCGCAGATTTTATTGGGAACCTGAAGTCCACGGCGATGGAGTGCGCCCCAAAACAACGTAAAACCTATCCGAATGAGAATCGCGGGAAGAAATTAAACGAGTTTCCTTTTCTCGATTTGAACGAGCGGTTCAATTTGGATTATTACAAGAAAGTTCCCGCCACTTATTCCGCCCTGTTGGCAGAGTACAGCGGTACAGAGGCGGAAAAGATTATGCGGTTTCATCGGCGAGCCGAGAATGTTGGTCATCTGCGCACAACGGATATGATCCAGAATGTGCTGATTGAATTGTGCGAGGTAGGTGTCCGCCTGACGGAAAAGCAGCAAGATACTCTTATGCAGCTCATCGTGCAGTATCACAATGGAAGCCGCTTGTGGTGTACCTGCGGTTGGAAACCGGATGAGCTGGCAGCTAAGTTTAGCGGTATCGGAGCATTCCCTGGTCAGGAGGCATCATCTCCAGAGGGAATGATGGATGAGAAAGATATCATTCGCAAGATGAAAGAGTTGGGACTGAAGGTCTTGGAGTGAGCAACATGTCAACCATTGAGCAAACACTTTTACGCCTACAAAAGTCTGCTTTCCGCGCAAAGTTCCATTTGAGTGAAAAGGACAGGCAGTACATAATGGGCAAGGGCATGGAAACCATTCAGCATCATGCGGTCGACTTCATCCGAATGCGGCTTGCGCCGGCGATCATCCCAAATGACGGCAAACAGACTCCGATGCGCGGGCATCCAGTGTTTATTGCCCAGCATGCCTGCGCCTGCTGCTGTCGCAGCTGCTTAAACAAGTGGTATCATGTCCCGATAGGGCGTGAGCTGACGGAGGATGAGCAGAAACGCATCGTGCGGCTGCTGATGGCGTGGATCGAGCGACAGCTTGCAATGGGTGCGAAATAGCGAGAAATTGAGGTGACGACTATGTCTACGATTGGAAATATTCTTTGGTTCCTATTTGGAGGATTGATCGGCGGGCTTGCCTGGGTACTGGCCGGCTGTCTTTGGTGCATCACCATCATCGGCATACCCGTTGGCCTGCAATGCTTCAAATTCGCAAGTCTTGCCTTTTTCCCGTTTGGGAAAGAAGTTGTGTATGGCGGTGGAGGCTTTTCCTTCCTCGTCAACCTAATTTGGATCATTTTCTTTGGCCTTGAGATGGCAATCGGATACTGCATTCTGGGCTGTCTCTGGTGCATCACGATCCTTGGCATTCCAATCGGAAAACAATGCTTCAAAATGGCCAAGCTGTCTTTAATGCCCTTCGGGGCATCGGTCGTGTAAAGCAATATTGTATGCGACCGCTCCCACATGGCCTTTTTCCAATCCGCGAAAAAAGCAACGACTCTAATGAGAACACTCTCAATCGATTGAGGAGGATAAGACATGGGAGAGATCATCAATACGAATACCGCTATAGAGACTCAGCCTGGCGGTGATACGGGGGCATTATTGGATATTACCCAAAGCCTCTTGGCGGATGCAAGGATTGCTCTGAACAGCAGCGGTGTGTTAAGCGTTCCTATTGCGGAACTCTCTACGCTTGGTGCTGGAGTCTCTTCGCTCATCCCTGCGTTGAATACTGTTACGCAGACGACGAGCATCGCAGCGGATGGACTCTATGCGATAGCCAACGCTGGTGTCGGTGATGTACTGAAAGCGGCAAAGAACGGAAACTTCTGGGCCTCACTCAAAACTGCGGATGGAGCGTCTAAAATGGTTCAGCTACAGGAAGCAGGAGCAATTACCGCTACCACACAGACAGCGGCAGCATTCAATCCCGCCACTATGATGATGGCGGTCGCACTATTCTCAATCGAACAGGAACTTGGGGAAATTGAGGATATGCAGAGGCAGATCATCTCGTTCCTTGAAATCGAAAAGGAATCTGAGATAGAAGCGGATGTTGAAAGTCTCATGAGCATCATCAAAAAGTATAAGGACAACTGGGACAATGAACGTTTTGTCAGCGGCAATCATAATCAAGTCCTTACCTACCAGAATCGCGCACGCAAAAACATGCTTGGTTATCAGAAGAAGATCGTTGAGTCGATCGGGAAAAAACAGCATATCGTCACACAGGCTAGTGTGAAACAGTCATTTGCCTCATTGGAAAAGGAATTCAAATACTACCGCTTGTCCCTTTATACATTCTCGCTGTCTTCCCTCATGGAGGTCATGCTCAGCGGCAATTTCAAAGAATCCTACATTTCCGGGATTCGAGATGAACTGCAACAGATGTCAGACGCATACCGCGATTTGTTCGAGGAGAGCTCACACTATTTGGAGAAGCTGAGTTACTCAGCAATAGAAGCCAATGTTCTGAAAGGTGTCGGCACGGCAGGAAATGCAGTCGGGAAATTCATTGGAAGTATCCCTCTCGTAAGAGAGGTGCCAGTTGATGAATTCCTTCAGGATGGCGGAACACACTTGAAGAAGAGTGCTCTCGATATGGAAAAGGATGCCGTACACCGATTCGCTTCCATAGGCAATCCTGGCACACGGATGTTCATGGAAAAGATGGATGAGATAATCCAGATCTATAACCGTACCGAGCAAATCTGCTTCGATGATAAGAAGATATATCTATTGCCAAAGAAGCTCGCCGTTTAATTACTCAGAAGGCAGATATCACAGGAGGTCTGTTTATGCCGCTCCAGATCGTAAGAAATGACATCACAAAAATGAAGGTTGACGCGATCGTCAATGCCGCAAACAGTTCTCTCATGGGTGGTGGCGGCGTAGATGGCTGCATTCATCGCGCCGCCGGCCCGGAACTCCTGGTCGAATGCGAAAAGCTCAATGGGTGCAAAACTGGCAGTGCCAAGATAACAAAGGGATATAAGCTGCCATGCAAATATGTAATCCATGCGGTTGGCCCTCGCTGGTACGGTGGGCAGTATAGGGAGCATGACAAGCTTGTCTCGTGCTACCAGACGTCACTCGCGCTCGCAAAGGAGCATGGTTGCGAGTCGGTCGCATTCCCTCTGATCTCCTCGGAAATCTTCGGCTATCCAAAGGATGAGGCGCTCAAAGTAGCTATCGACACGATCAGCAGTTTTCTGCTTGAAAATGATATGATGGTTTACATCGTCATCTTCGATCGCAAGGCGTATCAGATCAGCAGCAAGTTGTTTGCGGACATCAACGCCTACATAGACGACCGGTATGTAGAAGAGCATCGGGACAGCTATGCTGAGCGGATCAGCCGGCTGCATAGCCTTGCAGTGGAAGAGAGCTGCCCTATCCCCGCTGCCCCTATGGTAACAAAGGCAGCATCCCTGGACGATGCGCTGAAGCAGATTGACGAGAGCTTTTCCGAGATGCTTCTGCGTAAGATTGATGAGTGTGGCATGACGGATGCAGAGTGCTATAAGAAGGCCAACATCGATCGAAAGCTGTTCTCAAAGATTCGGACGGATAAGCTCTATAGACCATCAAAGCCTACTGTGATCGCCTTTGCGCTTGCACTCGAATTGCCGCTTGATGAATTAAAGGATATGCTCTCGAAAGCTGGATTTGCCCTGTCGCATTCCAGCAAATTTGACATCATCGTGGAGTATTTTGTCGAGCGAGGAAACTACAATGTATTTGAGATCAATGAGGCGCTGTTTGCATTCGACCAAAGCCTGATTGGCGCATAATAGTTATCAGGTGCTGCGACTTTTCGTCGGTGGAACCCTGATTGATATGCTATCTTTTCCGGAGGTGTGCTGCGATGGAACAAAAAGAGCTTGAGTATCTGCGTCAGGTAGAAGATCACGCTTCACGGACAGGCTGGGTGTCTCCGTTGACTCGTGAGGACAAAGAGTATTTTGCCTATTTGCGTCAGGTCAGTAAGCGGTATAACATCGACATGTCCAAGGCAAATCGACTGGAATACAATTTCGTGATTCGTGTTGCAGAGAGCGAGTTTTACGCACATCACACATCCTGAGAAATCCAGAGGCGCAAGCATCTTTGCTTGCGCCTTTCATTGAATTGTCGCTTAACAAGCGACCAAATGAAGCGAATATCAAAGTAAGATATGGCTGTAAGGTGAAACACCAAACAGCCATAATTTATTGGAGGTATTTGCAATGAATAAGAATCTGACTGAGATCGTCTTTATCCTTGACCGCAGCGGTTCCATGAGTGGACTTGAGTCCGACACAATCGGCGGCTTCAACGCCATGATTGAAAAGCAGAAGAAAGCTCCCGGCGAAGCGCTGGTCTCCACTATCCTCTTTGACAATGTCAGCGAAGTGATCCATGACCGCGTCAATACCCGAGACATCAAGCCCATGACGGATAGCGAGTATTGCGTGCGCGGCTGCACCGCCTTGTTGGATGCGATTGGAGACGCGATCCACCACATCGGCAACGTCCACAAGTATGCGCGGGAGGAAGATGTTCCAGCGCACACCCTGTTTGTTATCACGACGGATGGAATGGAAAATGCAAGCCGTCTCTATGATAGCGCCCGTGTTAAACAGATGATCGAGCATGAGAAGAGCAAGTATGGTTGGGAATTCCTGTTCCTCGGCGCTAATATTGACGCCGTCGAGACGGCGAAGCACTTCGGTATTAGTGAAGACCGCGCGGTCAATTACCACTCCGACAGCGTAGGGACACGGCTGAACTATGAAGTGGTCAGCTGCGCGATTACAAGCATGAGAAGAGGTGCTCCTATGAGTGGCGATTGGAAAGCGCCAATTGAAGCGGACTATAAGACCCGTAAGGGTGAAAAAAACTAGCCGCATCGATTTCGACACGGTTAGTACTATCCACCAAGCCATGTCACTTACACTTTGCTTGTTGTAAATACGGCATCTCTGTGGTATACTGATAGTGGCAAAGCATACGAATCATTCTTGATTTGTTGTTATATTATGCGGATGTGAAAGGAGTATATGGTATGACTGTACCTGTCCCATCTGATGGTATCGTTGTTAGAAATGCACGGTTAGCTGTAAAAAATGAGTTGAAAAAAAAGCGCCTTTTGAATCAACCCATCGCTAGATTTGACCCCAAAAGCGGCAAAGTCTATATGGAACACGCTGATGGCACTAAGACCCTTGTGGGCGAGGCAGTAAGAAAAGGTGGCTATGGAAAACAAGTCGATTAAGAAGCCAGAGATTGTTGTTTTTGCGGGGCCGAACGGTTCCGGAAAGAGTACAATAACGAACTTACTGCGCCCTCCTATGCTTCCATATATCAATGCGGATGAGATTCAACGAGTCCTGGATTGTGATAATATGGAGGCTGCTAAAATCGCAGAGAATCGGCGTGAAGAGTGTTTGGAGAAGTGCAAGGGGTTTTGCTTTGAGACCGTCTTGTCTACTGACCGAAACCTCAAACTCCTCAAGCGAGCAAAAGATGCTGGCTTTTTCATTCGGTGTTATTATGTTCTGACAGCTGACCCGCAAATCAATGTTGCTCGTGTGGCGTCTCGGGTTTCTGCAGGGGGGCATGATGTCCCAACCGATAAAATAATATCCCGTTATCATAAAGCACTATCCCTTGTCCATGAATTGATTCCACTTTGCGATGTGTGCCACATCTATGATAATTCTTTGAATGAGCCGTTCCGGATCTTCAAAAAGCGAAAAGAAGAGTACTGGTATTGCCCGGAACGGTATCTATGGCGCAAAGACAATATTGTAGCTCTAACTGGTATTTCAAACGCGCAGAGAGCTCCCTTGAATAACCACAGGACTCAATCGTGAAGGACGTTGCATTTATCAATGGCTTCCTCTGCCAATTTGGACAGGGGAAGCCATTCGTCTTACTGACAGATACTAGTCAGCTGTATTAGTACGAAAGGGGTTGAATATGAGGTCTATTACTCAGCACTATGAAGGCAAAAATATATATACGCGACCTCTTCAGGGCAAGCCACATTATCGCAATAGCGGCATTATCTATGCAGTTGATCGTAGCGGCAATAAATACTCTGTGGCGCGAGTTGATCTTGAGCGCTTTGACGATCAGAACTTTCAGTACGTTTTCACCCCTGATTGGGATACGATCGATTCTCTGCCGACTTCCATTTTCCAGGGTATCCATGGGCTTGATATGTCTATGCGTCTTGAGCGATACTATCGTGTCAATATGATGCCTTATTTTATCTCTGAGCGTACTCCCAGCGAAAAGCGTGAAGATCTTTGGGAACTTCTTGAAGAAGTCGGTCTGGATTACTATGATCGCTTTGAATGGCTGCTCCGGACAAATATGCGATGCGGCACTGACAACCTAATCGTTGAGCGGGCGGACGCCGCTCAGAATTAAACTGCTGAAGAGGCAGCCAAACATCTGCCAGCATGAACAGATCCGGCGCCTACAGGCGCCTGAAGAGATATAGACTAAGAAACGAGAGGGTTCCCGCATATTACGCTGCAGGAATCCTCTCTAGTTAATACAATGTCCACCAGTAGTCAAAAAGGCGCCGGTAGTAATTCCCCTTTCTGGGCAGGTCCCTACAGTTCCGAAACTTTCGGCTGGTCTCCCGTTTCATCCACCGCTGGCAATTACTGTTCTTGGGATATTTGATGTACTTTCCCGAATGGAGCAAAGTGTCACCATCAAAGCCGTAATCGATATAGCCGGCATGAGGCACATACTTTCTTGTGACAATGCGCATGAGCGCGTCATTCTTGCGGATGCGCATTTCTCTTCGATACGCAGAGCCCGTTCGTCTGGATGGCTGCCTAGGAGCTGACTCAGTCAGCAGATTCTCGATCTTCTCGTTTAACTCGATTTCAGTCATAGGCTTTACCATTTGGCACAGTTCTTGTGACAGGAGAAATACCATGCCAGCTACCGCGCTGCTTCGCATGTTGCTCTTTTTGCGCTTTCTTGCTCTGCTTCTTGAGTGGTACCATCTGTTTCATTGGTGAGAACACCTCCATTGTCTCGAACGGTTTGGACTTTCTTTGCGCCTCATATTTCATCTTCTGCTGGAATGTTTACCATACCCACAACTGTAAAGCATACATTCGCGTTCGCCTGATTGCAGCAGACCGCTCAAGTTCCCCGTGAACATTTTCTTTTCCTTGTTAAAGCACCTTCAAAAAAGCTGGCAGATTTTAACTGAATATCAACGAAAACTCATCAGAGCACAATGTTTGAAAAATCCCAAATTTTTGTAAAATCCAGGAATAATTTACAGCATGAACAATGTGATTCTATACAAGATGAAGATGAGCTGAGAGAGGACGCATTTGGATTGCTCGAGCGATATGATGATATGAGCGTAGAGGACATCAATCGTTTTACGAGGGACGATATTGTGTGTGCTTTAGAAATGTTCAATGAGGACTATGTAACCTTTCCGAGGGACGATATTGCCAAGCTCTCCGGCATGACTATGCCGGTCAATAAGAGAAATTGGCGTAAGCAGGAACAGCATTTACAATTCGCTCGCGGAATTCGTGAGATAAAAGCAAAATTGGGGGATGATGTTACGGGGGGAGGTCGCCCATCTGGGCGCCATCAGATTTTGGAGTGGCGGCAGCAGCACCCAGAAGGGAGCAAGGCAGATTGCCATAGGGACACTGGCCTTGATCCTAAGACGATACGCAAGTGGTGGGATGATATTTACATCACATGAGAAAGAAAAGACTTGAATTGAATTGATAAATAAGGTACAATAAAAAGAACAAGAAACGGTACATAATATAGACTGGAGGTGTCTTTTATGATTGCTATTAACTTTACGACTGCCCGTGGTCGCCTGAAGGATTTTTGTGATAGGGTGACAGACAGAGGAGAGACGGTAATTGTAACCAGAAAAGCTGAAAAAAACGTTGTAATCATTAGCGAGGAACGCTTTAACGAGCTGGAGAAGGCGGAGCGGAATGCTGCCTATCTTGGGAAATTGGAGAGAGGGCTGGAGCAGGTTCACGCTGGCCTTGGGATTGTGAAAACGATGGAGGAGCTGGAGGCGATGGTGGGCGATGGCATATAACATTACCTTTTCGCCTGACGCTTGGGCGGATTACCTGTACTGGCAGTCAGAGGACAAGAAAACGCTGAAGCGGATCAATAAGTTGCTCCAAGAGTTGCAGCGTGACGGGGCAGTACAAGGCATAGGAAAAGCGGAGTTGCTGCGGAAAATCAAGGGCATGAGTAAACGTATTGACGATACGAACCGGCTCGTCTATACCGCTGAAAATGACAACATTATCGTTTTGTCATGCAGGGGGCATTATGAGGATTGATTGGAGGGAAAACCATGTCTCGAAAAGTGATGCAGATCGGCTACGAGCCGGAGCGTGATCGCCTGACCTGGGATGGCTGGGATATTCATTGTGGCCATGGTATGGATGTGTTGCTCCCAGATCGGCTCGATGGAGGCACATGGCGGGCTGTATCCTTCGAGTACAATGATGATGGATGGTATATGCCTGGGCATCCTGGTGTGTCTCCGGTGGGCCTGTGGGCACGTGAAAGACAGGACTAAACTATGAAGATTAGCTATGAGGGACGAGTATAATATCAGAGAACTGAATCCAAGTAAAAATCCGTACACGAGCAAGGTAAAGGTTATGTGACCTTTCCAAGGGACGATATTGCTAAGCTCTCGGGCATGACTATGCCGGTCAATAAGCGAAATTGGCGCAAAAGAAGCGCTCATGTCCAGGTAATGAATACTATGAAATCTCTAAAAAAACAATTGGGAGAGGAAGTAAACGAAGGAAGACCAAAAGGGAGCGGTACAGCGAAAAAAAAGGTGTGTGAGTGGCGGCAGCAGCATCCGGACGGGCGCAAGGCAGATTGCCATAGGGATACTGGTCTTGATCCAAAAACAATACGCAAGTGGTGGGATGATATTTACGTTACATGAGATAGAAAAGACTTGGCTATCTCAAAAAAGTATTGAAAGCTCTGGCCGTTTCTGATAGAATAAATCTGCGATAATATATTGGCAGTACGGTAAAATTCAAAAGAGAGGAGGAATCGATATGTACGGCAGGCAGTTCATGTGTCTTACCAGGGGTCGACCGGTCCGGAAATATTCTTCTCTTCAATTCTGGAGAGGACGAATCAAAATCGTAAGTGTAGGCGCATGAACATTTGCTTTGAGGCAGGAATGTTCATGCGCTTTTTTGACCTCATTTGGAGGTGAATCGTGGTATGAGAAGAAATGTATTTATGTGTTTGGTGGTGCTGTTCATGGGCGTGGCATTGATAGGTTGCACAAAAGCCAATCCGAATCCCAAAGAGCATGACGGTGAAGATCAACTTCGGTTGGAGCTAATGATATCTGCCGGGGAATATAAAGCCGATGAGCCGATAGAGTGTAAGGCAGTGCTTTCATATGTTGGAGAAAGAGAAACTTTTGAGTTCTATTCTGGAGATCCAGTTGTGATGTTTGCCATAGACGGAGGACAGTATTTTAATGGTGAAAAGGATCTACTGAACAAGGGACAGTATTCCCATATTATTCACAAGGGTGAGCCAATTGAATTTTCTTTTGTGAAGTACGTTGGGTGGCATCTGAATACAAATGAGGCGGCAGTAAGTTTCTGGAAAAATTTCCTTATGGATGAGGAGTTAGTATTAGAGCCGGGCGAATATGAAATTTTTGCCCGGTGCTCATATATGCTTGAGCAGGGAGGAGAAAGTTCGACAATTACTGTAAGTGAAAAAGTAACTGTAAAATAACAGAAGAAAGGATGGATAGGTCATGAAAATGATGAAACGAGTGCTTGTTGCAACTCTCAGTGTTGCAATGCTATTTGTGTGTACCGTTGGTACATCTGCAGTGAGCCTTTCCGTGGAAGCAATTAAGCAGAGAAACTATGAATCTACAGATGGATATACGAAGTTGTTTGAAACCTTTGAACTCAATGGGTCGACTGCGAATCCGGCTTATCCAGAGGAGTATGGTGGAGCGTATATTGATGATAGCGGTATTCTTGTAGTCCAAAGCGTTGAGCAGTCCGTCAATATGACGCGCGGGGCGACTATGTTTACTAAGGCATCGCTGAGTGAAGTGACGGGATTGCAGACGGTAAAAACTGCGACGGTGGAATATTCGTATAATCAGTTAGTGACGGCCAACAATGCGATTGGAGCGCATATTACTAAGGGAACAGAAGCGAGTGCTGCAAGTGGGGTAGAGCGGATAGCGGAAGGAAAAACATTTACGGGAGAAATTGTACAGACAGCAATTGATGCAAAAAACAATATAGTAGTGGTATGGTTGGATGATATTTCTGCTGACAGTATAGAAGCGTTCCGCGAAGAAATTTATGATGCTCCGTATCTTGCATTTGAGCTTGCTTCTGAGGAACGGCCCACATACCAAACGGCTTATGAATCGGGAAAAGGCTGGGTTAATGATATTGGCTCAATTGGATTTCCCGCAACATTTGGATCGTACTCAGGATTTGTAACGGCATGGCATTGTACCACATCGGGAACAAACTACATAAATGACCAGGAATATGGTACTCGTATAGACGGGTCATCGACCCTTGATTATGCATTTATTAGACAGACAAACTATACAGATTCTGTGTCCAGAGGATTGTATGACACAACAAAATCTCTTTATTCTGGCGGGTATGCATTTTTGGTGCAAGGGTCAGAAGTTGGTAGAACGGGATACTCTTCAGGATACAGTACTGGAAAAGTAAAGTATACAGGGGTAAATAACATATTAGGCGATGACTTGATGGAGACTGATTGTGGGTCTGTGGGTGGAGATAGTGGAGGCCCGTATTTTGGATCACCATCGGCTTCGCAACCAAATATTGCGGGTATCCACATTGGAGGATATAGTGACGTGAGCATCAAAACAACTTATTTTAGAGGATTAAGCTATTTGTTCGATGCTGGATATAGGATTTGATATCCCAAAAAACATGGCATAAAAGAAGAGAGGCAAAGCCTCTCTTCTTTTATGCGTATAATGGTTTACCCATTTGCGCAATGTGTGAACGGTGCCAAAACATTGTAATGAAATTTTAGAAGAACTTTCTTTACCATCATAATGACTTGCATAAAAATGGCGAAAAGGAAACCCGCCTCTATACAGAGGTGGGTTTCCTTTTAAAGATAATGCCTTAGAATATCTGGGTTTTCAAGGGCACCTTCAAGTATGCGGCTGAGAACGGAAGTATATCCTTTACCAAGGGATTTTGCACGTCTGAGCGTTTGAGGGGAAAGCCGCAGCGTGACCGTTTGTTTGCAACGTTCTTCTCGGTTGGCGGCGGAGATTCTTCGGAACTGATTCAGCTGATCTATGGTGAGTTCGGGACAATCTTCATCCGGAGATATAGGTCTTGATGCCAAAGCATTTAGCATCTCTACCTGTGTGGGAGTCAAAGGGTGATCCAGATTAATTTCTTTACGGACAATCATAGTACATTCTCCTTTCATGGTTGGTAGCTTTTCGTGCTGATATGAGCCTAATAGCGTTTTCACGCTCTGTATAGACGACCGTTACGATGATCGCTATACCGTTGATTTGCCCGATGGTGATGTATCTGTCTTCGTATTCAGAGTGCGCTTCATCGAAAAATTCTATTCGATTTTCATCTCGAAAAACGTGTGCTGCAGTACTGAAATCAATGCCGTGTTTGGCAATATTGATTTTTTCTTTATTGTCATCCCATTCAAAAAGCATTTGTATCATCTCCCATCCCCTTATAGTATATACAAACGTAATACAAAATGCAACACAAAAGAGCACAAGTTTCTGCGATGAAGATGTTCTTTCACACTTCTATATTGCTATATATCTCAAAATGTAGTAAGCTATAAATATAGTTATCTACAAAAATACAAAACTACAAAATAGGAGTATGAGAACATGATTATTGCAGTAGCAAATCAAAAGGGCGGCGTTGGCAAAACAACAACGTCCCAGGCGTTGGCTGCAGGCCTTGCAGTCAAGGAATACCGAGTCCTCGGTATTGATTTAGATCCGCAAGGAAATTTCTCGACGGCCTGCGGAGCAGAGAACTACAATGTCCAGACGATTTACGAGGTTATGAAAAGAACAGCCAGTATCCGGGAGGCAATTCAGCATACTAAAGGCGGATACGATGTTGTGCCGGCAAATATTATGTTGGCCGGAGCGGAGCAGGAGCTGTCGCAGACGGGAAAAGAACACCGGCTGAAGGAGGCCGTGGCGCCGATCGCATCCGACTATGATTTTATAGTGATTGACACGCCACCTTCCCTGGGCGTGCTGACGGTGAATGCCTTTACCTGCGCTACGGATATTTTGATTCCAACGACAGCTGGGATTTTTGCGACCGCAGGAATATCGCAACTCAACGAGACGGTTACCAGTGTTCAGAAGTATTGCAACCCGAACGTGAAAATTAGGGGTATCTTGTTTACGAAATTTAATCCGCGGGCCAATATCAGTCGGCAGATGAAGGAACTCGCAGAGCAGCTTAGCAAGTATATTGCTGCGCCGATTTATGAGACGTATATCAGATCTGCTGTAGTAGTAGAAGAAGCGCAGGCAAACCGGCAGGATATTTTTAACTACGCAAATAAATCTACGGTGTCAGAGGACTATAAAGCATTTGTTGAGGAGTTTTTGAAAGGGGTTAAGGTATAATGGCAGGAAAAGCAAAGTTTGATCAGGAGGCTGCATTCAAGTCCATCATTGGTGCAGATCGTCGACCGGCAGAGAAGATGCAGGATGAAACTGAAAAACCGAAGAATAAGGACCGTGTGCAGCGAGCTTACTTTTTAGATCGAGATATTGATAAGGCACTGCGTATAATGGCGCTGGAGGAAGGAAAGAACCTGACAGAATCAGTTAATGACGCTTTGCGAGCTGGATTGGCAAAATATCTGTAAAAAGTGCTGGAAAATCGGAAAGGCAAGTGCCACTTGCCTAAATGTAAACCGCGTGCGGTTTACATTTATTTCATTCTAAGATAAATTCGGAAATATAAATAATGACCTTAGAAAAGAAATTGGTCCGTTTACGGAAAAAAGAAGGCATGTCCCAAGCGGAAGTGTCAGAGAAATTAGATGTGTCCAGACAGGCCGTATCGAGATGGGAATCCGGAGACTCAAGGCCGTCTACCGAAAATCTTCAGGCCATCTGTAAGCTCTATAATGTGAAGTTAGATGAGTTGCTTAATGAGAGGTGTGAGGAACTTCCATTAGAAAAATCTGAGTCCATAAAAACAGAATGCAAACCAGAACAAAGGAAGAAAGAGAAGAACTGCATTGGGATTAGGCGTGGAGTAATTGTAGCGATGATTCTGGCTCTGGTGGTATGCTGCTTTTTTTGGTATATGAGTACAAAAAAAGGACCTTTTTTAGATTTACATGAGATACAAGGGGAAGAGAATATATCTCATGAAACGCCAGAATTTAATTTGGACTGGAGTTAAAAGAAAGGAGGTGATACCGATGTGGCTGAAGAAATGTACATGCTTTTTACTTGCTTGTGCTACAGTTTTCGGCTGCCTTTTTACGCCAGTGGCTGCAGCTGAAGTTGTAGAACAAAAAGTGGCAATTGCAGAGAGACGAGCGTCCGGAAAATTCGATTTTGATATTCCGGCGAAAACGCTTATGAAGGCAAGCAGTAGTTTTCCGATGGAGTATGGAGAGACTGTTACAATTACAGCGTCATATTCTCCTGCATCAGCAAGCATGGACTTCGGGCTGATTGACTCTGAGGGAACATTTTATCCAGTACGAGCAAGTGATGGGAGCATCAATCAGACAATTAGAATAGATCTCAGAGGGAACTATACATTTGCTGTAAGAAATAACTCCAGTTATACAGTAAATGTCTCTGGTTTTGTGAACTATTAGGTTTCATACTACAGGATTCTATTACTTTCAAATTGAAAGAGAAATGAGGCTTGAAATATGAAAAGAAGTTTGGCAATCTTATTGACCTTGCTAATGTGTTTAGCGCTTTGCGTTCCGGTATGTGCAGCTGATGAAAATCAACAAAAGAAAAAGGTAGTAACTACATATGTTACGGAAGACGGCGTTGTAGTACGAGTATTTTCGAGTAAAACGGTAAACATTAGGGAAAGAGCTGGAGACTTGGTTATTGATGGAAAAGCGTATTCAATGGAAGGCGATTTGCAAGTAGCTCGAGGATCAAGTATTCCATCGGCGGGATATTATTTGTCCGATGGTCCCCATACACAGACCGGAACTATTAGTGCTGGAGGAAGTACATATTCCGATAAGCTTTATTATCCATCGAACCAAAATGGGTTTAATATTTCATATTCGGGAACTGCAGAAAGTAAGGGTGGAAAAAGTGGAGAAGTGTATCTTTTTGCTGTCCGCCTTTATAATAGCCAGCATACGCTGAAACAAGCGGATTTTTGGGAGCACGATAGAATTACTTTGACAGGTAAAATTGTTTGGAGTGTTAATTGTACCTTCCCCTATGAACTTTCGGAATTTTGCTATTTAAAGTATTCAGGTATAGATGAAAATGCAACATCGTATAATATTACGGTATCGTGATTTTCCTCCGAATGTCGGGTACAGAGGGAACGGCTGCGCCAATTTTAATTATTAAAAAATGAAGAATAAGACTATGGTATACCCGGGTCTTTTTATTCTCGGTATCATTACATACTTTGTAGTAAGGTATGTTTTGTTTTGAGTTAGGGTAAGAAAAACTGCGCTATGGAGAAATTCGTAGCGCAGTTTTTCTCGGACAAATAACGGTTTACCCGTTTGCGCTATATGCGAACGGGTAAACCGTTATACGGTTAATTTTGATAATATGTTGACACTGCCAGCTACGTATGGTAAAATGTTCTTGGATAGGAAAGGCTGCGGTAGACGCTGGATCGAAGCCTTGAAAGAAA
>OGFF01001735.1_pt1 | contig 21687 bp, 24 predicted proteins | sample 1570751 | NCBI WGS metagenome assembly OGFF01 (sample SAMEA2581951, study PRJEB24529) | metagenome | biome: Human gut stool | place: China | collected 2011 | reverse complement strand
TATTCGCCTTCTTGCCCTGGTCTTCCATCGTCTTGAGATAACGTTTCACGTTCTCCGTGTTGAAGTCATCCGCATACTGATAGAAGAGCTTCATGCCCGTAACGTAGCTTCCCTGCGTGTTGTGCGAGAGATCGAACTCCTGGGAGAGCCAGTTGGCAAAAGCATCGAGCTTATGCTTGTTGCGCTCTGAAACCACTGATTTCTTTTCCAGTGCCTTCACCTGTCTCTTCTTTCTGTTGTAACCAACACCGAGAAAAGTCAGGAAGTCGAGTACGCAGTCGGAGTATCCTGGAGCAAGAGCCATATCGGATGCGAAGTTTAGCCGATACTGCTGGTATCCCTTGCGGCTGATACTCTCGGCGTGTTCCAGAAAATGGGCGACGTACTTTGTGCTCTCGCCAAGTTTTCGTGAAGTGACGTTGGCGTCGCATAGATATTCCAAGTATCTGATAAAATACTCTTGTCTTGTTTGTTCCATGAATGTTTGTGTTAAAATTCTCACGGTGCAAAGGTACGGAATTCCTGCCTTTGCACAAAGGACAAACTTATAAGCCCGGTATGGCTACTTTCCGTCCTCCCCTACCGGGCGCCAATACAGGGCGAAGGTGTTGCACTCGGCGAAGCTGTCGGCATCGCTGCCATCTGTCCAGATAAACGGGATGCCGCCGTCGTAGCGCATTCCGTCGGCAAGCATCGTGCTCTCGTGACACACAGCGGGCGTGCGAGGGTCGTGGAATCTTACCTTGGCTCCCTTCATGAAGCCCTCTGCCACCTTCAGGAACTCCTTCGACTTGAAGATAAACAGCTTGCTGCCATGTATCCAGAACTGAAGCAGCCCGCTATGCGTTATGCCGCATACTCTCTTGCTCAGGACGAAGGCTTCCTTGTGGGTAATGGTTTCCTGGCCTATGGCACTGATAGTTGTCATCGTGGCATCAGGGTAGAAGATCCTGTACTCTTCCAGGCGTTCGTTCGCCTTCTTTATTATATTCTTCTCAGCCATAGCTACATCACCTCCCCTCCGAAAATAAATCCGCCTAATACGGCTATAGCCATGAAGCCAAGAAGGCCCGCCATGGTCAATGCCACCTCGCCATAGGTAACCTTCTCCTCGCAGAGGAAGCTGAAGGTCTCGCTCTTGGTAGCCCAGAGGCGCTTGGCTTCGCGGCTGATTGCACACTTGAGGGATTTCATTCCCTCGTTCACATTCACGTGGATGCCGGCAGGCTTGGCCTGCATCGCATCATTAATTAAAATAGAATTCTGCATATTGCATCATCTTGTAGACATGAGCAGCCAACTTGATTTCGTGAGAAAAGGGTGGCGGCTGCATTCCCCGTTGTCTACAAGATGATGGCTTATCCGAGAGGACAAATCAAATCTTACGGTTCATGCAGCCGCCATATCGGTACACCTTTTTCCCGATGCCGGGAAAATGATACTTTTTGGGCATAAAAAAAGCCTGCGGCCAAGAGCCATAGGCGAAACGGTCGCCCTTCCGGATAGATTACTATCATCTTGTAGACGGTTGCAAAGGTAAGAAGAATATTTGGAACCGCCAAATAAAAACGGGGAAATTTTCGTACGATGCGAAAAATTAACACTAAAAGATGCTGTAGAGCATAAAATCGGGGTGATTCGGGGGATTATTCGGAATCAATCGGAATCAATCGGAATCAATCGGAACGAAAAAGCCCCCGATGCATCTCGCACCAGGGGCTCAAGAGTTCATTTAATTTTTAATTCCATGAAGTACAACCATTGTACATGGCTGCCATTTGGCTGTGGTCAGCAGCCCTTGATGTTGAAATCTTAAACAGTGACCATTTGTAATTCGTTAGCTAATCTGTGCAAGCCGTTGGCAATTTTCTCGGCTTGCGCTGGGCGCGGCTTGGAGATGCCAGAGGCATAGTGAGCCAACTGCTTTTGGTTGATGCCCGTGATGAGCTGGAGCGAGGCAAAGGAGAAGATGCCACGGTAGTAGTCCAGGAGTGAGCGGACATCGAACTTGAAGTAAAGCTCGTATTCACCATCAAAGACATCAGGATAAGCCGTGCCCCTTTCTTTGTAGCCCTCTATCTCGAAGTCGATGCTCTCCTGCACGTATTGGCGGAAGCCCTCGAAATCGCCGCTATATGCAACAATCCAACCAGGCAGCAAGCTGCATGCTGCGCTGTAGCCCTGCTCTGTGCGAGCCGTATCAATGATAACCTTATTCATATATATATAGTCTTTAATATATTTCACTGAGGGAGCGACCGAGGCTCTTGCCAAGGTCGCTCAGTGCCGAAACCACAAACACGCTATGCGAAACAGCGTCAGCTCCGAAGAGCGGGCTGTGTTTTAGAACACAAGCCCTGACTGCTCTTCGATGCTTTTAAGCAGAAATCCCCAAACGTCATCGTTATCTCCACCGTTGACGGTGACCGTCCCCTTTTTGGTAGGGTGCACGAATTGCCTGTGGCTTCCTTTCTGACGGTCCTTAACCCAACCGTCTTTCTTTAAGATCCTAAGGATCTTGCTCACTTTAACTGTTTTCATAGAACGCTGTTTATTGATTTCAACACTGCAAAGGTAGTAATATTACTACGAATAGCCAAATATTTTAGGTTAAATCGTATCTATTTTACTACTATTTAACATTAATCAATGGAATGTGCGGTGTTTTTGTGGAAAATGATTAACTTTGCGGTGTTTTTAATGGATATAATATATATAAGGTATGGAAAAGATAATAAGTAACAAGGTTCGCAAGAACCTGAACGAGCACACCGCCCGCATCATCCTGGAACGCTCGGACAGAATGGCCAGCAGCACGCTGGAGCAGCTCCGCAAGTCAACCGACCGTGCCTACACCATGACAGGGTTCCTGCTCACGGTGTTCATCGCCCTCACGGCATTCGTATTCTCCAGCCCGTCTTTATGGCAGCTCTCTACTGCTGTAGTTCTATGGTCAGGCATCTTTATTGCGCTATACATCATGGTAAACCAGGTGCTGTGGGTACACCCCTTCCGGCATACGGGAAATGAACCCAGGAACATGATACAGGAGGAGAATATCGACAGGCTCCTGAAGAACGGGTACAACCAGGAAGAGATGAACGCCCTATACTCCATCAATACCCTGCTCGATGCCATCCGCCATAACCAGGATATCATCGACCGCAACAAGAGTATTCTTGCCGATCGCTGTGACCATATAGAAAAAGCAATGACGGTGATCAGGTGTACAGTCATCATCGCCACCATCATCACCGCCATCTCGCTTCTAGCCTCTGCTCTGGGGATGTATCACGGTTCCGCCATTTGAGCGGTCGTCTCCACCTCCACGCTGAGGAATCCAGTCGTCATCGTCTGTTGGCTTCATAATCATAAAAAAGGACCCGTGCATCCGGAGAGCAGTCCTTCAGCACGAGCCACACAGCTGTATTTCTTTTCACTTGTTATGTACAAACTCTGCTCAATCTGCACACAACCTTAGTTCAATGTCATCATTATGCCTGCAAAGATAGCACTTTTCTTTGAAACTATCAAACGTTTGGCTGATTATTTTCAGAAAACGGCAAAAAAAGTCCCCGATGCATCACGCACCGGGGGACCGCAACCTAAAAACAAATTATTAATTTTAAAATAAATAGGGCCGCCGAAATATCGCTATGATAAACGGAATGCTGGCGGCATTTTAAGTGAGAAGTATTAACACACGCTTGTGAGTACTTATAACCATTTTCCTTTTAAATATAACATGAATCAACGTATGATCTATCCTCTATTTGGCAAAGAGTATAACCTTGGGATAGAAAAGCCGGGTGTGAGGGTTCTGGCTCACCACATCCATGCGCACGCCCTTGGTTCCGTAGCGGAAGAAGAGGAACCTCTTAGGAACACGATGGATAATCATCTGAAGGGTGTCGCGGCTCTCGATGCGTGCCGTGAAGCTGTCACCCCTGATGGTTCCCCGCAGACTCATCCACGGATCGCTCCAGGATACTTGCTGCGGGGACCTTGGATAGGAATGATAGGATAGAAGCACATTAGAATCCTTATCAGCTTCATCATATATGGAGTCGGTGGTAATGGCGGCATGAATATCCGCAGTAGCTAAAGAGGAAGTCTTGATAGCCGCCACCATCCGACGGGGTTTTATCTTCAGATCCTTGCTTGTAGCGGCAAGGAGGGAATCGGGGATGCGCTTCAGGCTGGATGGCTTCAGGGACATGGCTGAAACTGATGCCATCGGCTTGCCCGCCTGCGTCTGTCCTATCTCTACCTTGCCGTTGTGCATTAGAACATCCTGGTTTTCGCCAGTGCTGGACTCCCGCCCGAGGTCATGGCATTCTCTGAACGCCATGACCAGTGCGAACGGGATCAGCACTAACATAATAACCTTAAGAAAACTAGTAAACCTACTGTCAATCATTTGTAATTAGCCAATAATAACCTTAACTTATTTTTATAAACTAAAACATCTACGAAACCGTTTACCAGCACCTGCACTACTTGCACTTCTTCTGCACCGTCTTGATGATGGAAGTAATGGTAGTGAGGTAGGCAGGATCGGTGGCATACTTGCAGCCCACGCCGTCGCATATCTTCCGGGCAAACGTAAGCGGATCCTTGCGGTATGGCCAGGCATCCTTGTAGCCCGACTTCTGGAAGAGCCGTTCATGCTCCTTCAGGCAGTCGGCAAGGGAGTCGAAGTCCTTGAAGGCACGTTCTACGGTGTAATACCAGAGGTTCCTGCCTTTCACCTTGCACACGGAGAGAATACGGTCGGGTGCCTTGAACTTCTGGTCCGGCGTCTTGAAGTATTCGTGAGTCTTCACCATAACGATGGCCCCGTCCCATTGGCTACCCTTGGTAATGCCGAAGAGGTTGGCCTTGCCGATAACCTTCTTGCCCCATCCCGTCTCAAGCATCGCCTGGGCGGTGACGAAGGCTGCATCTATCTCGGTGTTCGCCTCCTTGGCAGCAGAATACACCTGCTGGGCGAATATGATCTGAGCTTTTGTTGGCATATTATATAATGTATTTATTTATCCTTGGTAAAATCGATTGTCTTCCCGATGTATTCTCCGCTGTCGTTGAAGTCCTTCAGTCGCTTCACGAAATTCTTGGGCAGTATAGGGTATATCGCCTGTATGTTCTCGATGATGGAGAAGACTTCCCTTACCATCATGAACACGCACATATAATCACCTATCCACTGCATCGGGCCTACCACGTTACCGTTTACCGTGGCATGGCTGGCAAAGTTGCTGAGGATCATCAGGAACACATATATTACTATCTTCTTGGTGAACCGGGAGAAGAAGGATTCGCTTGACGCATCCTTGTGGATGAGGTGCTTCCATACACCCAGGATGGTGTCGATGGCTATGGCCACCGCAATCCACTTGGCAAACTCCCAATCCTGGAACAGATACTGGGTCCCCTCCATCACTACCGTGAGAGGGAGCGACGTGATTGCTATCATCGGTATATTGCGTTTATATTGTTTCATATCATTTCGGCCTTATGATTTTCGACGTTGCAAAGGTACATAATTATTCCGAGGGTGCAAAGGACTGCTGACGCGCCATCTTGCGGGCCAGACGGTGGGTATCGAGAATGTCGGCGCCCTTGGCAGAGAGCATGAGGGTCCAGCCGTAGCTCTGGAGCTCGGCAGAGACAAACGGGATGATCTCACAGTTGGTAATGCTCTCGCGATCCATCCAGTAGAGTCCTTCAGTCTCCACGTCTGCCATGATGCGTGCGTGCACCTTGGAGAGCATCTGAAGCGTACGGTCGTTGACGATGACCCTTTCGAGCATATCGGCATTGCTGGATAGTTTCTGCGCCACCGTTACTGCTATACGCTGGGTACACTCGAAGCTTCTATGCCCATCATCCTGCATATCCACTTCGCCGTAATCTACGAAGAGGAAGGAACCCGTAAGCTTGTCGATGCGCTGCTTCAGTTCATCGAACGACTGTCCATATACGTAGTTCTGGATCTCGGGAACCAGTTCCTTCTCCTCCATCTTGCCGAGGATATCGAGGGTGGTGGCATATTCCTCCATGCTGCTCTCGCCCTTGGTGGCGATGCCCTTGATGATGCCGGAGTTCTGAGGGAACTTGGCAAAGTATGTAAATAAATCCAATAACATAAGCTTTATATTTTTGTCGCAGGAAGCAGTCTTCCTGCCCTGGTTAAATAATCTTTTTCACGATTTCGAGCGGCAGCCCCACCTCGTTGGCTATCTTCACCACGTCCATGCCGGCAGTTCTGAGAGTCTTTACGCCATCGATGGTCTTCTTGCGAAGGATGCGGAGATAGGTGAGCACGTTCATGCGCTCCACCTGGGAAGCGTTCCCCAGCCCGTCCTTGGAGAGGTCGTAGAGCGCATCGGTGGCATCAGTAGTAATGGCATTTCCTTTCTTCGGAACAAACTTGGTGAGCAGGGAGAATTCCGTTTTCAGAAAAATGAAGTTGTTCACGGCGGTGAAGTTCAAGGCTATCGCCCGAAGCGTGTTCGCCGGAAGCTTCCTGAACTCATCTGCCAGCTTCTGGGCTTTCTCGGAGGAATACTCTCCCTTCCTGAAGTAGAGTACGGCAGCCAGCAGCGGAAGACTCTCCTCGCCCATATCGAGCAGTTGCCTCGCCTCGATATACTGAAGGGCTGAAAGCGAACAGGTGAGCGAATTGTAGTCGGTGCTTACCTCATAGCCATAATATGCCTTCTTGTCGATGAAGACGATGGGCAGCATCTGTCGGCAGAAGCAGAGGTCGAGCACGAACTTATCTTCTTTCTCCTTATAGAAAAAGGAAATCTGGCTGGCAATACTCACAAAATTTTCAAGGTTCCGCTCGTAGCTCTCTATTTTCCTTATGTCCCATTTCATCAGGTGGCAAAGGAACAGGCACTTGACAACACCTAGTGAATACTGCCCACTCTCCATGAGGGAAAGCAGGTCTGTCAGCTTCAGATACTGTTCAGAAGTGAGCAGGTCCCATGAGTTCGGGATTTCGTATTCCTTCCCGTTGGCTCTTACGGATATCGACTTTTTCATAAGCTATGGCATTAAGTACATGTTATCATCCATGCGGTTCTCGGCAGAGAAGGAAAGGAAATCGTTGCCTTCCTGGGCATCGAGAAGCATATCCACATTATGCAGCAAATCTTCTACCTCTCCATCAAGCTGGGTGGCGAGCTGCAGCGCACGGCTTGCTTCATCACTACCCTGGCGGGTGGAGGTATTATCATCAAAGAGGTTTCTTATGGTGGCAGGGAACTCCAGGATATCGAATCGCCTGAGAGCCTTCGCCACCGTCTTCTTCACCAGGGCACGCTTCAGCATGGGCAGCGCCTTCTGGGCAAACTCGGCAAACGTCTGGTCTTCCCCACCCTTTTCAAGGCGGTCGAAATAGGCACCGATACTCTCGTCGAGCACTTCCTTCTGCAAGGGAACGCAGCGGAAGAAGAAGAGGTACGAGAGGTCGATGGGATAGATTTCGTCGAATTCATCGGCAGTATCCACCTTCAGCTTGCTGAGCATCTTGTAATAGTTGGTCTTGCGCCAATCTTCCATGACAAGGCGAATATCGGCGGTTTCATCGGAAACTATCTCCTCGGAAAGTTCCGAAATCAGCGAATCCATCGCATTGAAGTAGTTCTCCATATAGGAACGCTTCATGCCTTCCAGTTCGTACTTGTAGAGGTTGATATCGTTCTTGCGCCTGTTCACGGCATCAAAGACTATCTGTGTGGCTAGTGTAAGGTTGGCCATGGCAGTGCGGAGAAAGTCCTTGATGCAGCTATCCTCTTCCTGGATGACTACGATATCGTTGAACGTGTTGCCGCCAATGATGGCGACAACACGCTTGCGTGCGGCTACGGCAGAACCCTGAAGGCTGTCGAAGTCGGCGCTGGTATCAGCACCAGGCGCGCAGTTGCAGAACTGCGCGTAGCTGCTGAATAACAGATTGAGTTGAAATTTCTTGTTCATGCCTGTTGCTGGTTAAGTCGTTGGGATGGTGTAATATCTTCCTGTCGCTGGGGAACCTCGCGGTAGAACCCGAGTCGGCAGCCCTGCCTGTAGAGTTCGGGGAAGTTCATGCGCAGTGCCCAGTTGAGCGGTTCTGCACATACCTCGTCCTCTGAGGTGAGCGACATGATGTAGATGAGATAATTATAATAGGTGTCGCTTCCACTCTTCGAGATGACTCCATCCTTATCTACGGCAGAGATGGCAGCATCGAGACCTACGGAAGAAAGGAGGGCTTGCTCGGTACGCTTGTCGTAGGAGATGAGCGCCTCGATATATTCCTTGTACTTGAGGTCGATGGTCTCCACCTTCCACGACTGCTCGTGTCCCTGGGCATCCATGAAGGAAATGGAAGAAAAACCCTTGCCCTGATTGTCTGCACCCGAGAGATAGGAACTGAACTTGCGGACCTCATCGCGGACGTAGCGAACCATGCACGACTCCTTGAAGTCGGTTCCGATATCGATGCCGTTGTACTTCAGCAGTTCCATATCCTTCGCCTTGCGCCGCTTGTTCTCCTCGCAGAGCTTGGTCATCTGGGTGCGCTTGCTCTGGATCCAGGCGTTCGGAATGATGACGTGAACCTTTGCGGCGAGGGAGTTTTTCAGAAAACTATTTATATATCGGGCTGTCTTGTTACTACCCTGGATGTAAGGCCGTGCGCCCTGATGCGTCTCGTTGGCTCCGTAATATTCGTCCACCGATTTTTCACGATGGTGGGAGATGGCAGCGAAATGATAGTTATCTACCTCGTTGAAGCTGAACTTCGGGTAAATCTGGTAGCTCGATAGGCCATAAGCGAAACGTCCCACTACCACCTGCTTGAAGTCACCGTAGGAGATAAGTTCTGAAGCTACGTCCTGGCGGGTAGTTGCCAGTCGGCAGTAACGGTTCTCCATGGCTTCGAGGGCAGCCACCGGCTTACCTATGCCTATCATCTTGCCTCGGGTAAAACGCCACTTCACGAAGAAGTCGCCGAAATAATAGAAGTTCTTGATGCAGGTCTTGCAGAACTCTTCTACTGAAGGGATGCCACGGGAACTCCAGGAGTCGAGCCATTCCATCACCTCGGAGTGTTCTTCGTACTTGCGTACCAGTTTACCATCCTCGATGGCCTGCTTATATACGGCGAGTCCGTGGCCATAGAGCATCTTGATTTCCTTGGAGTAGAGACGTGGAAGCAGTCGGTTCTCCTTAATCTCCTTGGTCACTTCGTCGCATTGCTGGTTGTTGTGACCACGCATCAACACCTGATAGCCCTGTATGCCCAGGTAGTGGTGCTGCTGCATCCAGAGCGTGCCACCGAATGGAGACTCAAGCAGTGGCGACTGGAAGAGCTGATCTGCACCTATGGCAGGGTCGCCTTCGCCCAGCTGGAAGGTGAAGGTATTGCCATCGGCAAGGTAGATGCCGGCGTTGCCATACATGTCTATTTCATAATCCTTATTCATAGCCAATTTATTTTGTGTAGTTTATATCCGTCCTGAGGGAAGCCCATGAACCTGATGAGGATTCGGTAGCACATCTTAGGTTCTCCATGTTCATCGGTATAGAGAAAATAGTTCTCTCCATCGATGGCGAAGCGTTCCCTGGGCAGCTGGGTACGGTATTTACAGTGGCGGCGGATCTGAAGCTTAGCACTTGCCTCTCCCCTCTGTCTGGAATAAGGGTAGAAGGCTAGGATAAACTCCCCATCGGGAAGCTTGCTTATCTCCCTTGCCCACTGCAATGCCGTGATACCATCCATGATGATGTTCTTGCTGTTCCTGTTCATGATGATGCGAAGATAGTGAAAAATTATCGCCCCGCAAAAGACCGGCTGCACCCTGGGGCCGTCATATTTCCAGGATTTCTGAGGGCTGCACCTCTCTTCCCCTTCCCAGCGGTGCGTGCACGTTTGGGTGACGCATTTTTCGGGATTTTTCCCCGGGCGGGGCTGCCTGGGCTGATTATCAGCATCTTCCCGCTTGTACCCTTTCATTTTGCGTGAATTATCGTTTTCCGCGCATAATTTATTGCTGCGGAAATAGGATATTATCCACCGTTTATATCTCGAAATTATCGGGCAAATCGGTAGGATACGTACTTAATTCCGCCTTCACGGCATCAGAATAGAGACCGTAGAGCAGGTAAATCATGGCGGAGGGAAGCTGCGTGGTGAGTCCTGCCTGGTTCTTGAGCTGCTGCTTCTTCTCGGAACTCTTGTCAAGTTCTATCTTACCATCCGTCTTCTTCAGAGGAGAGATCATGATGGCACTGCATAGGTTCTTGCACTCGTTCTCATCGATGCGGACCACGGGAAGCAGCGGACTGCGCTCGCCAAACAGCATCTGGCAGAGCTTGAACTGTTGCCAATGGTAGATGGTAGGTGCGTCTTCATTATAGAGCACCACCATGAAGCCGTATGACTCCAGGGCAGCCTTCAGATTGAGCGAGTCTGTGGTTATCTGTTCCCGTTCCTCCCTGCGCTTGTTGCCGGCACGGTCTGGGTAGAGATAAATCGTCTTGTTGACGGCGGCTGATCCGAAGAACTGGTGCACCTCTGCCACGAGGTCGTTGTAATCCTTGGGTAGGAAGGCAAAGAACTCCTTGATGATATCGAGCCGTCTGCCATAGTCCTTCTTCTGGGCTACGATGAGCGACTGGAAGTTGCCGGGGTCGTAGCCCATGTAGAGCGGTTCCTGAGGATCGTAGTGAAGTAGATACTCGGCAGAGAGGATGAATCTATCCTTCAGATTCAGACGAAGGATGGAATCGTACTTATAACTATCCTTGAACTGATGCCTTACGTGGTCGTAGTTGATGAAGAACTTGTTGGTCACCTCCTTGTGTCGGATGGCACAGATGGCGGTGAGGAACTCGTCGGTATCAAGGGTATCGAGCTGCGTCTTGAAGAACTTAGGGCCGAGAATATCCTTGTTGCAGAAGGATGATGCACGGATGTAGAAGATGGCATTGCGGCGCATGTCGGCAAGGCGTGGCTTCCACCGCTCCACGAAGGAATTGAGTCTTACTGTCTCCAGTCGCATCTTCTCCAGGAGAACCGGATCCTTTGAATCCCTCTCCTGCTGTCTGAGTACAAAGAGACGGTAGAGACTCCGGTTAACCTCCAGGGCTACTGTGGCTATCTCCTCGATAAGCTTCGGGTTCACCTTCTTCTCGTAATCCTCGAACCAGTCATCCTCACCGAGGTCAACTCTTGCGGTATCGCTCACACCGGTAACGCCTTCATAATAAGCAGAGCATCGCACGTTGGCTGGACCTCCACGCAAGGATGGGAACAGTCGGGTCTTGAGTTTCTCTCCGCTGTTATGCTTCATCTCCTCCACGAAGGCGTGCACGGCATTTCTACCTGCCACGGATTCCGGCTGGTCGCTGGATACCAGCTGAAGGTGAGCACCGTTGCGGAAGATCACGCTATGCTTGGCATAGGCTATCGGATATCGGGGCTTACGGAAATGGGAAGGCAGCGTGCTCTCCCCTACCACGTAATCGATACCATATTCAAGCATGGAGCGCTGCTGTCCGTTCACTACTACCTGGCGGGAGAAGTATGCCTGGATATTAGGCCAGACGTTGGTCATCAGCGCCACATAGGTCTTGTGAACCAGGAAAGATAGCTCCCCTGGCATATCGTTGGCCACGCGTATCAGGCGAGGTCCCGTCACGCCTTCGGTCTTACCTCCGGCACGGGCTACCTCGGCAAAAAGCATATTTGGGTCGATGATGTTGGCAAGCAGCTGCATGTTATTCATGTAGTAATGCTCGAACTCTCCTATGGTATTATCATTCAATATCAGTTGGCTCATCGCTTATTTCCTCCACTATTTCCGCTTCCTGAATATCAGCATCACGAAGCAAACGTTTCTTCTCTGAACTCTCGATAGGCAGACCATCGATGAGTGAAATATAAAAGCCGCGGTTGTGCTTGGCGGCAATCTCCTTGAGACTCTTTTTCTGAAAACCCAGCTCTTCCGGAGTGACTTCCGGGGTAATAAGGAACACAACGCCGAGATCTCGGTCGGCTTCTGCCTGCTCGGATGCACGGCGGCGGCATTCCAGAGCCTGGTCCATGCAGGCCTTCTGCATCTTATAGTCTCGTTTGGCAGAGCAGAGCTTGGCAAGGTCTTCATACTTGTTGGCAAAATCGTTCTCCCAGACCTTGATGCTTACGTTGCAATCCACGTTGAAGTAAGATATTGCCTGGTTGATGCGTGTCATACAGGTGCGCACATCGAGGGTAATCTTCTGCTGTGCGGCTATGCGCTGCTTGAGCTGACGGGCGCCACGGGTTATGTTGCGCTCATACTCGTAGATTTCGGCAGCCCATTGAAGTTGCTTCAGGAAGATCTGCACATCCTCCGGAATACCTTCACCATCGCCTGTTGTCAGGTATGTGGTGATAAGATCCGGATGCACACTCTCCAGTTTTTCAATTTCACTTTTCATACGCCGAACAGTTCTCTTCTTAATTTCAGTTCTTCGCGATCCTGCATTCGCTCATTCAGTAGTTTGATGGCATCGAGGTCGCCGTTTGCTGCCAACTCGGCTATCTTCTCGTCTGCCTTGAGTTGAGCCTGCTCTAGTATACCTCCGTTCTTGACCATCGAAACGCAGGTTTCTGCAATCTTCTGTAATTCCGTCTTATCCATCTTTTCCGTCTGATTTATCTGATTTGTCACAATACTGCTCCATTACCATCTTGAACATGCGTTCACGCTCCTGATGGCGCTGGAGGTTCTCACGGTCGCTGGCACGTTTATCCTTGCGATCATCTCTTTTAATGTAGCTCTTGTAGCGCTTGATATTATCGAGCACGTTCTTGTGCTTATGAAGAAACTCGGCAGGATCCTTCTTGAAGAGCTTCACGAGTTCATCGAATTCTGACTTACCCTTCAGCAATGGATGCTTATATAGGAACTTGCCGGCATCGTTGTACGCCTTCAGCTCCTCGAAGGCTTGAAGGTTCCTGATGCGGAGTTCTGCCATGGCAGCCACGTCTCGCTCCTTCGGCTTCTTATCCAGGAGTTCGTCGAGTTTCTTCATCTTACGCCAGGTGTTGATACGGTCGTTGTAGATGACGGTAGCCATCTGCACGTCCTCATTATAGAGATTATCCCAGTCGATGTTAGGATATTCCTCTTCCTTTTGAACTACTTTTTTTTTGAGTCCTCATCCTGCCCGGCTGTATCGTGAGCATCAGATCCCGGAGATGGATCACCTTCAGATGTGCCTGAAGGAGCATCGGATGCGGTATCAGAAGGCTCTTCTGGGGAATCGCCCGAAGGCTCCTTGCTTTCTTCCTCCGTTGAAGTATTACTTGAAGCGTCAGGCAGCTTTTGCTCTTCTTCCGTTGAAGTATTACTTGAACCGCCGGAAAGATTCTGCTCTTCCTCTGTTGAAGTATTACTTGAACCATCAAGAAGCTTCTGTTCTGATTCCGTTGAAGTATCACTCGAATCGTCGTCTGTACCCTCATAAACTTCTCGATTGCCAGTAATTTCTTCTTCATCACAGAAATCCAGAAGTGTATAAAGAATCTCGTCAGCATAACGCTTAGGATCTCTGGAGAAACGGGTAAGTTTGGGATGGTTTGGCTGTACGTCATCCAGGAGGGAAATATCAGCCATGGCGTGATCTTCTCCTCTCAGCTTGTTGAAAAGCTGTAATTTTTCTCTTCTGTTAATCATACCTTATATATATTATAAAAAGGTGCGCCACCTATCTGATGGCGACACACCTTTCCTCGAATCAACTAATAAAAAATAAAATGAGAAAACAAAACTTTAAGAGAGCTTATTCTTTGTCGTTGGCGATGAAGCTACACTCTGCCCAGTATCGCTACTTGCACGACTTTCTTCTGCTGTAGTGACACCAAGAGGATCCTCGGCATACAGACACGGCAAATCTACAGATGTACGTTTGAAGGTGAAGGTTGTATAGCGGCCGTCCTTATCGTCCTTGGTCTCCGTGTTGTTGAGAATCATAGGTCGCTCAGGTTCGCCGAGAATATACCACTGTGGATCCTTCACATGCTTGTAGAGGATAATAAACTTGCCTCCAGCATACTCTTCGATGAAGTTGTAGAGTTCTACTCGGGTTCCACCCATCACGATTACAACATTATTCTCGCCAGAGGTAGTGATATCACCTTTCTCCGTGGTGGCGGTAAACGTTGGTATATCGTGCGCATCGAAAAGGTAAGCCTTCAGGGTGTCGGCGGCTGCTGTCTTGAACGGAATCGCCTTCACCTTTCTGTCCTTGTCCGGCTGAGGGAACGATTTGGTTATATCTACAAGGGATGTAGGAACCAGGACCACCTGGTAAGCGATGGCGGAACCGTGAGTATCTCTGTCTGTCACGTCAGCGATAGTGGTCAGAGATACAAAGGCTGCCATTGAGACTCCTGTACCGCCAATCCCCATGGAAGATGTAGGATCGTCAAACATCTGAAGAAGCGAGATGATACCCATTACCATCATGATCGTCATAAAGAGGAGACGACATTTGTGCTGGGCATAATTATAACCCTTGTTCGGGTTGTACGCACGATGGCGTACTGGAATATTATTTTTCTTCATAATCTTTTTCTGAAAAGGTAGGCGGGGCACATGATGTGCCCCTCCTACTAGGCAAACAACTTAATACTACATATTATGAATTAACGTCCACCAGGAACGTTTGGCTGAACGGCCTTGTTAATGGTTCGCTTGCCGCCTACACGACGCTCCAGCTCACGGAACTTATTGTCCTTGCCAAGGATAACCATGATATAGTCACCCACCTGGGTTGGAGTCCACGCAGCGGTGATATTGGCAAACTTATCGCTATTGGCAATGGTAAGCTGATGCTTGGTGTCACCCTCACCAATCTCAATACAGTAAGCTACACCTGCCTTCGCCTTCTTGATATCGGTGAGAGCGGTAGCGGTAGTAGCTGAGTCTGTGATATGCCAGAAGCCGTTTGCGGCATCTACATCTGCACCGATGGTGGCAGCAGGAAGGTTTGTGAAGATCTGCTGGAACTCGTAATCGTTGTCATCCATATCTGCCTTGGTCTCGAACTTTCGGCCAGTGAAGGCTGCACCGCATCCTTCCTTCCAGGTGCTCCACGCACGAACCATCTCCATCTGTTCCTCCATCTTCACGGCAAACATCTCGCCTGGAAGGTATTCAACAAACTGGATATTGCCAGGAACATCCATGAACATCCAACAAGACTTACCCTCGTATGGAAGCCACTTGATTTGGATGGTAGAGTCTGGAACACGATTCTTATAACCGTCAGGGCCAGTGAAGTCGAGATCCTTACCATAGGTCTCACGGCAATTAGCAAGCCACCAATCAATGTGGTTCTCGTTGAGGTAGAGCACATGCTTGTCGAGCGTCATGCCCTCAGTAAGGTGAGTCTTAACGTCGGTAATGAACTCCTTAACCGCATCCAGCATGTTAGCTGAAGTATAGGTATTGTAGCTCTTGCTGGCAAATGGCTTGATGCTGTAGTCGTGGATATAGCGAAGCAGAGTGTACCAGATACCGGTACCGGCATTGAGGTAACTTGATGGCTGACCCTCCTCTGGCTTCACATAGATGCCACGCATACGGCGCTGGTTCTGCTCGTCCTGAGCCTTCTTGAGGAGGTTGAGCAGACAGAACTCAATCATTGACCACTTGATAGGGTCAGAACCTTCTTTATTGAGATAAGCAATGTATTTGCGCTCAATCTCCTTCATCGGACCGAACTGCACTTTAATCATTGCATCATCTACATAACCCATCTCGTTCTCGAGCTGCATACCGCCCTTATAGATTTCGCCTGGCTGGTAACCCTGAGATACCTCGTCGAAGAATGCATTGAAGAGAACGTCGCGATCCTGCACGCCATAGCGAACTGGGAAATATTCGGTGAGATTGCGAAGCTCCAGGATACGTGCGATGAGGGCGTCCTGACGGAGAATAACGAACTGATCGCCCAGTCCGGCATTATCTACGCCATTGTAGTTGGTGGCAAACTGACCGGATGCGAGAGCTTTGACATCGCCGAGTTCGTTACGGCTCTGATGATACTTGTAGCGCTGCTGAAGAGACTTGGCGAATGCCATAGACTCCTTGCGGAATGCTTTGCCGTCAGATTCCTCGTCAGGCTCAGATACTGATGCCAGCGCTGGGTTAGCCGTAATCTTATTCCAACGCTTCTTCATATCGAACAGGGCGTGCTCGATGCCGAAGAGGTAGCTATCGTTCGACTCGAAACCATTGATAGGAATAGAAGGAGCGGTAACATGGGCAGCAGGCTTATCAGGAGCTGTGCTCTCTGCCATCTTCTGCATATTCTCTGCGAGTTCTGATACTGCTTTTGCAAGTTGTTCGTAACTTACGTTTTGTGGAGCACCGGCGTTCTGCTGACTGTTCTCGTTCTTCTTGCCCTCATCGTCACCATTATCGCCGCCATCTCCATCGCCGTCGGAATTATCATCCTTCGACTTGCTTGCCTTTGAGACGATGGCATAGAGCGAATTAATCTGCTTCTGATGCTCCGCCTCTTCGGCTGCACTGTTCTCTGCGGCGAGATCATCCATGAGGGTGCTCTGAAACTCCTTCTGGTAAGCCTCGCAAAGAGTCTTGTACTCTTCTGCGGTAAGGCTCTTGTTCTCGAACTTCTTGGTAAAGCCAAGTTTTTCGAGAATCTTGTTAAGTCTTGCTTTGAAATTCATAAATTAACCAATTAATTTAAACATTAAAACAACTATAGATCAAACAAAAAACAAATATGAATTAACCGAATCCATAAAGGCTCTGCGTACCCATGTAGGCCTCGCCCAGCTGGGCTACTTCCGCAACCGCTTCCATTAAGGTACGCTTGCCGTCGATAAGTCCCACTTCCTCAGCCGGAGCCGTATAGTAACTCTCACCCTGAAGAACCGGTGCGTCATCGTCCAGATCCGAAAGCTTTGAGCGCATCGCCTTCACCTCGGAAAGGAACTGCTCATTCATTGGGTCAAGCACGTTCTTGATGTAGTCAGCAGACTTTCCGTTCTTCAGGTCATCGAAAACTTTGTTCTTCCGGGAAGAGTTGGTAGCTTTGGCAACAATCTTCTTCAATCCGAGCTTCTCAAAATATGGCTCGAAGTTCCAGAAGGAACACATGGTTCCGATACATCCTACGAAATCGTGGCTGGTGGTAGCGTATAACTTCTGTCCATGGCAACCGATGTAGTAGGCTGCGGATGCGCAGTATTCTTCGTAGATGGCAAGGATAGGCTTTTTGGCGCCTCGTAGGGTTTCGCTCAGACGATCCATGTACCACGCTTCTCCTCCTGGGCTGTTAATATGGAGGAGATGGGCGGATATCTGAGGATTATTCTCTGCCGCAATGATATCCTGCTCCAGCTGCTTGGAAGAGAAGTACCAGTAGCTATCTGCGGTCACGACTCCGAAAACACGATGATAGGCGATTGCTCCGTCATCGAGAGAAGGTGAACTGAATTCGTCCGTAAGAATCACGTTCTTGGTTTCGTCACGCTGGGCGGCTTTGAAAGATATCACCTGAAGTGCTTCATGCGTCTCGTACTGATACCAGGTATGAGTCTTGAGGTACTCCCGGACCTCTGCCAGGGTCATCACCTGTTCAGCTTTCTTATGTTCTATACTCGCCACGATACCGTTCAGAGGGAATGCGGCTACCATCAATCGACGGTAGGCATCCTCTGTAATCCATAACGGTAAAGTGGAAAGCAGGAGGGTCTGTATTTCATCCATCTTAATTAAGTTTTCTACAAAGGTACATATATATAATAGGTATAGAAAAGACCTTAACCAAGCGGATTGGTGAGCATCTTGCACTGGACTACAAGCTTTGCTTTGTTGAGAAGCTTGATGAGCTGCACCCTTGCCGGGATATCTTCTGTTCCTATTCTGTATTCCGCAGGGCCCTGCGTTGCGCTTATGCGGCTTACGTCAGAGATGGTCACAATGGCATTACGAGCCGTTTTAAACTCGTTGATTGTATCATTGTCAGGGATATCGACCACGAAAGTCTTACTGCAATCCCAATACACGCCACCATTCTCTTCTGCTATGGATGGCTCGAAAGTGAACGGGTCAGCCATGAAGATATTCCATTTTTCTGGACTTCCAATGAGGGAAACGCCCACAAGACAAGAAAATTCTATCATAATACGTATTTTTGGAGTGATTATTGCGAATTTTTGAGTGACAACATTTTGCACTCGGTATGTATTAAAAATAATTAAACACCCTTCTTTTTTTGGTATTTTCTCGGAGTTTTCGGAAAAAGGCGTTGTTTGTAGCGATAAAAGTTCTTCAGAAGTGCGTCAGGAGATATCGACTCCAGATGGTACATCTTGATGAAATCATACACGACATCCTGATTCCGCTTAGGTCTTCCAAGTTCTTCGTTCTCCATCATGGTTCGATGGAACTCGAAGTTGAAGAGTAAGCGAATGTGATCTTCTATCTTCTTTGCGGCTGACGCGGAGAGATAGTTGAAGTAAGCCGGGTCCTTCCCGGGATGGCCGTCCATGTTGGATCGGCGAGATGGAAGGAATATCTTCAGGTTGGCATCCTCTGGAACCGTGCAATGGGAGTCCGGCTTAGACATGAGATTCCACACCACATGATACAAATCTGTAGTGTGCGGAATTTTTACCCCACCCGTTTTTGGGTCGATTTCCAGCTTTTTTTGAATGTACTCCGCCAGATATGGTTCGATTCTGATGGATGCACTTCGTTTCGAGATACGTTTTTCTTTTTCCATATTGTTTTTTCTTATTTTTGCGTCCTACCGTCCTACAATCCTACAAATTGCAGGTTATCAAATGCAAAGATACTAAAAATCAACGACTTATGCAAATTCTATCAAACATATTTTCGACCTACACACTCATTTTTTCGCTTCCTACACGTCCTACAATCCTACAAATTGGGGGATTTTGTAGGATGGAACTGTAGAAAACGGCAAAATGTAAACAATCCTTATTTCCTACAGCTTCCTACAATCCTACGGCATTTCCTACAAACCTCCAAAAACCGCAAAACCAACATAAAACACTGATAATAAGATAAATAGATAAATATAATAGTTTGAAAAGAAATACATTTGTAGGATTGTAGGATTGTAGGAAGGTGTTTTTCTAAAAAAACATTTTCAAAACATCGCTTTTCCTGGTTTTTTTGTAAAATTAGGGGGTTCGGGGGATTTTTCGCATCTGCACATCATGCGCGTGTAAAAAAAATACCCATGCTTGCCCTCTCGGGTTTGCATGGGTAAGAATATGCAAAATTCAACTCAATTTTATGTGATTTTTCCTTGGTTTTCTCGAATATTTTTTGTATCTTTGTACCATTAAATTGGGGTATTCTACCCCTTATATGAGGTATGGAGAAGAGGTAGATCAGAACGGGGTATTACCATATTTTCCCTTGTCTGTTTGGTCAAATGGTATGTTCCCTGGCTTGTATTCGCCTTTCTGCTCGCCTGTAGCGTCTTTGCTTGCATCATGGGTATCTTGATCACCCTGACCTGCCTGTAGGCTCTCTCCGCGCCGGAAATCGATATTATACATCTCCATGAACTTATCATAGTCGATGATAATTGCACTTGTGGATGTAGAACGCTCCTTGCGCACTCTTACCATCGTCTCCTGATCATCCTGCTTGGCTACCTCGACGGTCTCCTCCCAGGTGAAGCGTCTGGATGGTACGGTTCCAATATATGATGGGTGAGAGCGAAGATTCTGTTCGAGCGTTGATAGCGTAGTATTCTCGCTATTATAGCCGCTTCGGTCATATATAGAATATACACTGCCCAGACGTAGGAAGAGAATATGCGTACCAGGCTCGAATCCGAACGTCTTCTTGTCGCCATGAGAGTCCTTGCCGGTAACGCTCTTAGGCTGCTCGATGAGCATCTCTCGGCCGACGAGTATTTGCTTGGTGTCTATCATATTGTTCACTGCGTTGAAGAACATGGCAAGCTTGTCTGTGCTTCGGATCAGCGATAACTGGAACTTGATTTTCTCCTGCACGAGGACGAAGAACTCATCATAGGTGAACGGTAGCTTGAGCTTTGAATATCGCTCCACGAGCTTCACCATGCCAAGAAAGAGAGAAGCAGTCTTCATGAGTCGGTCCATCTCTCCTGAATTTATCACGTCGTTTTTCAGCTCGCTGTAGGCTTCCTGCTTGAGCGCACGGAAGTGATCCATGACTGCTGGCCTGAGCGATAATACTTCCAGCAATACATTAGATAGCCCTATATTCTTCTCTATATTCTTAAGCTCTTCAAACAACTTGGTCTCCTCTGGAGTTCTGTTCTTAGGCTTAGGAACCTCGCAGATGATGACACGGCTCATCAGGGCGTTGTCATCCCGCTGAGGGGTCTCTTGGCCACAGATGACTACAGGTGCAAATACCTTATCGTTCTCGATATCCCTTCCCGAGGTTCCACGGCGCTTCTGCTTTCCGTCTCCATCATACACAATACCCTTCAGTGCCTGAAACTTGGTGTCCGAGATATCCTTATTATTGTATTCGTCAAGAACAACCGGAACATCTCTGAATGTACCCATGATGGTGCTCATGGCCGCATCAGTACCTGTATTAAGGTTGAATATCGGAATGGTAGGACTTATGAACAGAGAACGGATGGATATCGCAATCTGGGTCTTACCTGAAGACATTGGACCCATGAAAAACGGAGCAGTAAAAAGTCTGTCCAGGCAGTGAATATTACTTCTGAAGGCGCACATCAGGGCGAAGACTATTGCCCATTTTCCGTTGTCGTTGATTTTGTACACCTTATCCATGAGTGACGCCCACTGCTCGAACGTAACCTGCTTATTGACCGGAATATCATCATATACCAGCTGAGATATTAGCTCGTATTTGTCGGATTGTCTTCCGGATCCAGCATATATAGTAGAGAAGGCAGGGAGATAGAAACTCTTAAAAAGACGGCAGACTTGTATGGCTGTATCAGACCGATGGAATATTTAATATCCCGGATGGAATCAGGGAAATACCGGAACCTATTAGAACATACGGATATGCAAAAAAAATCATTATTCCGGCAAGTGTTAAAAAGGTGGCAAATATAGTGCAGTATTGTTATGTTAAAGATCCGGTAATTGTATGCAAAGGAAAAGAACCACCGACTTTGTCAAAAGAACAAACTAATTCGGTAGTAAGCCTTAGAGACGAAGTTATTAATATTACGGTATATGTACCTACAGGATGTAAAGATGCATATGAAAAAACGTGGCAAATAGATAGAAGCAGAGTAGGATCAGAAAGAATAAAATTTACATTTGTTGAGCAATAACGTAGTAGTATTGTAGAAAAGTAAAACAAGTAGAAGGGGGAAAACAAAATGATAGAATTAGAAAAAACATATATATCTTCATCCATGGAGGCGCAGATTGCTGAAATGATAGGGAGAGATGAGAAGAGTAATGACTATCGATTCTATCATTTGTTTTCCTCTCTTGTTTTTGACAAAACAAAGAAGGAACTGAGGTTTCCAATTCTTCGAGAGATTTGGAGAAGTGGTGTTGCAGTAAAACGATATTTAGAATATCCATGTAAATCGCCTACAACTATGATACATGTTTGGAAATCATTATCAGAATATCTTAGTAAT
>OGFF01001728.1_pt1 | contig 21775 bp, 17 predicted proteins | sample 1570751 | NCBI WGS metagenome assembly OGFF01 (sample SAMEA2581951, study PRJEB24529) | metagenome | biome: Human gut stool | place: China | collected 2011 | reverse complement strand
GGATGATGGCGTTTTCCTTGGCCATTTTCCGGGTGCCGAAGGACAGCACGATGGTCACGATGGAGCTGAGGGCCTCCGGGATAGCGGCCACCGCCAGCGCCACAGCGAAGAGAAAGGCGTTCATCACGTTTTCGTGCCGCCACAGCACACTGACGCCAAACAGCACTGCGCAGATCACCAGAATGATGATCGACAGCTTTCTGCCGAACTGGTCCAGACTGACCTGAAGCGGCGTTTTCCGCTCCTCCGTGTTTTTCAGAAGCTGGGCGATCTTGCCCATTTCCGTGTCCATGCCGGTGGCCGTCACAAGAAAGCGGCCCCGCCCATAGGTGACGAAGCTGCCGGAGAACACCATGTTCTTCCTGTCGCCCAAGGCCGTTTCCCCACTGAGCGGCTCCGTATCCTTTTCCACCGGCAGGCTTTCGCCGGTGAGGGCACTCTCCGCGCACTTCAGGCTGGCACATTCCAACAGGCGTCCGTCGGCACAGACGGAATCTCCCGCCTCCAATATGACCACATCACCGGGAACCACCTCTCGACCGGGGATCTGTACGATCTGACCGTCCCGCAGCACCTTGGCGGTGGGAGCGGACATCTGCTTCAGGCTGTCCAGCGATGCGGAGGCCTTGACGGTCTGAACGGTGCCCAGAATTGCGTTCATGGTGATGACCGCCAGAATGACGATCATGCTCTCCACGTCCCCCATGCAGGCGGAGATGACGGCGGCCAGGATGAGGATCAACACCAGAAAATCCGCAAACTGCCCCAGAAAGATCTGCAAAACACTCTTTTGCTTGCCGGCGTGCAGTTCATTGGCTCCGTATTTTGCCAGACGATCCGCCGCATCCTCCTGCGATAGGCCGGTCTCCCGGCAATCCAGTTTCTGGAACAACTCCACGCGGGACTGTTCCCAAATGTTCTTTTCCTGCTTCATGTACTGTGTCTCCTTTCGGCGGACGCAAAAAAGGCGAGCCCTTTTGCGTCAATGCCTTCACATTGATACAAAAGTCTCGCCATTTCAATCCGCAGCGGAGCCAAACGACCCGTACTGACGCCAACGGATACACAAAGCTGTGCAAGCTACTCCCTTTTAAAAACAGAATACATCGGTCTTTCTGCATTGTCAAGTAAGACTCCTGTCAAGAGTTGTTAAAATTATGTAACCTCTTCATAATATAAACGGGTAAACCATTATATAAAAGCAAGGATGTACCGAATTGCGGTACATCCTTGCTTTTTGTCAGTACTATAGGGGAGTCCCTAACTATCTCGTTCTATCTGCCTTTAAATCCAAATCAGAGCTCAGAAAACGCCGAGGACAATCATGCACGGCTTTCTATTAAACTTTCTCAATTACCTTCTGAGCATTTCTATGACTATCAGGGCTCCTACAAAGGCAACCGCTTTTCCTATTGTCATTTCTTTTCGTCTAATCTGTACGACCAAATAAATGATCATCAGAAGATAACATAGTCCCAGATGTCGGGAGTTCGAATCTCCCATCTCGGACCAGAATGTGTTGATGAAAGATGCAGCACAGAAAACACCGCGCTTTTGCGCGGTGTTTTCACATATTTATCATCTTTTTCGCCGCAAAAAGTTTTAAAAACAGTTTTTTCAAAAAGCAGTTTTTCCCCGCGACAGGCGACATTTTCGAGATGCAGCCGGTTGATTTTATGAACTGATGCGACTCGAACGCCGAAGCATGGGTGCTTCACTCTTGCTGCTACCTGGCGCATCTCACTTCTCTCTCACATTTGGGCAAAGAAAAGCCAGAGGAAGCGAATGCACGCCTCTGGCGTGCGTCCGCTTCCTCTGGCACCGCGGCCCCGCTGGGCTGCGTGGTCTTATTATTCGTCTGCCAACATTGCGCTCCCTTGGCATTGTTCGTCGCTTTGGCAGGGTATCAGTCCTTTTCACCAACGAACAATGCCGTATTCAGGAAAGAAAGGTGAAGAATCGCAAGAGTCCCTATCTTGAAGTGATCAGCAGCTTACAATGACACTTTATAAATTCAGGGAATATTTTAAAAATCAATTCAGCGCTGGATGCGGCCGGAACCATCGCCGTCGGCCAACTTTTCCACCTCGGCCGCTGTAACCATGTTATAATCGCCCTCGACGGTATGCTTGAGCGCGGAGGCCGCCACGGCAAATTCCACAGCCCGCTGATTGCCCTTACCGGCGAGCAGGGCGTAAATCAGACCGCCGCCGAAGCTGTCGCCGCCACCCACGCGGTCAACGATATGCAAGTCATATTTTTTGGAGAAATGGTATTCATCGCCGACAGCGTCAAACAGCATGGCGCTCCAACCGTTGTCGGACGCCGAGCGGGACTCGCGCAGCGTGATAGCGACCTTTTCAAAGCCAAACCGATCAGCAAGCTGCCTTGCAACGGACTTGTAGCCCTCGCGGTTGATCTCGCCGGCATAGATATCGGTCGCCTCCGCCTCAATGCCGAACACATCCTTGGCATCCTCCTCATTGGAAATGCATACGTCCACGTACTGACACAGATCAGTCATGGCCTCCCGTGCCTGCTGACAGCTCCACAGCTTGCCGCGGTAGTTGAGATCGCAGCTAATCCTGACCCCGTGTGCCTTCGCCGCCTTGCAGGCGTCACGGCAGGCATTCACCATGTTGGGGCCGAGCGCAGGCGTGATGCCGGCAAAGTGGAACCAGTCCGCGCCTTTAAAAATCACATCCCAGTCGAAGTCGGAGGGAGTGGACTCCTGAATGGCAGAATGCGCCCGGTCATAAATGCAAACGGAACCGCGCTGAGACGCGCCTTTCTCATTATAGTAGATACCGATACGGTCGCCTCCACGCACGATCATAGAGGTATCCACGCTGTAGCGGCGCAGAGAGTTGACCGCAGCCTGTCCGATGGCATGCGCGGGCAGTTTGGTGACGTAGACGGCGTCAAGGCCGTAGTTAGCCAGCGAAACAGCTACGTTAGCTTCCCCGCCACCGAAAGAAAACTCCAAGTGGTCGGCCTGAACAAAGCGCTCGTAATTGTATGGCTGGAGACGAACCATTCAACCGCGCAATATCCGACCGCCATACAGCTTTCCACCTTGATAAAAAGGGGGCCTGAGGAAATCTTCCTCAGGCCCCAAAACAGGCGCTTACAGCTTATCCTCACGCATAAAATGAGCATTGGTCCCATCAATGGAGAAGAACTCATCTGCTGCACGCCGACCGATGTCATCTGGGTACTTAGATATCTCATTTAAGTACTCTTTTTCATCTACATTGGTAAACGCGCCGTCTCGCATTATGACCTTGCCGTCCACTGCAACCAGCGAAACCTCGGATCCCCTGGCACTGTAAACCAGATTAGGTACCATGTTGCGCATTGGGTAGGTGTACACCGGCAACATGGAGGGACAACTGAGATCTATAGCAATATAGTCCGCGCATTTTCCAGGCTCAAGAGAGCCTACGGTATCGCCCAAGCCAATCGCTTGGGCACCCTCAATGGTGGCCATACGCAGGGCTTTCCAGGCGGGCATAACTTCCGGATTCTGATACTTGATCTTGTTGAAGAGGCAAACATTTTTCATCTCATTGATGATGTTATGGCAGTTGTTGCCCGGAGCCTGATCGGAACCCAAGGCCACCACACCGCCCGCCTGCTGGAAAACAACACTTGGGCAGACAATGCCATCAATGATGCCGATCGAACCCGGATTAACGATCATTGAGGCACCTCGTTTGGCAATAAGAGCAGCTTCCTCATCTGTACAGTCAGTAAGATGGACTGCAATAAGAGATTCATCCAGATAGCCCAACTCATCCAGAAAAGCTGTAGGACGCTTGCCATAGCGCTGGACGATCTGATAGGTCTCTCGATCTCCTTGCTGCACATGCATATGGATTTTGGTACCCCGCTCCTTGACCGCCTTTTGGATACGCAACAGCATCTCCGGGCTGACAAAGTCAGCGCCCTGCGGGCCGAACAGGATCTTAATCCGTCCCCCTGCCTTGTTGTTCCATTTATTATACAGATCAATGTTTCGATTCAGGCTCTCCTCTCCCATGGCATCATCAAACTCATAGAGTTCGCCCGGTTGATAAACCCGTCGTTTAGCCGCTCGAATCGTCTGTGCAATATTCCCTCGGGCGCCCACCTTATCGATGAAAGCACACACATTTTCCATTTTGGAATCATAGTCGCCCAGTGTGGTAGTGCCTGCCCGGACGGCCTCCAGAATGGCCACTCGACTGCCCGCATCCCGTTCCTCGTCATTAACCGCGTTGTCAAAGGGCTGGAGGCCGAACATCATCCAACTGTTGGTGTCTTGGGCCAATCCGCGCATAATATTGCATGCAGTATGCATATGGCCGTCGATAAAACCAGGCAGCACCATATGATGATCCAAGGTGATCATTTCCTCAGCTGTATATTCCGCTAAAATCTCAGGCCGGTTGCCCACCTTCAAGATTTTGCCTCCGTCTACAGCCATAGCGGCATCACTATGATAGCCTACGCCGGCACCCTCCATCGTATAGAAATGCGGGGCCACCACAATGGTATCAATCTTTTTCATAAATGTCTCCTATTCCAACGGCAAAGCAGTTAGTGGACCTTCTCAGGGTAACGCCGTTTGGTAAGCTGAGTCAGAGTAATCAGGCTCACTGTCAGAATAGCAGCAGTAACCGCAATACTCAAGACATACTGTCCGGTCAGTCCGCCAAAAAGGAATCCCACGAAAGCCGAAATACCAACCGTAATTCCGTAGGGGATCTGCGTCATAACATGGACGATATGGTTGCAGGAAGCACCGGTAGAAGAGAGCACAGTCGTATCGGAGATAGGGGAGCACTGGTCGCCGAACAGGCCACCGCCAATCACGGCGCCAACAACAAACGGAATGGAAATATCAAAGGCGATGGCCATTGGGAAAGCAATGGGCATCATAATAGACCACACGCCCCAAGAGGAACCGGTCGAAAACGAAATGAGTGCGCCAAACAGGAATACCAAAGCCGGAACCATGCCGGGAGTCAGGTAATGCTCCACAATATGGATCAGGAACTCGCTGGTCCCCATACCCTTGACGATAGAGCCCAAGGACCATGCGCACACCAGAATAAAGGGAACCGAGATCAGTTCGGCCATACCGTTGACAAAGGTATCGAACGCCTTGGTCACGCTGAAGAGCTTGGTGCTTACACCCATGATGCCCGCACCCAGCGCGCCACCCATAAAGGCGATGCAAATAGCAAGTGTAATGTTGGCATTGCGGAAGCATCCCACCAACCCGTTGTTAACCAGATCGCCGGACCAGAAAATGGTGGCAAAGAGAGAACCAAACAGGCAAACAATAGGGATAATAAAGTTCCACATAGTAAGCTTATAATCTGCGGGCAGTTCATTTTTCACCTCTGGAACCAAGGGCTGAACCCCGTCGTCCAGCAGCTTTCCGGTCTCTCTGGCCCGCTTTTCTTCCTTGTACATAGGGCCAAAGTTCAAGCCGAAAGCAGCAACGATCAAAACAGAAATCATGGCAAATACGCCATACAGATTGAACGGAAGCATATTCAACCAGATGCCCCATTCGTTGCCCTCAACGCCGCTTGCCAACAGCTCTGCGGCAATCAGTCCCGTGATAAAGGGACCATAGCTGCTAATGGGAGAAAGCGCAGCTAAATTGCATCCCATGGAATCCAAGATATAAGCCAATTTTGCTCGAGAGATGCGCACCATGTCAGTAACGGGCCGCATGATAGTACCAAGCATGAGGCAGGGCTCCGTATAGCTGAAAATGAAGGCGCTCAGGCAAGTAACGATCTGCCCCTTCTTGGCAGTATTGATAACCTTTGTCACCCTGGTAGCAAAGGCCTCTGCAGCACCAGTGGTACGGAGCATGGCGATCATACCGCCGGAGAGAGTAACCAAAATAATCAAAGATGCATTTCCGCTGAGAGAGGGGATCATATAGTCCGAGATAATTTTGACAAAACCAACCAAAGGGTTAAAGCCGTTCATCATTGTGGACCCCAACCAAACCGCGATGAATAAAGAGAAAATCGTCTGTTTGGTCCACAGGGCCAATCCGATTGCCACGATGGGGGGAATGAGACACAACACTCCATATGTAGTATCCATATAACAAGCCTCCTGTTATAAATTATCTATGGTTTTTTTCATGGAATCTCTGCTTCCGCAACTACAGGCCCTATCCGAATCTGCAAATCACACCTCCTCACTTTCTCGGTCCAGGGATGCGCAAAACGTAAGTCTTGCAAAATCAAGACACGGCATATCAGCTTTGTACGAGACTGATCATACGATATACCGTATATTTAGGATTTAACAGATCAAACGTTTTGCTCACTCCTGTTTCCAGCCTCCCACCGCTCCCAACATCTTCGGTTTTGGCAGCGCGAGTAACTACGGATCACACTTGGTTAATTTCGGTTTTCGTAACCGGATGCGTACATATTTGCAGGGATGAATTTTCCCTGGCCGTAGCGGCCCACAAACTTGGCGTTCTCCACTACAACCTGGCCTCGCAGCAGAACCGTCTCCACCCGACCAGACTGACGACGGCCCTCATAGAGGTTGTAGTCCACGCCGTTAGGGTTATCTGCCAGATGAACTGTCCCCTCATAATTGGGATCGAAAATGACAACATCTGCGTCAGAACCTACCGCCAGCGTTCCCTTTCTCGGATAGATACCGTTGATTTTTGCCGGCTGAGTGGCAATAACATCTACAAATTTCTGGCGGGTCAGCTTTCCCGTGCATACACCTTCGGTCCACACCATATGCAGTCGATCGCCGGCGCCGGGGGAACCGTTCGGAATCTGAGTAAAATCATTCCTGCCGGCCTGCTTGAGCTCTGCCACATCTATACCGCAGTGGTCGGATGAGACCGCCGTCAGCAGTCCGTCGGATAATGCCTGCCAAAGAGCCTCGCAGTCCTCACGATCCCGCAAAGCGGGGGAGCAAACGAACTTAGCCGCTTCATTGAAATCCGGATTATCCAGAACTTCCTTAGTGGTGGTCAGATAGTGAGTGCAAGTCTCGCCGGAAACCCGCTGGCCAGTTCCCTTGGCCTTTTGTAATTCAGCAATGGCTTCCCGACAGGTCATATGAGCAATATAAAGAGGCGTATCGGTCTGACCAGCCAGATAAATAGCCCGGCGCACCGCCTCCGCCTCAGTAAAAGGCGGACGGGAAACATAATGGTAATGCGGCGTCAGTTGGCCCTTCTTTACACACTCGCTGCGGAGGAAATTCAGGATCTCTCCATTCTCTGCGTGCACAAATACCGTAGCGCCAACCTGTCGGCTCTTCTCCAGAATACGGAAGAAAGTACCGTCATCTACATGAAGCGGAGAGCCGTTGTAGGCCATAAAAATCTTGATGCTGGAAATGCCTCTCCGAGGAAATTCTTCGATCTCATCAAAGATACTGTCCATAATATATGTCACCATGGAATGCAGTGCAAAATCCACACAAGACTTATCCTTCGCCCGCACATTGATTCGATAATCAATGGAATCCAGCAGTCCGCGATCCGGATCCTGCGGAGCAAAGTCCACAATGGTGGTCGTGCCGCCTACAATAGCAGAGTCGGTCGTCTCATATCCGGCGGTGTCACGGTTGCCGACATTACACAGGGCGGAAAAGTGGGTGTGCTGGTCTACGCCTCCCGGAAACACATATTTACCTTTGGCGTCTATCACAAGATCTGCAGCTTCATCCAAATGTGTCCCCATTGCGCGGATCACATCGCCCTCCACCAGGATATCCCCCACATACTCCTGTTCTGCGGTTACAATTGTGCCTCCTTTAATCAAGGTACGCATACTGTCATCTCCTAAAATATCAATTCTTGTTTGGTAAACATGGGAAAGCCTACGATATTCTTCTGCTCTGGGAAGCCCCAAGTAGACACCTTGCTGGTACGCAGCCCCATATCTACCATGGCTTCCGCAAATTTAACTGCTGGCATTACCCCATCCAACACGGGAACGCCCAGCTGGGCGGACAGGTCCTCAACAAAGTCCACGAAACCGGCGCACCCCAGCAAAATACATTCAGCGCCGTCCTGCTGCACGGCTAACTTTCCCTGATAGGCTAACGCTTCCAATCCCTTCTTGGGGTCCCTGCCAAATTCCAGCACGCTCAAACCTGTGGATCGGATAGAACGGCAAAACTTTTCCGCTCCATAGTTGGACACCACATCCTCTGTAACCTTGCGGGACCGATCCAACACCGATACGATAGAAAAGTACGGCGCTATAAATTTGGCAGCAGCAATGGCCGACTCACAGATACCCAGCACAGGCTTGGAGGTGACCTCTCTGGCTGCCTGAAGCCCAGGGTCACCAAAGCAGGCGATGATAAATGCATCGGCGCCTTCCTCTCGGTCTCCCCGGATCACTTCTTTCAGGACCCCCGGAACAGCCAAATACTCATCCACATAACATTCGATGCTGTCCGGCCCGGATGCCGGAGTAACCGCCCAAACCTGAGTGTCGCTGCGTGCCACTCGACGTGCTAAATTTTCTATACTTTCAGTCATGGATTGCGTCGTATTGGGATTGATGATTTTGATCTTCACAATTTTCCCTCCTCTTGGTCCAAAGCCTGAACCATCTCCATCAGCAGATCAGCTCCCTGGTACAAGTCCTCAGGAGCGCTGTATTCTCGGATAGAGTGGCTAATCCCGTCTTTGCTGGGAATGAACAGAAGCATGGAGGGGACCGCTTTCCCCCAATTCATCAGATCGTGTCCTGCACCGCTGAACATTCTGCGAAAACGGATACCGCGGTTGCGGCACAGTGTCTCGCTCAGCTTTATCAGCTTAGAACTGCACTGGGTAGGCGACTGGCGAATATATTCTTCGCCTACCAGCTCCGGGTGCTCTTTCAGCACGGAGTCAATGACCTGATCCATAGGCTCCATCGTTGGGTTGCGCAGTTCCACAATAAACTCCACCTTGCCCGGAATCACATTGACCGCTCCTGGGAACACCTGAAGGGTTCCTACAGTGCAGACCATATCCGGCGAAGCGGCCTCAGTCCGTTCCATAAGCTGGGTAATGATCCGGCAGGCTTTCACCAGCGCGTCATCCCGCAGATGCATGGGTGTGCTGCCTGCATGATTGGCACAGCCGGAAACCGTCATGCGATAGCGCACGATGCCCACAATACCATCAACCACGCCTATTTGCATTCTTTCAGCTTCTAATACCCCGCCCTGCTCAATATGTAACTCCAAGTAACACTGATATTGGGTCAGATCTCTTCGGCAGGCGCCGACCTGCTCCATTGTAAGTCCGTGGAGGGCCAGATTTGGCCGCATAGCTTCATCAATCTCTCCGCCGGTAAATGCCTTACTTCCAAAAGTTCCGCCAATGACATTGCCTTCCTCCTCGGTAAATGCAATCACCTGGATGGGATGCCGATTTTGATATCCCAACTCCTTAAGGCGCTGCACACACTCGATTCCGGACAACACACCATAGGTTCCGTCGTAAATCCCGCCCCCCGGCACCGTATCGATGTGGGATCCAATGCAAATGATCTCTCCCTGACCAGGAAGCGTACCGATCAGATTCCCTACAGGATCGACGGATGTTTGAAGTCCTGCCTGTTCCATGCACTGTTGAACATAGATTCGTCCTTCGTCATAGGCAGGGGTATACGGCAATCGTGTGGTTCCTTCTTTCGGCACAAAACCGATTCGCCCAAGTTGGGTCAAATGATCATATAAGCGGGTGCCGTTGATCATACTCATGCGGGGTCCCCCTCAGTCTCATGGGATCTGACAAACTCCTCCAGCTCCTGCAGCCCCTGCTCCAGGCACTGCATGGATGTCGCATAGGACAGACGGATATATCCCTCGCCAAATTCGCCAAAGGCCGTACCGGGTACCACTACCACCTGTCGTTCTTCCAGCAGCTTCATGGCAAATTCTTCACAAGGCATACCCAGTTGACTGATGTCAATAAATGCGTAGAAAGTCCCAGCCGGAGCATGGCAGGACAAACCAGGGATCTCAGATATCCGCTTCATCACATAGTCACGGCGCAGGCGGTACTGCTCCACCATATACTTCAAGTGGTCTTGTGGACCTTCCAAAGCTTCAATAGCCGCGACCTGGCAGGGAGTGGCCGCACAAGCACTGACATTTTCCTGCAGCTTGACCATATTCCGGATCACATTTTCCGGTCCGGCAGCATAACCGATACGCCAACCGGTCATCGCATAGGTTTTGGAAAGGCTATCAATAACCAGGGTCCGTTCTTTCATTCCAGGCAGAGAAGCAAAGCTTGTATAAGTCCTTCCATCAAAGAGGATGTGCTTATACACCTCATCAGCCAAGATCACCAAGTCCTGCTTCTGGGCCAATTCGGCCAGTTGGAGCAGCGTTTCAGTGCTGGCTACAGCTCCTGTGGGGTTGCATGGGCTGTTTAGAATAATGGCCTTTGTCTTATCGGTAACAGCTTCGGCAATAGCGGATACATCCAAATCAAATCCCCGTTGTGCGTTGGTTTTCACCGACACCGGCACGCCGCCGCACATCCGAATCTGTTGAACATAATTAGTCCAGCAGGGTTCGTTGACGATAACCTCATCCCCAGGATTCAGCAGCACTTTCAGCGCCAAAAACAAGGCTCCCATGGCTCCAGGCGTCACCACAATTTGGCTTGCAGGATCGTAAGAGAGTCCCTCTGTGCGATGGAGATACTCTGCAATCGCCTGGCGCAGAGCCAGCAGCCCTGCATTTTCTGAATACTTGGTCTTTCCTTCCCGAATGGCCCTGCACCCAGCCTCCACTACGTTCGGCGAGGCAGTAAAATCCGGCTCTCCCAGTGTAAAACTAATTACATGATCGTACTCCAGCGCCTTATTGAACATTTTTCGAATCTTGGAGGGTTGGATCTGCTGAGTGTTATCTGAAATTTGAATCATATAGGTAACTCCTTTCTACTCCGATTCTTCCGTTCCCTTAATTTGAGAACAGTCATCAATATTCCAAATGCCAAGGAAAGCACCGCTGCAAATACGATACGATATTCTTGCGGAAGAAGAAATCCCACGGTATTGACGGGGATCCAAAAGAGAGGAATCGTTTTAAACAGAGTAAAATCGATCAATTCTCCCCAATCTACAGAGTCCACCGCTTGGCGTGGAGTGATATGCTGTCCCGCCAAAAAGCGGATTTCAGCATAATTTCCACATACTCGCATCAGAGCGGAATGAATAGGAGCAAAAAACAGATTATTGGTAACGCTGGTAAAAAAGGCCTGTGCCAGAGCATTTCCATATCCCGGAAGAAGACCTGCTGCCATGGCTTGCCGGGTACCTTGGCTGAACACGGTAAAGGCCAGCGTGACAAGGACGCCTCCTATTCCCCAACTCAGGCTTTTGAACCAAGTCGCCCGGTTGATCTGCCAAGTTCCCTCCAACAGACGTCCGGAGAGCAACTCACCCGCCGTAGCATAGACAGCGAATTGCGCAAAACCTGCCAGATAAGGATACGCTGTATTGACCTTGGCAAAGCCTCCTGTGACGCAAAAGAGTACCGTGAACACAGCCAACAACCCATAAGCAACTGCCCACCAAATATCGCTTCGTTTCATATGCATCCCCTAACTTTTGTACCCCAAATATAGCAAAATGGAACCGGCGTTAAAATTCAGCGCCAGTTCCATTTTATGTAGTCTGTATATTATTTGGACAAGCCCTCTGTGTCCCGATGTAAGACCAACGAATCTTTATATACTACCAAAGGATAATGCAGTTTAGCCAATACAGGCGGTACATTTTTCCTGAGTTTTATTTATAGCGCATCAAAATCGATCTTGTTGGTTGATACAGGAAGACTCTGGATCATCTGTACCCGGTTACGCACATTCATTTTGGTATATATGCTGTGGAAATGTTTTTTTACCGTATGGATACTGATATTCATTTTTTGAGCGATATCTTCATTGGACAGCCCGTGTACGGCCAAATCTAACATTTCCCCTTCTCGACTGGTCAAGCCGTACTGGCTGCACAACTTTTCATGATATCCTTTTGCGTAAAAATAGCGGGTGTCTCCCTTTTTTGCTTCATATACTAAACGGTATGCAAAGTGCTTGTGCAACTGCTCCAATACAAACATATCCCGTTCGCTAAACGGAGGCTTATCAGCTTGCCGGTACAATTTCAATAAGCCGACCGGTTCTTCTCGAAAGGAGATGGAAAGGCCGACGGAATATGCCAAGCGATTGGGCAGATAGAAGTTCCGGTAGATTCCGCTGCTATTCACCTGTTCATCCGAAGATGGCATAGATTCCCGAAAAGCACCGCCTTTACAGGTATACAGCGCCCAGCGAAAAGCATCTGAATTCAGGCTTTCCTGCATCCAGACATCGACAGCCTGCTGAGGCAGATGAAAAGCCGCTGGGGCCTGAAACTGATAGGATCCATTCTCCGCAGTAGAGATTCGGGCAAAAATTGCGCTATCATACGAAATCAAAAAAGGAAGCCATCGGTTGAGAATTTCATGCTGCATTTCCTCTACTGTATAGATAAATGAAATATTGTATGCGATCTCATTGAGGCGTATCCATTCGTTTTCATTTAAAAATGCCATATCAATATCTCCCTTAACATTTGTATCCAGCCATAAGCAAAGCTCAAAAAGATAACAGTATCAATGAATTCCGACCACAATCGCAATGAAAGCGTTCCCATCGTAGAAAGCATTCTAACTCGGTCGCGGGTGCAGATGCTCGAAATGCAGATGTGCCACATTATCTCTGACATAACATTCTCCCCACCCTTTCTTTGTCCGATCAGGTCTTGGCGTTCACATAAATACACCCGATCTTATCGATGAGCTTCTCGCGTTATGCTGCCATTATTATATCAGGCAGAAGGCTGAAAAGCAATTCCAAACAGAAAGCTAAAAAGCAAAGTAATAGGGCTGCATCTCCACGATCACGATGTCGGGACATTAAAAATCTCAATTTTGAAACCATTCTTGACAGTAGGCATTTTCTTCACCTTTTCAGAGGCGAACGAAGCATAAACTTCCGTACGCAATCTACCTCTGCGCGGGCGGTATCATCGCGTTTTCGCCGCTGCTCATCCGCCTGCTTGCAGCGGAGAACTATCGTGTGATTGTATCCATACCGCCGATAAGATTTCAAATTTCATATTGCTGAATGCTCCTTGTATCTCTTTTACTATGTCCTTTGCAGTTGTGAAATAGATGTTTTTTACAAGTGTAGGGTCATTATACAACTGCCTTCTTACTAGTGTAGCTGCGATTCCAGAAGTGGCGAAGCCATATATCTGATTGTCTATTATGTGTTGCCTTCTCTTCTGTTCTTCTGGAAATGCCTGTTATGGCTTGGAACCTGTCAAATAGATCTTCCATATGATTACCGCCTATTAGGAAAACAAGCTGTCGCGGTGGGGTAGAAACTGCTCAAACAACCTGTGCGCGGGGTTCGGTGTTGAGTTCGATGTACTCGACGATTTTACGAAGCTCGTCGGCAAACTTGAAGCGGACGCTGATATTACCGTTTTCGTAAACCTTGATGTGGTCTACCAGTTCCACCAGAATGTCACGGGTCAGACATTCAATGTTCTGGTACTTCATAAAGGCCACCAGCGCCGGGTGCTCATTGTCCACGCCGCTTGCCAGTTCAGCCCGCTCCGCCGTCAGCTTTTCCAGCACAGCGGTCAGCGTGGTTGTTTGGTGGTCATAGTCGGCCTTCATGTTGCGGTAGTCTTGGTGGGTGATCTCGCCGTCTTTCCAGTCTTGATACAGTCCTTGTTTGTAGCGGGTAACTTTTGCGAGTTCCCGCTCTTTTGCCGCTATCAGATCATCCAGCCGTTTTGATTGGCACTTTTTGACCGGGGCCGTGTTGATAAGGGCAATAATTTCAGAGTAGGAAACCGCCAGATGCACCTGCTGTTGGATAGCAAACAGGACAGCCGCCTCCAAGTGGTTATGCTTGATAGAGTGCATTGTGCAAGCCGTCCGGGAGCGGTTCTTGTAGGTCGAGCAAGCGTAATACACATACTTGCCGCTTGTGCTCCGGGTTAAGGCTTTGCCGCAGTCAGCACACCGCAAGAAACCGCTGAACAGGTGAACTTCCCGGCCTTTGGGAGATGTGCGCGTGTCCCGTTGCAAAAGGCCCTGTACCTTGTCGAAAGTCTCGCGGGAGATAATGGCCTCGTGTGTGTTCGGAACCCGTACCCAATCTTCCTCGGGAACCGCCTCGATCTGGTGAACCTTGTAGCTCTTTACACGGTGACGGCCTTGTACCAAATCCCCGGTGTAAATCTCATTTGTCAGTACCTCATGGATCATTCGTGCGCTCCACATAGGATTGTCACCCACGCCAGAGGAAACAGGCAGGCCCTTTAAGCGGCGGTAAGCCGAGGGGCTCGGTATGCCGTGTTCGTTCAGATAGAGGGCGATGGCCCGTTTGGAGCTACCTTGCAGGAACATTGAATATATGAGCTTGACCGTTTCGGCGGCATCGGGATCAACCACCAGTTGGTGCTTGTCCTTGCTGTCCTTGACATAACCAAACGGAGCAAAAGAGCCGATATACTGGCCGCTACGCCGCTTGTAGTCAAAGACCTGACGGATCTTCTTTGAGGTCTGAAAGCAGTAATTGTCGTTCATTACATTCGTGATGGGAACCTTAATATCGGAAACGCTGTCCGGGTCAAGGTAGCTGTCCACATTCTCAGCAAGGCTGATAAAGCGGACACCCATCTGAACAAACAGGTTGTCAATCAAGCTCCCGGCGTCGCTATAATTGCGGGCCAGACGGGAAAGGTCTTTGACAACAACGCAGTTGACTTTGTGGCTCATAATGTCGGCCATCATTCGCTGAAAATCTTCCCGGTCGGTGTCCGTCCCGGTGTGGCCGTCATCAATGTATTCCGTTATGCTTTCAAATTCCTCAATGTGGGACTGGTAAAAGAAGTTGAGGATGTCCCGCTGATTTTTGACGCTGTTACTGCAGTCAAGCCCTTTCCGTATCTTTTGTAAATCCTCTTTTGAGAGCCGGATGTAGCTTGCCATTCGCCAGCGCCGGGTTCGTGTAGGGTTGGAATAAGAGGGGAAAAAGTCTTGATACCCTCTGTTTTTTGCTCTTGCCATTTGTCCTCCTTTCCTATCACATTACACCTATATTATACCTCTGTCCCGGAGGGACAACAAGGATGCCTTTGAAAGCACCGCCCTCGGGACACTTTGTCTCGAAGTTAGAAACGGGAAGTTACAGCCCGCTTTTTGCGCGGAGCAGAAAGTCGCCCAGCGTGTCCTGTAAGGACGGGCCATTCTCTGCAAATTCAATTTTTACGCCCACGCCGCCGACGCAGAAGCAGTACAGATTTTGCGCCTGCTGCATAAACCGGGCGATGCGTTCCTCACGGGACAGCCCCTTCTGAAAGGCCATACCGCTGACATCGGAAAGCGTGTCTGCGTTGGTTGCGCCAATATCGACGCTTTGCATTTTATCAAGTTCCTGCGTGGTAAGTCTCACGGTAAAACCTCCTCATTCTAATTTTGATCCCCGCTGTCCGATGGGGAAACAGGAAAGGCCAGCACCCGGAAGTGCTGGCCCTTCGTCTTTCTCCACCTCGGGACACTCTGTCTCGAAGCTGTTTTATAAAATTGGGAGCGCCGCGCTCATTTTCTTGCCCTGCCACAAGACAGCGATATTCGGCGTGACGCTCCCGCACAACGGATAACTGCGGCCCGGAGGAACAGGCGGCCAGCCTGTCCAACTGCGGATCGTGGCCGTGGACTGGCCCGGCCCATTTGCGGCGCTGGTGTTGTTCGCTCGTTCCCGTGGAGGAAGTCACAGCGCACCCGCCGCTCGGCTCCCCGCGCTATGCTCGGGGCCGCCCGTTATTCCATTGTGGAGAAGAAACCTCCTCTCATATACCACCAGAAAAAAGGGGGTAAATGGAGATGCTGATTAGAGATTTTTTCTCAAATATTTTTTCATGGCCTCGATCCCGCACAGGACGGAACTACGGACAGCGCTTTTGTCCACGCCCTCGTCCCGAGCAATCTCCCGATAGCTCTTGCCGAGAATGAGGTGGGCATCCACCCGGCGGCCCTGGATCTCGGGCAAGGAGTTAAGAGCGTTCCAGAGGTGGCAGAAACGATCCATGCGCTCCAGCAGCTCCTGCGGGGACGGCTCATGCACACAGGCGGAGTATTCGATCCCGTCATCGCAGTCGAGGGAATAGTACGCCTTGTTGTAGCGGACGCGCTCGGCGTGAGCGGCCTCGGCCAGCTTGCCAGCCCGGAGCTCGGCGGCCACTTCATCGGGAACCTCGATATATTCGTTGGTTAAGTACCAAGGGTAATAGTCTTTCAAATTGATGGTAGTCATTATATTTTCCTCCGTTCAGATTTTGGTGAGTGGCGATCTGGACGGAGGGGCGGCGGGGATCGACAGCCGGGGCCGCCCCTACCAACCTCGGGACAAAGTGTCTCGAAGCTGGCAGGGGATAAAAGAAAAGCGCCCGCACAGCATGACGCAATACGGGCGCACGAAACTACATTTCTATTTACATACTGAAATATTTCATGTTCGTAGCCAGACTTACCCGGAGGGGGAGCTACACTTTTTTTAGCCCGCTACCATTTGTCGAATATTGTCGATAGATAAATTGAACCACGGCGGCATCCTCCTAAATGCCGCCGTGTCATAGTACGGAAAGAGGGTCGTCGCATTTTCAAACAGACAAAAAACGGCGGCTCTGATCTTGTCAAAGCCGCCGCTTGTAAAGTAAGCGCACGAATATTCTCTGCTCTACGACGGCTTTTTTTCTTTTGCCGTCGTGCGGCAGATTAGGATTTGTTTAGTTTTCTGATATGGATCGCTTGAACAAAATCCATGTGCTGATAAAGTAGCACAGTAGCAACAGAATAAGGATACCGACGATAATACCTACTTGTGCCATCAAAGCACCAAAGCCCAAATAGGCCGAAATCTGTACCGAAATCATCTGGAAGAAGTAGAAAATCACCACCAGAGAAATTAAGATTGCCACCACAATCGGCAAACCAAACCATACTGCCAACTGCTTTAAGACAAGTCGGTCAATCTCGCTTTCCTCCACTCCCAGCTTACGAAGTACCCCAAAGCGATACCGATAATGGGTTGCATCTAAAAGCTGTTGCAGAGCCAGAATGGTCAAACAGATTACCATGAGAACCACCGCTCCATAGGTCATACTTGCTTTTAGAACGAACATTTCAGCCTTGGTACTGTTGACCTGCTGGGTGTGGGTTCGCATATAGTAGTGAACACCTTCTGCGCTCTCTGGATACACCGAACAAAATTCAGCCTCCAAATCCTTGGTATCGTCATAAGAGACTGGCTCCGCTGTTATGATATAGCGGTTTTTCATAACGGAAAGAAGTTCCTTGCAGACGATATCTGGAAAGATATATACAACATCGGTATAGTCGTTATATACCGTTTCCCCAATCGGCTCGTCGTAATAGCCAGTTTCAGCAAGAACCAAATCGCCAGCATCAGTCGAAACGGTTGTAATACTACTTAAAAACTCTGTTCTTTCATCCTCGGTTGCAATAGACTGCCATTGGGTCGTAAACTCATTTTCCTTTAAGGAGATTTGCTCCATTCCCAGCATCTCACGCAGGGCGTTGTAATCAGAAAGCGACATCGCCACCACGGGGAAGTCCAGTTTTACCCGATTATGAAAATCTGATTTGTTTGGCAGATAGAGATTTACCATGCGATCAAAAGAGGTTTCAATATTGTGCTCCTCAAGAAATTCCGTGACAAGCTCATAATTATCTCGCGGCAAATCGGCTTCATCATAAACATCATTGTAGCGTGTGCTAATCTGCACATCATACATAGAACGAATATCCAGATAGCCAGAAGCCCATCCAGTCAATGCCGGTGCCGCAATAAACAGGAAAATGGAAAGCACCAGCGTAAGGCAGATCAATGTCATGGTTTTGGTTGTAGTCTGTAATTTTGAAATAATCTGCCCAAAGAAAAAGAGGTTCTGCCCTTGGTATTTATGCGCCAAAGATTTTTCTTTCCATGCCACCAACAAACTGCTTGCCAAATAGATGACACCACAAATCAGAAAAATGAGGTCTGCCAAAATGAAAATCAGATATTGGTTGAGATTTCCCGTACCGAGGGCCACATAGTATTTACTTTGTATTTGGGGGACGCTTGCCAAGAAGCAGGCGTTCAAAATCGTAATCAGACATTGACCGATAACGAATTTATCAAATCCCCATTTTTTATGCCGCACAAGCCAAACAAGCGACCACAATATTCCGAAAGCCGGAATAATGATGTTACCCCAAAACATGATGTGAACAGGAAACGCAAAGCGAACATCAAAATAAAAATGTTTCTTTACAACACCCGTAAACACCATCCACGCTAAAATGGCATTGAATAGGACAGCTATGACAGGCATATAGCGGCTTTTTTTCAAGTGTGGTTCGTTTTGCTTATCCGCATAGAGCATATCAATAATTTTGATTTTCCGTATCGTGCGAACATTGAAAAGCCCCACCACGAAAAGGCTCAATGCGAAAAAGCAGATCGTCAGCAGTACCGTGTCCGGGAACAGCGTCCATGACAGTTTGTAGTCCTGGCCGTAAGAGGACAGGAGCATCGCCGTGATAAACTGGGAGCAGATAACGCCAAGAAAAATGCCAATGACGATTGCCACGGCCCCCATGACAAAGGTTTCCGCAAAAAACAGCCATCCGATGGTTTTCTGCTCCATACCCATAACGGACTGAACTGCAAATTCCTTTTGCTTGCGCCGCAGCATATAGCTGTTCACATAACGGATTAAAAACAGCAATAGCAAGGTTACACCGCAGATGGCCGCTTTCATTCCAGAGCCTAACATTGTGACATTGTACTCCGAACCAATATCGGGCTGATAATTGCTACTGGAAATAGACAGGAACGCATAAAACAGCATCACGCAGAGCGTCATTGTAATGATGTAAACCAAATAATCTTTTGCTGATCGCTTTGCATTTCTGAAAATCAGTTTAGCATACATCTGTCTGCCCACCTCCCATCATGGTGAGGACATCCAGAATTTTCTCGAAAAATGCTTTTCGGGTAGTGCTCCCCTTGTGGATCTCGGTAAAAATCTCACCGTCCTTTAGGAACAAAATTCGGTTGGCATAGCTTGCGGAAAATGCGTCATGCGTCACCATTAGGATGGTTGCCCCAAGTTGCTCGTTGATGCTCTGCATGGTGGAAAGGAGCATTTGAGAAGAATGGCTGTCCAAAGCACCAGTCGGCTCGTCCGCTAAAATCAGTTTGGGTTTATTGATAATCGCTCGGGCACAGGCACAGCGCTGTTTCTGGCCGCCAGATACTTGATAAGGATATTTGTTCAGAATATCTGTGATATTCAAAGTCTCGGCAATATCCTGTACCTGTTGATTGATCTTTCCAACCGGGACTTTATTGATCGTCAGTGCCAATGCAATATTTTCAGAAATCGTCAATGTGTCCAGCAAATTGAAGTCTTGAAAAATGAAGCCAAGGTTTTCCCGACGAAAACGGGCAAGGGCTTTCGGCTTGATTTTTGTTACATCGGCTCCGTCCAAATGGATATGGCCTGCGCTGACGGTATCAATGGTGGAGATGCAATTCAACAAGGTTGTCTTACCAGAACCGGACGCACCCATAATTCCAAGAAATTCTCCGTGTTCGACAGAAAAGCTAATATCGTTGATGGCTTTTGTAATAGCGCCTTCGTTGCCGTAATATTTCTGGATATGATCCAGTTTCAAAAGTTCGCTCATGTTTTTCACCTCGATTTTATTGTAGCGAAAAAGGCCATTCGTTTGTATCAAGTTTTCTTACAAAGTTCTTACAGAAATGTAAGAAGTGCAGAGCCATTCAACCCTGCACTTGATGAATGAAGTTATTGATGTAAAAGGAAAGTCGCAAAGTCGTACCCTCATCCCCGGAGGTAGCGGAAATGCCGATACCGAGTTTATCACACAGCTTCTTGCATAGGTACAGGCCAATGCCAGTAGCGTTCTGTGCGGCAGTTCTACCATTTTTCCCGGTAAAGCCCTTTTCAAAAATACGGGGTAAATCACTACTGGAAATCCCAACGCCGTTATCCCGCACACATAAAATAATCTGATCGCCCATGTGCTCACTATAAATCGTCAAGTGCAACTGTTCATTCTGATATTTTACGGCATTGACGATCAGTTGGTTAAGAATGAAGCAAATCCACTTTTCGTCCGAATAAACGGTTTCGTCCGTTTCTTGAACATCAATCTGAACCCCATTTTGCTGAAGCAGATACTTGTTGTCGGAAATCGCTTGATGGACTGCATCAAACAGGCGGATCTCACGAACCAAATAGTCCTTTTCCGTATGTTCGCTACGGGCGTAATAAAGAGCTTGGTCGATAAAGCGATTTGTTTTCTCTAATTCTGCCAACAGTTCCCGTGTGAACGCTGAACGGTTATTTTCGCACAATAGCTTCATAGCGGTAATTGGTGTTTTGACCTCATGTATCCATTGTTCGATATACTCTTTGTACTCCAGCCGTTCCCGCTGAATGGTGCCGATCCGCTCCAGCATGGACTTCTCCGCCAACTTCAAAATCTGATAAAACACTTGATCGTCAGCTTGCTCCGGCAAGCTCATCAATTCCGCAATCAAATATTGCTCGTCCAGTTGTTCAGTCAATCGGAGCAGTTTTTCCATCTGCTTTTTTCTGCTGTTATATGCAAGAGCCTGACTACCTGCAAGGACTAATAGCCACACGAACAAAATAAGCGAGATACTGTCTACACTATTTCCGCTTAATAGCAGAAATGCAGAAAGCGCCATCATGCAGACCAAATTCAAAACGAGCATAGGCAGTTTGTTTTTTAGATACTGTTTTCCGTTCATAGCGTGTACCCCTGCCTGTGTTTTGTTTTGATAAAGCCAGTTAGGCCGATAGCAGATAGCTTTTCCCGAATACGGGCGATATTGACGCTCAGAGCGTTGTCATCAACATAAAGCTGGTTGTCCCACAAATAATCAACAATATCATTCCGGGGACAAATTTTTCCCGCGTGCTTGAACAGATAGTAGATAATTTTTAGCTCGTTCTTTGTCAGCTCCGCCTGTCTGCCATCATATTCAATCGTGCTACTTTCCAAATGGAGAACCGCTCCCTGCCATACAAGCCGCTCACCCTGTTCTGCGGGATAAGCCCGTTTCAGCAGAGAAGAAATCTTCGCCAGTAAAATTGCGGTATTATAGGGCTTTGTAACAAAGGCGTCGCCGCCCAGCAAAATGCTGTTCAGCTCGTCCATATCCGTGTTACAGCTCGTCACAAAAATAATCGGCACATTGGAAAAGCCACGGATTTGAGAACAGATAGAATAGCCGCTTTCTTGTGGTAATTTTATATCCAGTAAAATCAAATGGGGCTGGATATTCTTGACGGCTTGCACGATGGAAGAAAAATCAGTAACTGCGTCTGTATGATAGCCATTCCCATTCAAAAGGTTTACAAGTTCCGTTTGTATTACGGTGTCGTCCTCGACAACAAGAATTTTGTATTTCATAGCACCACCTCCCTCAGAAATTATTATATCACATCTATGCAACACCTTGTCTATCGGAAACACGAAACAAAATACTACCAAAACATAAAATTGCACTTCGTTCAAATAATCTCACCCGAAATGTAAAATAATATAGGGGTGATATGAGAATGTACCAAGATGA
>OGFF01001724.1_pt1 | contig 21807 bp, 26 predicted proteins | sample 1570751 | NCBI WGS metagenome assembly OGFF01 (sample SAMEA2581951, study PRJEB24529) | metagenome | biome: Human gut stool | place: China | collected 2011 | reverse complement strand
TAATTAATTTTTCAACATTTTCTTGTTCTATTTTATACCACAATGTTTCATTTTTATCACAATATTCTGATAATTTCATTTAAACCTCACATACTATTTTTCTAAATTTGATTCTCTATTTTTATATTTCAAATGTTTATTTAATAATTCTTCACTTTCAAAATATATATCTTCGTCAGAATAATAACAAAATCCAATATCTTTTATTAATTCTTCATCTATTTCTATATCTTGTCCATAGCAACTTTTTATATATTGAATAACTTCATCACGACTATATCTGCCATATAATACATCTTGTATTTTTAGTGATGATAGAACTTGCATAAAATTTTTTCTATAAAATATTTTTATTTTATGTATTATCTTATATTCAAAATGCTTAATAAAAATTTTTTTACTTTTTTAAATAATGAATCATTTTTATATTCTACAATTGCTGTTGCTTGCATCTGATTGTTTTCCGTAGTATTAGAACTTTTTTTCTGTTGTTTTTGTTTATTTATAAATATATTATCAGGATTATATTTTTCATGTAATATTTCTTGGTATTGTTGTTCATTCATACTTAATTTTTTTAAATATTGTTCTTTTTGTTGTTCAGTGACACACCAATAATTGTAGCATATCATTCCTATAATACCTCTTGCTTCATCAAGAATATCTAATTCTTTTAAAGGTTTATTATAATCAAAATTGCATATATGCTCTTTTGATGCATTTTCGTTTAAATATTGCATGAGTTTTTTAGGAATTTTATTTATATCTTCCTGTTTTATTCCTTTTAAATAATAAATAACTTCTGCCATTGCATTTGCATTATTGACATTAATCATGTTTTACTCCTATTCTAAATTTTGTTCAGCATTAGTATGTTTCATATTATCTCCTAATACATTATTTCTAGTTGTTCTAGTAGCATTTTGCATATTAGATAACCTTGTTTTGTCATCTTCTATACAATCTGCAAATCCATCTTTACCTTTTTGAACTTGTCTAATCTTTATTCTTTCAGTAATCATTCCAGAAACTTTTGCATAAAATTCTTCATTCCCAATATGTGAATTATATATTGCCTCATCCATAACTAAACCTTCTTTTCGATCTTGTCCAGCCATTTTTTCTGTCCAATTTTGTCCTACACTAAATTCCCTCATTAAGATTTCTTCTACAGCTTTTTCATCAATTTGAAATAACTGTCCAATTTTTTGTAAATCTAAATTATTAGCAAAACTTCCTACAAATGTTTCTAATATGCTATCAATTTGTTCTTGACTTTTGCCTGTCATTGACATAGCATTTTGAACAACTTTAATACATGATGCAATATGCATAACTTGTCCTGTATATTTTCGCCTTATTTCTCCCATTAATGCATCTGCTTTGTATGGTTCTGTTTTATACTTTTCTTTCATTTCTGCTTGTTTTTTAAATATATCAAAATATGAATCATCGCAAAATTCTCCTGTAAGTGAAAAATCCTGTCTATGTATTAAGTTTTCACATTCCCAACCATTGCTCATAAGTGCAGCTATATTTTTTCCAAAAAGTTCTGCTAATTGCTCTGTAAAATTACCATTTTGCTTTTCTGAAAAGTCCATTATAGTTTGTAATTGTTCTGTGTTACCATTTGCTATACAAGTTTCTAAATCTGAAATTCTAAAAGGGCTACCCATAATTCTTTCTGCTTGACCATATCTTTGACCTCTTGAATAAGAACTATCTACTGCATTAATAAAATCTTGCATTGAATATCCCAATGATTCAACATTTGCTTGAACCTCTGGAGATGATAAAAATCCTATTCTTTGCAAATATTCTCTCATACTTTCTGGTCTTTGATTTTCTCCTAACTCTTGAGAATAATTACTACCATAAATTTCTCCCAATCTTTTTTTTCGTTCATCATCTTCTAAAGCATAATCAGATTCAAATTCATCTAAACTACCATCTACTTTTATTGGAAGTCCATATTTTATACTAAAGTCTTGTGGAATTTCTCTTATATAGCTAATTGTAGGAACTTTTACTCCCATTTCTGCTAATCTTTTATTTATATCTCCCTCAATTTCTATATCTTCCAATGGAGATGTTCCATTAATTCTAATTTCTGGTTTTTTGTCATTAAAAACTACTGCACTAACTTTATATCCATCTGTTCTTGGAGCATATTCAATAGATCTTGCATTTACCAAGTCCATTGGACCTAACTCTGATGTAGATAAGTGTGAATCAACACCTTTGAAATTATGAATTAAACCATCTTTATCAATTGTAAAAACAGCCCTTCCCATAGATGCTGTTGCAAATCCTCTTTCATCTTCTGGAATACTATCTATTTGTGATGATTCTACTCTTTCAAATCTTACAATTCCATTTTCTCGTATTATTCTTCCACATATTATAGTTCCATTATCTATTAGTTTTTTTGTTTCTAAATCCATTTTATCTCCTATCATCAAGTATAAATGAGTGATAATAACTATTATCTATACCTTTTTTACATATTGATGTTACTGCCTTAAATATTTCATATTTTTCTATTAAATAAAATGAAATTTCGTGGCATCCATCCTGAATTTTATCTCCTAATACATTAGCGGTCGAACAAGTTCGCCCCTACACAATATTTTTAAGAATTAGATGCACATTTCAAATCCATGTCTTATTTATAATTTCCATTCATCTAATATATGTTTACTTATATTCATATTTCCATAGCCTATACCAATTTTTCTATCTATTTTCTTTTCGCCATGACAATCTGTTCCTCCTGACATTAAAAGTCTATGGTATCTACAATATTCTTTTAATATACTAGATTGTTCATTTGTAAAGTTTGAGTGTTCAACTTCTACTCCATCTATTATTTTGTCAATTCTTAATAAATCTAAAAATTTAATAGGCTGTTCTAAATTATATCTATATATATGCGCTATAAATAATTTACCTCCTGCATTTCTTACAGCTTTTGCAACCTTGTCTGCACTTGGATAATGAATACTAAAGTCGACAAATACTGGGAAATTTTTATTCGTTATGCATGAATTAAAAAAAATATCAATATTATTCCACTCTGTTTTTTTAAAAAACTTCTTATTATCTTCATACTTCTTTATTTCAGAAAAAATTACATCTATAGGCCATCCTTTTTCTTTATCATAAAACAAATTTCCTATTTTTATATGGTTCTTCTTACAGCTTTGTACCATATATTCAAATTCTTTTTGCAAATTAGGCTTTTTAATTTCATAATTTTCATATATCCATGGTTCTAATTTTCTATAATCAAAGTCATAAGCTAATAAATGAAATGCCACGCCATCATATACTGTATTAAATTCTACACCGGATAATATTTTGCCACTATATACTTTTTTATAATCTATTTTTTCTAGTTCTTTGTATACTTTGACTGTATCATGGTCTGTAATAGATAATACCTCTATTTTTGCTTTTTCCGCTTCTTCTAACAATTTTTTTAAATCCCATGTTCCGTCTGAATAATTAGTATGTACATGCAAATCTATCATATGCTTCTCCTATTTTATTTTGAATTTTTCTCTTTCACATCTATTTAAAATATTATTAAACCTATCTAATACATCTCTTTTGCCTAAATTACTTGTGTCTAATATTACTTTTTTCATATCATTTTTGCTAATACAACCAACTATCTCTCCTATCATTTTTTCAAGAATCCCTCTTTGGCTTGATATTGTATTTTCATCAATCCATATTCCATCTAATACATGATTGCGCATTTTATTTCTTTTGCAAATAGTATCATAATTTGCTGTTAATAACATAAAAACATCACATTCTACTAAATCTCTGTTTTTTAATTCTTGTAGCAAGTCAATATACTTTAAATATGCTCTTCTAAAGGTTCCCTCAAACCCTTTTTTAACCTCAAAAGCTTTTGCCGTAGCAACTGTAGCAATTGCACTTTTATCAATTACAACGTTTTCACCTTGCTGTCTTAATTCATTTGCTTTTATTAACTTTGCTTTTTCTACTCCAAATAATTGGTCTTGATAATATTCTTCCTCTTCTTGCGAGCCAGGAATAGGAGATGCTTCATCCCCTACTTTTCCCGTTTCATCTTCTAAATATCTAATTGCTTCTGGAAGTACTATCCAACCTTGAGCTGCTAGACTTTCACACAAAGTAGTTTTACCCACACATGAAGTTCCTTCAAGTATTACAATCTTTCCAATACTCATTATTAGTCTACCTTTCTGTTTTATGTTTTACTTTTTTATTTGAAATTATAGAATATATAGGTCCTATGTTTGATATTACAGTAGCTATAGCAGTAAAGAAAATTATTTTTAAACTAGTTTTATAATCTTGTTCATCTAATATATTAATCAGTTTTATTGTCATTTTTGTATTTATACAAATATACAATAAATAACTAGCTATAATTAATAAAACTATAAGATAATTTTTTAATATTAATGCCCCTATTATCGATAGTAATAAGATTATAGGAAATCCAATCCAATTTAAAGCACATCTAAATTCGTTAAAGCACCCTATTAATCCATTTAGCTTATTTGTCACTTTATAGTTTTTTATAATATCTTTATAAATCTTTGAAAATTGGCTAGTTGTTTTAAACCATACAGAATTTTGTTTTATCAAATTTTCTAAGGAACTTGGTGTTTCCATGTTTTCCAATGTTAATAATGGCGTAATTTTTATATTATTAAATTTTAGTTGTAATCCAAGATATATATCTTCACACCAAAATTTTGTGTTAAAATTTCCTAATTCATTTAATGTTTTCATATTGATAATTAAACCATGTCCAACTACGTGTGTATATAATAGTTTGCTATTTAAAATACTATTTATTAATCCTGTTTTCATTTCAAAATTTGATTGATATATCGAGAACCCCTTTAATATATTATTTAATTCTTTATAGTTTTTTAAACAATATGAATATTGTTGTATTACCTTATGTCCTTCTGATATCTTTTCTTTTATCTCATTAAAAGTTCTTTCACTTGGTCTGCTATCAGCATTATACAACGCTAAGTATGTATGTTCTAAATCTATTTTATTTTTAATTTCCTCAATCATATAATTTAATTGATCAGCCATATACCCTTCTGTAAATGGATAATCAATTAAATACACATTCTTATATTTAGGGAGAATTTTATTTTTTATTATATACTGTGTTAGAATATCATTCTTTATGTTTTCTTTAACTTCCTTTTGAGTGGTTACTATAATAATTGGAATATCTTTTGCAATTTCTGTGAAGTATTTTATTGTATCTTCTATACACTTTTGCTCTCTTAAACATGGTATTGCAATTATTATATTCTTATTGCATTTTACTGAATCTTTGTTTTCTCGTTTGGATTTTTCTTTTTTTACTTTATTAATACATATTATAACTCTTACAAGGAAAAACAAAGAATATATTATTAATAAGATAATAACAAGTTTAATACAAATTATCATATTTTAGCTCTTCTCCAATTCATTTTTTAGCTCAATTATATTATGCATAACTTTAAAGTCCATGCAACCTTCTATGAATAAATTATCATCTCCTGTAAAATCTAAATTTCTATCATCAGTTTTGTATCCTATACATTTTTTTCCCAATGCATAGGCAATTCCTAGTTCAACACATGCTCCTTCATCTGGAACTCTTCCATCAAGGAAAAATATTAATATATCACTATTTTTTATACCTTGTAGGTCAGTGTTAAATATTCGTTTATTAGTTTCTAATTTATCATTTTTTTCATCCTTAAGTATTTGAGCTGAAAGACCAGCCTCTCTTTGTGGAAGATAAACTTCATATCCCCATTGTTCTAATAGATTAGTATACTCTTCATTTCTTTTTAATTCCATTTCATTAAATAATGGTGCTGCAAAATAAATTTTTTTCATTAACAATCCCTCCTTTATTTGGCGACAAATTGGTGACATTGTCTACATCAGTATAGAGCTCAATATGCTTTGACTTTAATTTTATTTTTTTATTATTAAAAATTTTAGAAATATTACATTTCTAAAATTTACTATATTTTATTTTTTTACAACTTTTATGTAATTACCCTTTTTATATAAATTGGATACTTTCTTATATTCAGATGATAAATCTATTTGTTCTTCAACATACTCATTATCTTGCCAATAAGTTTTTAATGCGAATGGCGTTATATTATGAGAAGTTGCATCACTTGTTATTATTCTATACTCATCATCAACGATTTCTAATGCAGTGCAATTTGATAATAATAAACCTACTTTATCTTTTCCTTTTAATAAATCTTTTACTGATTCTCTTCTCCCAGGTTCGTCTGAATGTGGAACAAAAAATCCTTTTTGGAATCCAAGACAATCCATAGCAATTAATGGTTGATCTGATCCATACTTAATTTTCAATGAGTCGCTTGAACATTCTTCAAACCAACAGTTAGCTCCAGCAGAAACTCCACATAGAACTTTTCCATTCTCCCATGCTCTTTTTAAAATCTCATCAAAGCCTGAAGTTTTCCATAATTCAATCATATCAAGAGTATTTCCTCCACCCTCGTATATTATATCTGCCCAATCCACTAAACTTTGAACATATTCTTTATCATGAATTCTATCACTTCTTAACATCTTGCATTCACAATTATATTTTCCACCATAAATGTTCTTCATAGTCTGAAAATAAAAATCTTGAGCATCTAAAGATTGAAGTTGTGAATGTGCAAGAAAAAGAAAATTTGGATGTTCTTTTTCTGTTAATTTTATTATTTCTTGATCCATTGGTCCTGTTTCGTATGGAGCTTGCGTTCCATCTGATTTCACTCTACCATTTTCTCCTCCACCAATAGCAACTATTTTCTTAGTCATAATATCAACTCCTACATCAATTATACCATAAAATGTCCACTGCCACAAGGTGTATAATCTGCAATTTCTACATTTTTTTGCCAAAATTATAAATATTTTATATTTTTTACAACTTATTTTTCCTTAAAAATATCAATAAAACGTATGTAAAAACGTATGTAGAATTTATTTTTTTCGAGTGTACTTACACTGGGGATAATTAGAGCACCCAATAAATTTTCCATATTTACTTTCACGTTCAACTAACGTTCCACCACATTTAGGACATTTACTAATATCTTTTTTATCAACATTAGTTTTTATGTTTTTAATATGTTCTTTTTTTGTTTTTCTGTCTTTTACATTATTCTCTATTAATATGTCATATAACTCATTTACATTTTTTATTTTTTCTTCACTATAAGACATTATCTTATTCACAATGGTATCATATCTTACAAGTTCTCCATCATGTTCTATTTTTAATTTTGCTTTACTTGGAATACAAACTATATTATAAATGTTTGATTCATTAATGTTTAATAATTCAGCTAAAGCCTTGCAATGTCCATAATTTTGTCTAATTGGATTTGTATAATAATATTTATTTTTTCCAGCATGTCTTACCCAATTTTTATCATATTTACTTCCTGTAATATAACCGTTATATTGTTTTGTTTCTATAGAAAATATTCCATATTGAGAAATAATTACATGATCTATTTGATGAGTTAGTCCATTAACTGATAATAATAAATTATTTATAATTTTATATTTAGTTTTAGGTAATTTGCTTAAGGCTTTTTTAGTCCAATGTTCCCCAAACCAGCCAATAATTTGCTTGTAAAAAATTGCTGATATTAAACCTAAAACTAATATTGATATTATTAATGGATTTGTTAGATAATACTTTAAAAACGCAGTAGTAAAATCTGACATAATAATCACCTCTTATTAATTAAAACTACTATTCTTTCATTATTTTCAAGCGTATCTTTTCCATCATATTCATTTATTATATTAAAGTTATTTTTTTGATAGCATTCATCTAATATGATTATATTAATTTTTGCCTTTTTATCCAATGTGCAATTTATTTATTTTCAATTTGCTTTGTTTCACTTAATAGTCTATCAAAATCTGACACATAATTCTTATCCTGTATAACTTTATATTTTTCATATTCGTTTTCCGCTTTTTCGACTGCTTGCTTATGTGAGATTTTTCCTTTTCCTTCTAAAACTTCATAATGGAAAACTTTTAGGGCATTTTCTACTTCATTTTTCCAATCTTCCATATACATTGTTATACTTCTTTCTGCATTATTTTCAGCGATATCCAAAAATAAGTTTACTAAATTATTTAAATTTTTAATTTCTTGTTCATTTAAATAGTTCTTGGCAATAATTACATCAGATTTTAAAATCTTCCCATCAGGTGAATTTTCCCAGGTAGTAAGTCCCATATTTTCTTTTTTAGAATCCACCCTTTTATAAACTATTTCAGCAGCAGTGTTTCCAGTAATTGCGAAGTGAAATTTATTTTGAATAGTTTTATAAAAAGTTATTGCAGTATCACTATTTTTATCATAATCAATAGAACATTCAGCAAATATATCAGTAATTTTTTGATAAAACATTCTCTCACTTGTACGAATTAATTTAATTCTTTCAAGTAATCTTTTAAAATACTCTTGATCAGATTTTTTTGCTTTTAAAAATCTTTCATCATTTAATGCAAAACCTTGAATCATATAATCTTTAATTATTTTATTTGCCCAAGTTCTAAATTTAATTGCTTTTTTAGAGTTAACTCTAAAACCTATTGAAATGATCATATCAAGATTATAATATTTTGTATTATAAACTTGTTTGCCATTGTTACCCATATGTTCCATTTTGGAACATGTGCTTCCTTCTTCAAGTTCTTCATCTTCATAAATATTATTTATATGTTTCGTAATTGCTGGTCGTTTAACATTAAAAAGTGCTGCTAATGCTTCTGTATTTAACCAAACATCTTCATTTTCTAATAGTACTTCTACTTTTGTATTGCCTTCTTCATCATTATAAAACAAAATATTTTTCTCATTTCCAATTAATTTATTATCCATGTTTTGTCCTCCTTATCCTAATATTTTTAGCTAATTTATATTAGATATTATACTATCTTTTATATTACTAAACAATCAATTTGCTCGAATTCGACCAAATTAAATCTTGTTCACTTCATCTTCAAAATTTAATAACTTTTGTTATATTTATCATTATTTTGCTCTTTTATAAATAGAAAGAACGCTAACAAGAACTGTTAGCATTCATACTAGTAATTATTATTTTTTTCCAATTATTCCATAATATCTTCTGATTAATTTGATGCCTTTTTCAGTAGTGTTTTGTTTAACATATTTTTCAAACATTTCCTTCTCTATTGTTCTTCTTTCATATTCATTAAATGATTTTTCAGAGAAGTCATCTAATATTGGAGTTTTAACTAGTAAAGCATATAAATCTTCTTTTGTTTTATAGTACTCTATTACATGAAGTGGAATTAATTCTACTTCTTTAAATCCTGCATCCATTATTGCTTCATAATCTATTAAGCTTATAGGCTTAACATCGTGATATGCTTGACCTCTTTTAAACATTCTTTTTAAAGACCAACAATCCAATTTATCAACACCTCTTATAACAAGTTGCCCACCTTTATTTAATGTTTTATATATTTGCTGCGGATCAATTATTGTATAACGTGCTGTTACTAAATCAATGTAATTAAAAGTACCAATACATTTTGTGGACATAGAACAATGTGTATAATTTTCTATAATACCTGCACTTGCTTCACATATTGCATCTCTTACTTCTTCTACACTTTCAATAGGAATTATGACAATTATTTTCACTTTATTTACATTTATGGTCATAATTATTCCTCCATTTTTATAGTCTATCTCTTTAATACAATAATAGACCTCTTATCCTTTTCTAGTAACGAAAAATCCTTTTTATCTTCATCAAATAATCTTTCTATTTTTACAAGTCTGTTATGGCTAAATGTTTCGTGTAATACAATTGCAACATCGTTATCAGTAGTATAATAATCTTCTTCTAAATAATATGGATCAAAAATATATGCAAAAATATCATCCATTTTTGTAATTAAAACATAATGTTCACCACCCTGCCAACAACGAGCAATTATAACTGAACTTCCATTTAAACTTTTTTTCATACTCTCAGCATCAACTTTATCTGCGTTTAATATTTTACATTTTAAATTAAATTCGTCATTTTTATTAGCATAATCAACAAAATGTTTAGCCAATAATTCTGCATTATGTGTTGATGTTCCACCTTTCCCTGTTATTCCTTCTGAATTTTTAACGTCAAGAGTGAGTTTATATATTTCTTTTAACAGCTCTATTGGTATATCCTCCCTGTCATATAAATACGCCAATACATTAACAAATGAAGTTGTTCCACAGTCATATTCTGTGTTCTGATATCTCAAAGGTATTTTCATTTTTTTCTCCCCTCAATATTTATAAATATTTTAATAATTCTTCAAATTCTGTATATCCAGATTCACTATTTAAATGTCCACCATTCTTTATTACAAATTGTTTATCAGAAATAGTATCAGCAAAATCTTTTTCAACCTCATATTTTACATACGCCTGTTGGAAAATCTGGTGTATAAACTTCTAATTCTTTCTTTTCTTAAGTAAGGAAACCAATTAACAAATGGATTCCCAAAACTTCTATGTATTATAAAATAATTGTTCATATTTGCCTCCTAATTTTTTCTTAATATTTTTAAAAATTTCTCGTCATCACTAAACGAATATCCAATTTATTTTTATATTCTTCCTCAAAGTTTATAATTGCCCAAGAGTCGTAAATAAAATCTGACTTAATGTCTAAAATTATTTATATATTATTTGTATTTATTACAATTAAAGGTACATAAATTTCATCGTCGGTGTACCCTGCATGTTGAGACTTTAATATTTTAGAGCCACCATATAATAATGTTTTGTTTGTTTTTGCTATTGCAAGATAATCTCCTAATATATCACGGAAAATTTCATTTTCTTTACCTTTACCAAACAGATTAGAATTTATCACATCTTCTTTAGTATATAAATCGAAATCGTTACTAAAATATTCATTAAATAACACTTCAAATTTTTGTTTTTTATTTTCCCTTATGAAAAAATTTATTGCTCTTGGTTCAATCGAAGTATTTTTTTCTAAACAATCAACTATATCGGGATAATCTTTAAGCATTATGTTTTCTACATTTTTATGTCCATGATCAGCCACAACAAATATTACTGTATCTTTTAATTTTCTACTTAATTCTTCTACTTTAAAATTAATATTTTCAACAATTTCATTTATTTCATGTGCATCAGTTCCAAGTTCATGCATTGTATGATCTGGTTCTGTATCATATGCATAAATATATTTTTTCCCTTCTTCATTACATAATGTTTCTATTTTATTGTATAAGTCTTCAATGTCGACATATGGATTTTTTCCAAACGGAAATAAAATATATCCTGAATCTTTTCCTTTTTCATTAATTTCTTCCATTATAGACTTAGTAATCATATGCTTGTTTTTATATTCAATTGCTTCTTGTAATGGAGTATATTCTTCATCACCCTTTTCAGAATTCATAAACGTTGTAATTGTTTTATCAATATCCTTATAATACATATCCCAACCTAGCATAGCTGTTTCAACTGGGTTTAAGCCTGTCATCATAGATGTAGTAGCCGCAACAGTTGTTGCTGGAAACACAGTAGTTATTGACTTTATCCTATATTTTAAAAGGAAAGAATCCTTGGATAAAATTCTATCCATTATATTAGACCCCATTCCATCACATAGTATTGTTACAACATTTTTAGGTTTATTTTCATTTAGTATCTTATCTATATAATCAATTGTATTATGCTTATAGTCTAACTCAAAATATTTTCTTATAGAACAAGCTAAATTTGTTAAGCATTCATTATAATTATTCCTTACTTTCATACTATCACCCCTAGTTTAATTATATCATACTTTTATCACTATCACTATGGCAATGGTTCAAAGCCCATAAAAGTATTGAAAATACTATATTTTTCTTACCATCTAATATGATTATATTAATTTTTGCCTTTTTATCCAATGTGCAATTTATTTATTTTCAATTTGCTTTGTTTCACTTAATAGTCTATCAAAATCTGACACATAATTCTTATCCTGTATAACTTTATATTTTTCATATTCGTTTTCCGCTTTTTCGACTGCTTGCTTATGTGAGATTTTTCCTTTTCCTTCTAAAACTTCATAATGGAAAACTTTTAGGGCATTTTCTACTTCATTTTTCCAATCTTCCATATACATTGTTATACTTCTTTCTGCATTATTTTCAGCGATATCCAAAAATAAGTTTACTAAATTATTTAAATTTTTAATTTCTTGTTCATTTAAATAGTTCTTGGCAATAATTACATCAGATTTTAAAATCTTCCCATCAGGTGAATTTTCCCAGGTAGTAAGTCCCATATTTTCTTTTTTAGAATCCACCCTTTTATAAACTATTTCAGCAGCAGTGTTTCCAGTAATTGCGAAGTGAAATTTATTTTGAATAGTTTTATAAAAAGTTATTGCAGTATCACTATTTTTATCATAATCAATAGAACATTCAGCAAATATATCAGTAATTTTTTGATAAAACATTCTCTCACTTGTACGAATTAATTTAATTCTTTCAAGTAATCTTTTAAAATACTCTTGATCAGATTTTTTTGCTTTTAAAAATCTTTCATCATTTAATGCAAAACCTTGAATCATATAATCTTTAATTATTTTATTTGCCCAAGTTCTAAATTTAATTGCTTTTTTAGAGTTAACTCTAAAACCTATTGAAATGATCATATCAAGATTATAATATTTTGTATTATAAACTTGTTTGCCATTGTTACCCATATGTTCCATTTTGGAACATGTGCTTCCTTCTTCAAGTTCTTCATCTTCATAAATATTATTTATATGTTTCGTAATTGCTGGTCGTTTAACATTAAAAAGTGCTGCTAATGCTTCTGTATTTAACCAAACATCTTCATTTTCTAATAGTACTTCTACTTTTGTATTGCCTTCTTCATCATTATAAAACAAAATATTTTTCTCATTTCCAATTAATTTATTATCCATGTTTTGTCCTCCTTATCCTAATATTTTTAGCTAATTTATATTAGATATTATACTATCTTTTATATTACTAAACAATCAATTTGCTCGAATTCGACCAAATTAAATCTTGTTCACTTCATCTTCAAAATTTAATAACTTTTGTTATATTTATCATTATTTTGCTCTTTTATAAATAGAAAGAACGCTAACAAGAACTGTTAGCATTCATACTAGTAATTATTATTTTTTTCCAATTATTCCATAATATCTTCTGATTAATTTGATGCCTTTTTCAGTAGTGTTTTGTTTAACATATTTTTCAAACATTTCCTTCTCTATTGTTCTTCTTTCATATTCATTAAATGATTTTTCAGAGAAGTCATCTAATATTGGAGTTTTAACTAGTAAAGCATATAAATCTTCTTTTGTTTTATAGTACTCTATTACATGAAGTGGAATTAATTCTACTTCTTTAAATCCTGCATCCATTATTGCTTCATAATCTATTAAGCTTATAGGCTTAACATCGTGATATGCTTGACCTCTTTTAAACATTCTTTTTAAAGACCAACAATCCAATTTATCAACACCTCTTATAACAAGTTGCCCACCTTCTTTTAATGTTTTGTATATTTGCAATGGATCAATTATTGTATGACGTGCTGTTACTAAGTCAAAATAATTATCTGGAGTATCCATTTTTAGATTATCCATAACTCTAAATGAGATATTCTTTCTTCCACTTTGTAATAGATTTTTGTTAGCTGTTTCTATCATTTTATCAGAGAAATCTGTTCCCAATATTTCAGCACAATTTGGAAATTTTTTAAGTACTTTTTCTCCTGCTGCTGTTCCTAAATCTAGAATTTTTGTATTTTCTTTTACACGTTTTTTTATTTCGTCTTCATAAATCCAATTTGTAATTACTTCGCTAGTATAATCAATATCTTCAAAAGACCAATTAGCTCTTTCACTATAAAAATCATGTTCATTTATTTTCATTTTCTACCATCCTTTCTTAATATAAATAAAATGTGATTGAATATAAAAAGAACCTCCTTTCACGAATATACCACAAAAAACAATCACAAAATTAATGTGTATATTTTTTGCCATTCATGAGGAGATTCTTAAGGCTCTTCATTATTCCTTTAAACACTTGTTTATTTGGTAGTAAAACGCGAATGACTAATTGATTTACTACATTTAAATTATAACAAATTAATATTAATATGTCAAAAATCGCTACAATCAAAAATGATGTCGGCATTTAAAAATGTTGTCTGCATCCTTTTTACTTATTTTTTAATTCTGTCCACATTATTTATACTATGTGGACAAGTCGTGAACAAATTGTAATCTGTAGACAAATTTATCGTTTTTTCTATTTTTGACAATCCCTTATTTTATAAGGGGTTGCAAGGCTATTTACCACAACAGTTCTTGTATTTCTTACCAGACCCGCATGGTAAAATATTAAAACAACCAAGTAATTTTTTCCTTTTAAATTGATATCTTTTATTTTAATTTAATAATTTTTTATTGAAATATTGAAGGTTTTATTCAACAACTTATCTAATAACTTATCTAAAAAAATGGTTCTCATATTAAAGTTCAATTCCGAAAAAACATTTTGCTATCAAATTTCTATCAGGATAATTTTCTTTTAATAAATCTTGTTCAAAATTAGTTCTGTCATACTCTAAACTTTTGGTTTCAACTGTAAATGTTTCAGTATCAAATATTGTGTATTGTGTAGTATTATCTTTTCTACATCCTGATGAACCAACATCATATAATTTGTTATCAACAGTAAATGCATTATGTTCATGCCCTATAAATATTAAATCATAATTTAAGGGCTTTATAATTTCATTAATTGAACCATCTTTAGCAATTTTTAAATCATGAAAAGGATACTGATCATTTGAATTATAATCTATGAGAAAATGTTCGCATACTACTTTTTTACCATTACAATCAATTTCATATGTCATGTTACACTTTTCTAGATATTGTTTTTGTCTATCAGTAATTTGATTCTTTATCCAATTTTGATGTTTAATTTCTCCATCTCCCATCTCATCATCTATTTGTGTACCTTTTATAAAATATAGTTCATGATTCCCTAAAACCATTTTAATATTATTGTCAACAATTATGTCCATACACTCTTTAGGATTAGGCCCTATTCCTATCGTATCCCCTAAGCATATTATCTTCTTAATTCCCTCTTTTTTTATATCTTTTATAATTGAAATTAATGCTTCTCTATTTCCGTGTATGTCAGAGAAAATAGCAACTTTCATAATATCACCATCCTTTTTTATTGTACCATACGTACTTAATTTTAAGGTTTATTCGGTCTAAAAAACTTATCTAAATGCCTTTTTTGAGATAAAATCACCTAAATGTTGTAATCATAGAAATACCCGCAATCCCTTATTTTGCGCGGATTTGCGAGCTTAATTATTTTCCACAACAATTCTTATATTTTTTCCACTGCCACAAGGCTTTTATTCTAGGTATATTCTATTACATTAATAAGCATTTTTACCCATTATTTTGCGTATTTTTGCACTTGAGAACACTCAAATTCACTCGGCACTACTAGCAGAACGTATGTAAAAACGTATGTAAAATAGTTGCTTATACTAAAACTTAAAAATATTATATTTTTTATTATTTTTATATTTATCTACATTTCTATCATATATACATTCTTCATGTTTTATTCCAAATAGTCCAGTCCATGTAATTATATAATTATCTCTATTAAAATCTTCTAAAACTTTTAATAATTTCTCATTAGTATCCGTACACAAATCTTCTTGATAATTATATTCATCTTTTCCATTATAGCGTACTTTCCATTGAATGACATCATCTCCACCATGAGCATAAAAAAGTATTCCAAATTTTGCAGTCTCGGATTTTTCCCAAATTACATCAAAATAATTTCCATCAATAAATTCACCTTGGATTTTATAATCTCCTTTTAATCCTGCTTTATTCATCAAATCAATTAATTCTAATCCTCTTTTTTTATCCTCTTCAGTTATTTTTCTGTTTTTAACATACTCACTAAATGAATTTTTCATATTATTTCACTCTCCAAATGTTTTATTTTTTTAATTATTTTATCACTTTTTAACATCAAAATCAATATGTACCCATACCACAGTGGCAGTGGTACATATGTTTCGTAATCCTTGAAAATACTGGCTTTTAGATTTCAAAAAGCAATTTACATACGTTTTATATACGTTCTCACAACGTATGTAAAAAATAATCTTGTTAATGTTATAATAAAAAGCTCTTGATTTAAGGGCTTTACAAGTCTTATTGATTTCTTCCACAGCATTGTTTGTACTTCTTACCAGACTCACAAGGAATTGGTGGTATGTTATATATAGTATTATCAATATTATGAATATTATTGATATTTCAGTAGAATCTAAACAAGGTAACATTTATATTTATAGTACATTTAGTACAAATAATATTCTAATTCTGCAAACAAATTGAAAACATTGTTTGCATTCATTTACCGAACTCATTATACCCTATATTTATATAAATACCAATATGCAATTTTCAATTCCATTATTTAATATTTTAGTTGCATAACTTCCACGAAGATCATAAAACCTACATTTTTCTAGTCCTAATTCTTGATGAATAACTTTAAAAGGATACCTAGTTAAATCAGTTCCTATATATAATCCGTTTTCTCTTGTAAAAATTAAATCAGCATTTTTATCGTATTTGAAGTTGTAAGATAAATGTAGACATAAAAAAAGTGTCTGCATTTATCTTACAACTTCAATGTTAATATTAGTAACTACTTTATTTTTTATTTCATAAAATTTACTTTTCATCTTCTATAATTTTTAAAACTAATTTTTTAACTTCTAACCAAATTTTTTTTAAACTATCATATGATAAAGTTTTATAAACATCATCAAATGATGTCCATATTAAATCATGAGTGTCTAAAGAATCATTATTACTTTTACCATTATCAATTGCAATATAATAATACATATCAACTTCATCATTTTTTGAATCATAATAGTGTTCTTGAGCCACAGGCTCATTACTATACAAAATACAATCTCTTTTTGTTTCTTCTGCTGTTTCTCTTATTGCACATTCTATCAAAGACTCCTCTGATTCTCTATGCCCCTTCGGGAAAGAATAATCTTTTTGTTTTTGCCTATATATTAGTCCTATCTTATTATTTTCTTTATTAATTAATATACATCCTGCCTTTTCCACTTTCATTTTCTTAACCCTTTCATCATTAATATTCTATCATAAATATCATCTTTTTCAATATCTAAATCCTTATATTTTGAACTATTTGAAAAACGGATAAATTCTTCAAAACACAATAAATTCAACTCATTTGGTAATACACCATTAAATACCCAATCCACATCTGAAATTAAACATTTTGATACTCCATTTGGATTATGCCAATACTTAATTCTCGATGAATCCTTAGCATCTAATTTATATTTTGAAATCCATCTTTCCTCTCTCACTTTTTTAGGAGTTACAAAAGCATCATCTCTTTTTTTAAAAATATAATAAAATCTTATTATTTTTTTCTATAATGAAAAAGCCAGCACGAATGCTGACTTTTATTTGTTTGCATAAATTGTTTGCAAAAGATTTCCTTTATTTATAAGGGTTTCACGGCTTTTATGTTTTTTTATTTTGTTTGCAAACAAATTGCAAACATTTGCCTTATTTTACGATTTTTTTGATTTGATTAAAATTTTTTACAATTTTTAAGTAATTAGATTTTTCTTACATTATTCTTCTCTATTTTATTTGAAAGAACAATACCACTATTTTTTGCAGTCCATATTTTACCATCATTTTCAGTATATATTCCTATGCTACCATTTGTTGTTCTAATAAGACTAATATCAGTAAGTCCATCTTCTCTTACATAATCTTGTAACAAATAATAATCTCCATATTGATTAGCTACTTTAATTAAATCTTCTTTCTTGTATATTTCATCTCCAACTACTAATGTATCAGGATATTCTTGATCATTAGTATTATTATGTGGATAAATTGAAATTCCATCTAAATTTAAACCTTCTTCAATGTGAAATTCTGGATACTCTTCACTACATGGTGTAATTATAATATATTTTGGCATTAACATTGCACCAGCACTAAAGCCTAACATTACCCCATCATATTTTTTTAAAACTTCTAATAATCCCAATTTGTCACACAAATTTTTTTGCTTAAATGGATCTCCACCCATTAACATTACAAAGCTAGCTTCACTAACTGCCTTTTGAGCTTCTGCAGGAGACATATCAGGTGTAATTATAGTACTTGTTTCAAATTCTATTCCAACATTTTTAAAATGTTCGGTAAATGCTGGAACATATATTTCTCTGACTTTTTGCATTTTATCTGCACCACCAGGGATATATACTATACTTTTTCTATCTTTTAATTCATTTAAGAACATATCTCCTAATCTATGTCCAAAAGCATTATTAATATCAAAGCCATTACAATAATATCTTGTCATACTATCAACCCCTATATAAATTATACCATAAATGCTTAATATTTTTTAAATTACTACTTTTTCACTGTTTTTCACTGCTCATCAATGGCTGAGGGTATCTAAAATCTATAATTATTTTGATCTATTTACCTTATATAAAATATCATATTCTTCTTCGGTCGGTTCTTCCCAAAGTGATTCTAACTTTTTCATAAGACCTTCATCTAAATAAAAATCTGATCCACCATTTCCTTCTTGAACTCTTTTATTTCTTTCAGCAATATTTTGTTTCCATGTTTCATCATCAACATACACATAATGAATTTCGCAATCTATGCCTAAATTTTTATAATAATTTCTAACTTCTTGTCTTTCTTTTTTTGACCATAAACCTCTTTCAAAAACTACATTGGCTCCTGCTTGAGCAATTTCACCAACTTTTTTTGTTAAATACTTACTTAATCTTTTTGAAAAAATATCATAGAATTCTCCTTGTTCATTATTTAGTAATTCATATGTTGCTTCATCTGGAGATATAATTACTGCATTCAATTCTTCCTTTAATTGTTTTGTATAATAACTTTTACCACTACATATTTTTCCACATGTTAATATTATTTTTCCCATACATTAACTCCTTATTATATTTTCTTTTTATAAAAAATTATAACATCTTCTTCTTTTTTAGAAAGATCATCTTTTGATGTCTCATATTCGATAACTGTTTTTATATAATCTCTAAATCCTAAATGAAAGTAAATCTCAATATTTCTAACAGCTTCTGGACCAACGCCTAATGATAATTCACTGTAGCCTCTACCCTTTAAATCATTTTCTACAAATTTATATAACTTACTAAAATATCCTTTTCCCTCATATTCTTTATTCGTTCTAAATGCAGCTAAATAAGCCATACTATCACTTAATAAACCTGAAGGTTCACTTATATCACCAATAAAAGCCGAATCTTTAATATAAGCAGTAGCTTCACATATAATCTCATCATTTAAAAATCCTAAATATGAAATTGTACTTTCTTCATCATAGTGTTTAAGTGCATTTTCTTTAAATTCTTCCCATTTATTATTACCAGGATGTATTTCTACTAAATACTCCCATCTTTTTAATAATTCATCTCTATTTGCAACTTTGCATATAAAATTATCCATTATTATCACCTCCAAATTCATTATATCATAAAATACCATTGTCATATAGACATGGGTCGCTTAGTCTAAAAATGCTCGAAAATAAAGGGCTTTTTGCCTATATAAATGAAATTAGATACCTTTTAGATACCCTTGGGAAGGTATCTAAATTAAATAATGCAATAAAAAAGCTCCGTAAAGCTTTATTTTACGGGCTTTTAATTATTTACCACAGCATTGTTTGTACTTCTTATCAGACCCACATGGACATTGTATTAGGAATTTTGAGAGCTTTTCTGAGCACTTGGCTCGTTAATTCGGCACTTGGTATCTTCCGGGAGCACTTTGTAGCACTCGGCAAACCTAGCAGAACTTATCTAAAAACTTATCTAAAAAAATTTAATTTTAATTTTTTACAATTTTTAAATAATTATTTTTTATACCCAATATAAATGGCATGTCCGCACATATCAATAATAGATTGTTCTTCTGATGTTCTTTCTATTAAGCTAATAACTTTATCAAACATTTCCTTTTCTTTTATACCATAAAGTGAATCTTCTTTTTCATATCCGAAACCACGAATTGATCTAATCATTATTTTATCAAATCCATTCTGTGAAAATAATTTTTCAATTTCTTTTGTTGATGGATAATATCCCTCTTGGAACCCTTTATCAGATGAATTATTAAATTTACCGGACTCAAATACTTCCGATAGATTATTTATATCAACTTGTTCTGGATGTCTATAGTATCTATCCAATATTGCAATACTTCCAGACAAATATGGGATAAAACTAGCAAATACTTTCCCACCAGGTTTCAATACCCTATTAATTTCAGAAACACATTGTTGTCTTTCTGACTCTTCAAGCAAATGATAAAGTGGTCCAAATAATAATACAACATCAAATTGATTGTCATTATAAATGCTAAGATTAGTTGCATTAATAACATCACATGATATTAAATTTTCAGCTGTTTCTTCTTCTTTTTGAATCTTTGCTTGGTTTATCAAATCTTTTGATAAATCGGATAAATATACTTTATACCCTTTATTTGCAAGTGGAAAAGAATAAACTCCAGCTCCACCACCTAAATCCAAAATAACTCCTTTTTCCGGTAAATTATTTTCTAATATTTTCATTGTCATATCATATTCTAATTTTCCACTATTATCATTTTGTAATCTATTTTTTTCATCAAAACTCTTATAATAATTTTGAACTTTATCAAAATTTGTCATGTTATCAACTCCTATATTAATTACATCATATCATGATTCAATAATATATTACTTAAATTATTTCTTACAACATACATATTATGCTCTGTTAAATTTGTAATTTTTTCTTTAAATTCTTCAATATTAATTTTCTTATTATTTAATTGTTTCTCTATTTTATTAATTCTCTTAACTATATCATCAGTGCAAACATAATTAATTATTTGTTTTATCACAAATGTAATTATAGTTAATCCTGCAAAGGCAGGATGTATAAGTGACAAAACATTAGCTGTTGAATCTATTCCGTCAATTACTGCAACACCATTATCATTTCTTTTAGTCAAGAATATTACCACATTTCTTCTATATAAACTATACCATATTTCTACTATATTATTTTTACTATTACTACTTTTGAGTAATAAATTACAATTTAGATAATTTTTAGATAAGTTTTGTATTGAATTTGAAATTGATACATTAATATGTGTTTTACCCTTATTTTATGCGGGTTTGCAAGCTTATTTACCACAACATTGCTTATATTTCTTACCAGAGCCACATGGACAAAACCCATCAGTTCTTATCGTTCTTATTGTTTTTATTGTTCTTATTAAATTTTATTTTCCGTTGACAAATCGTTGACACTGTCAACATCATTATCTACTACATAACTTATACTATTTCTCTTGTCTTCTATCAAATGTATAACTATAAAAATTATACATTATTTTATATATAAAGTAAATATTATTATAAAATAAAAGGAGTTTTTATGAAAGAAATGTGATAATGTCTTAAGTAAAGAAATGAGAAAATGTCCCAACT
>OGFF01001722.1_pt1 | contig 21860 bp, 17 predicted proteins | sample 1570751 | NCBI WGS metagenome assembly OGFF01 (sample SAMEA2581951, study PRJEB24529) | metagenome | biome: Human gut stool | place: China | collected 2011 | reverse complement strand
GTATTCCAGATTATGGATCATTGCAGCATCTTTGTCTTGATTGCAGGAACCTATACACCAGTACTTTTATGTTCTGTAAGACAGGCAGATCCATTCTGGGCATGGGTATTATTTGGTATTGTATGGGCAGTCACAATTCTAGGGATTACATTAAATGCCTATGATATCAACAAGTTTGCGAAGTTCTCTATGGCATGTTATTTAGTTCTAGGCTGGTGTATTGTCTTTAAGTTTAATTTACTTCCAGGTACTATTGGAATGAATGGTATTTATCTATTGGTTGCTGGAGGCGTAGCATATACAATCGGTACAATCTTCTATGGATTACAAGAAAAAATACATTATATGCACTGTATCTGGCATCTATGGATCTTACTTGGTAGCATTCTACACTTTCTATGCATCATCTTATATTGCATGTAACAGGCTTACGCCTGTTTTTCTTTTATATCTTTTAAAGACATGCTATAATCGTTGAGGAAAGGATGATTAAATGAAAAAAATAAATTTTAAATACGGTTTTTTATACTTAATCACATTTATTATTGTATTAGGTGGCGATTTAGTAACGAAACTTGTAGTCAATGAATCAATGCAGTTAGGCCAGAGCTATCAGGTCATTAAAAACTTTTTTTATTTCACTTATATTCATAATACAGGTGCCGCATGGGGTATGCTTTCAGGGCATTTCTTTATGTTCTATGCAATTTCTATTATTGCTGGTATTATGCTTATTTATTATTTTATCAAAAGTGATAAATCCCAGGTCTTATTAAGATTTGGAATTGTGCTTATATTTAGTGGTATGCTAGGAAATCTATATGATCGTGTTGTTTTTCATTATGTAAGAGACTTTTTAGATTTCTTTGTATTTGGTTATGATTTTCCTATTTTCAATATTGCCGATATGGGTGTTGTAATAGGTGTTTTATTAATCATCTTAGATTTAGGAATTGGAGAATATAAACAATGGAAATACAATCAATTACACCAGAATTAGAAGAAAAAGGCTTGCGTTTAGATAAAGTGATCTTAAATCATATGCCTGATCGTTCACGTACTGAGATTCAGAAATGGATTAAAGCAGGACAGGTTATCGTTAATGATAATGTTGAAAAAGCCAACTATAAGGTAGAAGAAGAGGATATCATCCAGGTCACTTTACCAGATCCTCAAAGTACTGAAATTAATCCTGAAAATATCCCATTAGATATTGTTTATGAAGATGAAGATGTGATTGTCGTCAATAAATCTACAGGTATGATTGTTCATCCATCAGCAGGTATTTATTCAGGAACACTTGTGAATGCATTACTCTATCATTGCCATGATTTATCAGCAATAAATGGTATTACACGTCCTGGTATTGTACATCGTATTGATAAGGAAACAAGTGGTTTATTAATGGTCGCAAAAAATGATAATGCCCATCGTTCATTATCTAAACAGTTAGAAGAACATTCAGTTGTACGTCGTTATGTAGCACTCGTTCATGGTGTTATTAATCATAACGTAGGTCGTATTGAAGCACCTATTGGACGTGATAGCAAAGATCGTAAGAAGATGGCTGTCACTAGTAAGAATGCCAAAGATGCAATCACTAACTTTAAAGTATTAGAGCGTTATGATGATATGACACTTATTGAATGTCGTCTAGAAACAGGTAGAACACATCAGATCCGTGTTCATATGCAATATATTGGTCATCCAGTTTATGGTGATCCTCAATATGGCTTTAGAAATGATGATAACACACATGGTCAGTATCTACATGCTAAAGTATTAGGTTTTGTTCATCCTAGAACCAATGAACATATGTATTTTGAAGCACCTTTACCTGATTTCTTTGAAGAAAAGATCAAAGAACTAGGAGGAGAATACAATGGATAAGCAGATCATTACATGGGATCAGTATTTCATGGGAGTGGCTAAACTCTCTGCTTATCGTTCTAAAGATCCTAATACGCAGGTAGGCGCTTGTATAGTAAACAGCGATAATCGTATAGTAGGGGTAGGATACAATGGTCTTCCAAGAGGATGTGAAGATGATAAGTTCCCTTGGACTGTAAGAGAAGGGGCTTTGTATGATACCAAGTATCCTTATGTTGTACATGCCGAATTAAACGCAATACTCAACTCTACTCAGAAGTTGCAGGGTTGTCGTATCTATGTTTCTTTATTCCCATGTCATGAATGTACAAAAGCAATCATTCAGAGTGGTATTAAAGAAATTGTCTATGAAGATGAAAAATACAAAGGAACAGAAAGTGATAGAGCAGCTAAACGTATGTTAGATGTGGCTGGTGTTTCTTATCGTAAAGTTCCCGCATTTGAAATAGAAATAAAAAAAGAGAATCAATAATGATTCTCTAGATGAAGAAGAAGGCCTATAGGCCTTCTTTTAATTTCTTTAATGCTCCCTTAACTCTCTTCATATTAGTGAAATTCAACTTACATACTTTAGTAAGAATCTTATCACCATACTTGTGCGCAAGTTTAACAGCCACGATTTCGGCATTAGTGCCAGCCCCTCTAGCAAGGTTCATCTTTAAACTCTTTGTCATACTAGCAAAATATTGTAGATATGCATAACGAGAAATGATTTCTGCAGCTAATACTGCTAAATACTGTTCATCAGCATTGGTTTCAAAAATCATATCTTTTACGACAATAACTTCACTCTTTAAATAATTATAATAAGTCTTAGGTGAAACGAATTGATCAATAACTTTAAATTCAACACTCTTTTTCACTTTCTGAAGAACATTCACAACAGCCTGATTAAAAAGACGTGCACGAATGTTTGCCTGGTTGATTCCACTATCAATCATCTTATTATAATGTGAGTTATCTAGTACTAGTAGTGATGAAATGAGATGTCCTTTTAATAGTTTAGCGTAATTGATAATTTCCTGATTAGACAAATCATCAATATTATCAATATGCAGGTTTTTAATGATCTCAAGTGCTTCATCATCGGCATAGCATGCAACGACACAAAGCGGCCCAAGAAAATCAGCAGATCCTGTTTCTGCAGCACCAATATGTGGATGCATACATAAGTGATCTGAATTCTTTTCCTGCTCAATCTTTTTTGCTAAACTTCTAGACCAATGCTTTGCTTCATGCACCGCATTCTGTCCTAAAAAGCTTGCTTCATAATTCGATGTCACTTCGATGTCACAGCCAATAGCATGAGCTTTTAAAAGAAGGTTCTCGCTTTCGAATGGAACCATCTGACTGTCATAAAACTTCTTCATCTTGTTTAAAATGTTTTCATTAATCAAAAATTTAATTGGCTCCACTATATTCACCTCACATGTTTTATTTTATCATAAATTTCATTTTTTTGACAGTATAAATTTCATTTGTTATAATTAAGAACCGACAACGTCAAGGAGGTAAGTGTTATGAGTTTTCTTGATTTGATTCTTATCGCTTTTTTGTTATATATGTTTTTTAGTGGATATTCCAAAGGTTTTTTCTCTACATTATATGATTTAGTAAGCTTTATAATCATGATGCTTTTTATCTATTTTAATGTAGAAACTATTTCTTCTATTATCCAGATTTATAAGCCTGTAAATGATCCTTTATCACAATTAGGTGGTTCAGTTATAAATATGTTGATAGTCTTTATTATTATGTTTGTTGTTCTAGAAGTGATCCGCAGACTCATAGGCGTTCTTATTAAACCTTTAGTCAATCAATTGACTGATCATTTTGCACTCACTGCTTTTGTCAATCATTTATTAGGTGCGTTGATTCACGCATTAAAGGGTGTATTTATCTCCTTTATGGTTATGATAATGGTTATTATTCCCTTCTTTGGACCTGATATCTTAACTAATTCTAAAATTGGACATTTAATCATAGAAGATGTACCAATTATCTCACAAAAAGCAATCAATGAAGCAAGTGCTTATGGAAGCTTATTAAAAGGACAGCATACACTTCAACTAGAAGATCAAGATATACTAAAGAAGATGATTATCGCGAATAATCATGCTTATGATCATGGAATACTAGATGAGCATGATGCAACACAGTTTGTCTATACACAACTAGGCCCTGCTTTAATGAAACAGCAGGTCATTATACCTTATGAAGAAAAACTTCAATTTATCTCTTTATTAAATAAAACACCTTATACAGACACAGAAAAGAATACGATATTAAATAATATAGGAAGTGAATAAAATGTTAGATAGTTATAAAGTCTTAGAATTTCCAAGAATTCTAAATAGTATTGCTGGCAGCTGCCGTACAGAGATTGCGAAAAAGAAAGTATTACAATTAGAAATGTATGATAATCTGGCTGATTTAAATGAAGAACAGAATCGTTTAGAGGAAGCCATGACTATTCATCGTATTATGGGCACTTTACCTCTTGCACCACTTCATGATATCAGTGCATATCTTGCAAAAGCGAAGATGGATGGTATTTTAGCACCTGAAGAGCTTATGGCTATTGATCATATGTTAGAAAATATCTTTCAGGTAACTTCTTACTTTAATGCTTATGAAGGAGAAATTATTCTCTTAAGAGACTTAGTAGAAGGCTTAGAAGGGGATAATGGTTTACATATAGAAATCAATAGATGCATTATGCCCGATGGCTCTATCATTGATCATGCCAGTGAAACACTTTATCGTATTAGAAAAAGCATGCATGCATTAGAAGGACGTATTCGTCATTCTATGGAAGGGTATTTAAAGAGTGAAAAGAATTCATTAAGTATGGATACTCTCTCTAGCAAAAATGACCGTTTAGTTCTTGCAGTTAAAGCACCTCATAAAAATGAAATCAAAGGTTTAGTACATGCTACAAGTGCTTCTGGGCAGACATTCTTTATTGAACCAGAAAGTGTTGTTGTTATGAACAATGAACTTAATGAATTAAAGAGTCAGGAACAGACTGAAATCAATAAAATCTTACAAAGCCTTACAAGACGTGTTAAGTATAACTATACAAGATTCTATTTTGATCAGGAACTCATGTCTGAACTAGATTTTATTTTTGCGAAAGCACGTTTTGGATGTGATTATGATTGCATTAAACCTGATATCAATGAATCAGGTGTTCTCTCTTTAAAACAGGCTAGACACCCACTTATTGATCAAGAAAGAATTGTACCTAATGATATTATTATTGATGGTAAGATGTTGATGATTACTGGTTCTAATACCGGTGGTAAAACTGTTGCTTTAAAGACTGCAGGATTACTTTCATTAATGGCAATTAGTGGTTTAGCCGTGCCAGCTATTTCAGCTTCTATTCCATTCTTTGATGCAGTCTATACCGATATTGGTGATGAACAATCTATTGAGCAGTCTCTTTCAACATATTCATCACATATGAAGAAGCTTATTTATATCTTAGAACATGCAACATGTCGTTCTTTAATTCTTATTGATGAAATTGGGTCTGGTACAGATCCACAAGAAGGGGCATGTCTAGGAGAAGCTATTCTGGATACTTTATTAAGACGTGACTGCCGTATTATTGCATCTACTCACTATGGTGAACTTAAGAACTATGGGCAGTCAAGAGATGATATTACTCTGGCATCTGTTGGATTTGATGTAGAAACAATGCGTCCTACATATAGATTAAAGCTTCATTCTATTGGTTCATCTTACGCCTTTGAGATTGCTGCTTCTTTAGGTCTTGATCATGAGATTATTGATCAAGCTTTACATAATAAAGAAGAACGTATGAGTGAAGCAGAAAAGTTAACTGAAAAACTGACTAAACAGAGTGCTGAATTAGATGAAAAAGAAGAAAGAATCAATACATTACTTGCAGACAATGAAAAGCTTCATAATCGTTATGAACATCAGCTATCCGTTGCCACAAAACAGAAAGATCGTATTGTCGAAGAGGCACAGCAGGAAGCTAATAAGATGCTTGAAGAGGCTAAGAAGACAATTGATGAATTGACTAAAGATATTATGAATCAAGGTGCTTTAAAGCCTCATCAGGTCACTGCAGCGAAACATGCATTAGATCAGCAGAAATATGAAAAGAAAGAAGTTGTCAAGGTACAGGATCATGTCTTTAAAAAAGGTGATCATGTTAAACTTGATAAAATGAATAGAGAAGGGGATGTCCTAGAAGTTAAGAAGCATGAATTGCTTGTTGATTTAGGTGGTCTCCAGGCTCGTGTTAAGGATACTGATGTAACATTCATGCATAGTGCCTCTAAGCCTCAGAAGGTTAAAAAAGCAGGCACAAGACAGCATATGAAGAAGACTGGACATTATGAAGTCAATGTCATTGGTATGCGTTATGAAGAAGCGATGAATATTGTAGAAAAGTTCTTAGATGACGCTTTATTACTAGGTTATCCTTCAGTACGTATTGTGCATGGTATGGGTAAAGGCATTTTACGTAATGGTATAAGAAAGAAGCTAGACCATTTATCATATGTCAAGGAATATCGTGATGGTGGGCCAAATGAGGGTGGTTTAGGTGTAACGGTAGTTAGCTTTGAATAAGAATCTAGACTATATTAAAAAGAAGCTTTCTCTGCTTCCTATGTCTCCTGGCTGTTACTTAATGAAGAATACAGACGGAAAAGTTATTTATGTAGGAAAGGCGCGAAAACTTAAAAATCGCGTCTCTTCTTATTTTACAGGAGCACATAACTATAAAACCACAAAATTAGTCGATCATATATGGGACTTCGACTATATTGTGACAGGCAGTGAAAAGGAAGCATTATTACTAGAAATTAACCTTATTAAAGACTATACACCTGAATACAACATCATGTTCATGGATAATACCTATTATCCTTATATTGAACTCACTGATGAAACCCATCCAAGACTTAAAATAGTAAGAAAAACTAAAAATAAAAAAAATAAGTACTTTGGTCCTTATCCCGATGCCACTGCTGCTAGAAATACTTTTAAATTATTAAATAAGCTTTACCCATTAAGAAAGTGCAATCATGTACCAGATAAACCATGCTTATATTATTCTTTACATCAATGTCTAGGTCCATGTATTAATGAAGTTGACAAGAGCCAATATGATGAAATTAGAAAAGAACTGATTTCTTTTATACATGGTAATACCAAATCTAAAATAGATGAACTCACTGAAAAGATGATGACAGCTAGTGAAAATCTTCAATTTGAACTTGCGAAAGAATATCGTGATCTCATTCGTTCTATAGAATATGTCACAGCAAAACAGAATGTCCAATTTGGAGACTATAAAGATAGAGATATTTTAGGTTATTTTATTGATAAAGGCTACATTAGTATTCAGCTCTTCTTTATGCGTGAAGGTAAACTTCTCTATCATGATTTTAATTTAGAACCCGTAGGAGAAGATTTTGAAGAAGATTTGATTCGTTTCTTAGTCACTTATTATCAAACACATCCTGAACCTTATGAACTGCTTATTCCTCAAGATGTTGATTTAAAACTATTATCTGAAATATTATCCTGCCATGTTCTCCAGCCACAAAGAGGAGATAAGAAATCCTTAGTAGAAATGGCTAATAAGAATGCGAAAGAAGCATTAGAAAAGAAATTCTTATTAAAAGAGAAGACAGATGAAAAAACAATTCTTCCTATTATTGAATTAGGTCAAAAACTAGGTATTGATACACCACATACAATTGAATTATACGATAACTCTAATATTCAGGGTGCTTATGCAGTCGCTGGTATGGTTGTATATAAAGATGGTGTACCATCTAAAAAAGATTATCGTAAATATAAGATCAAGACAGTAGAAGGTCCAGATGATTATGCAAGTATGAAGGAAGTTATCTATAGACGTTATTATCGCTTACTTATGGAACAAAAAGAAATGGCTGATCTCATTATTGTCGATGGTGGACTAGGACAGATCAAAGTTGCCAAAGAAGTGATAGATAGTTTAAATCTCTCTGTACATATATGTGGTTTATCCAAGGATGATAAACATTCTACCGCAATGTTGCTAGATGAAGATGGAAACCAGGTTCCTATTGATACAAAGAGTCCTTTATTCTTCTTATTAACGCGTATGCAGGATGAAGTGCACCGCTATGCTATATCATTCCATCGTCAGGTACGCTCTAAATCTTTATTCAGCTCTATCCTTGATGAAGTAGAAGGAATAGGGGAAGCACGCAAGAAGAAGCTTCTTAATCATTTTAAGAGTGTTAAAAAGATGAAGGAAGCATCACTTGAAGAACTAGAAACAGTCATTCCTAAGAATACAGCATCAAAACTCTATGAAGTACTACATAAAGAATAATCTATACACTCCTCATGATATACTATATAATTGACACTAGAGAGCAGGTGATTTAATGGAAAATAAGCGCAAGTATCTGTTTATTACAGTCATTGCATTATTTATCGTTTCATTCTATACAATTAATCTCCGATTTGATCCATTCTATCGTGTCAATGGCATCAATAACGATAATAGAATGATCATCGAAAAGTATTTAAGTAAAGAAGAACAGAAATATCTTGTAGAAAACAGAATTCCTCTTTACCATTTTATGAAATATATCAAATATGATGATTTCTATCTTCCGTATTATCAATATTATGAACTACTAGAAAAAACAGGGCGTTACTCTACAAATAAATCTATCCTACAAACAGGCAATGAATTAGCAACTAAGCTCACTGGTACCTATAAAGGTGCATCTTATGATCAGGCAAAGAAACTTGTATCTCATAATTTAGAAGCAGGATATTTATATAATCAGAACTTTGATTTTGATAAACTACAAATATATTATGAAATGAGACCTCTTTATGAAGATTATAGTTATGTAGATGATACAGAATACTATATTGAGTTACTAAAAAATCGTGGACTAAATGATAAAATGATTCTTTCATTCTTCAAACAGGCATGTGCTAATTACTCTCGTTATGGTTTAACAACACTTATGACTCAGGCAAATAATCCTGATATGTTCTTGATTCCTGATCCTTCAGCTCTTTTAACTACCTTAAGTGATCAAACTTATATAGGTGCTTATGTTCCTCATAACCTTGTCTTAATGTCAGATATTCATCGTTTAAAATATGCCATGTATTTAAATAATGACGCTTATGACGCGTTAAAGAAGATGATTGATGCCATGCCTGATGAGATTGCGAATGACTTTTATGTTAAAGAAGCTTATACAACCTTTACTGACTTACAGTATTCAAATCCTAACCTTGCAGGTAAAGATGAAAGACAATTAGGTCATACAGTTTCTATTGCATCTAAATCCATTGCCTATCAGGAGTTTGAAACATCTGCCCTGTCACAATGGCTTGAAGCACATTCATATGAATATGGTTTTATATTACGTTATCCAAAACGTATGGCATCTTCTACAAATCACGTGTATGATGCACATTATTATCGCTATGTAGGTAAGAAGAATGCGAATAAGATTTATAAAGAAAATAGCTGTATTGAAGAATATAATCAGAAGGAGGCGGCAGAATGAAAAAAATTGTAATTATGTCAGATAACCATGGAGACATGAATATCTTAACAGATATTAAAGTTTTAGAAGATGATGCAGATTACTATATCCATTGTGGTGATAGTGAATCGTATCAATTACGCGATTTAGATGAATTTGTTGCTGTGAAAGGCAACAATGACTGGAGTCTTGATCTTCCACAAACTGCAAGATTAGATATTGAAGGAAGACATCTTCTGATTACTCATGGGCAGTTCTTTGGCTATTTTGATCGTGAAAAGAAAATGCTGGACTTTTTAAAGAAATATAATGGAGATGTTTTAATCTCAGGACATACACATATGCCTCTTGTAAAAGAAGAAAATGGTTTATGGCTAATTAATCCTGGCTCTACTTCATGGCCACGTGGTGGCAGCAAAAGATCTTATGCAGTGATGACTATTAATGGTACAAATGTAGATGTTAGAATTAAAACATTGGAATAATGATACAATTTATTAAATAGGATTGACTTTTTATATCTTCCTATTATAATGGGCATGTAAAGTCAAATATAAAGATAGAGGAAGCGATGCATCAGAGTAGTATGAGGAGTCGGCAGACTAAGAATCATATGAAAGGTAATCATCGCCGAAAGAAGATAAGTGGCAGCTTATAGTCTTGGGGATTCAGGAAATACCTGTCTCACTCCTTCATGATGAAGAGGCGTTATCTAATCGTTAAAAGCTATGCGATAACGTATGGCTTTTTTTCTATTTTTATATAGAAAGGGGAATAATTATGAAAAAGACTTTAATTACGCTTGCAACAGCAGCGCTTGTATTATCAGGATGTGGATCATCTACTAAGGATGACAACACTTTTACAGTAGGGATGGAAGCAGCTTACCAGCCATTTAACTGGCAGACTTCTAAGAAAACAGATACTGCAGTTAAATTAGATGGTGGTGCAGGTTATGCAGATGGTTATGATGTTGTCGTTGCCAGCAAGATTGCTAAGAAATTAGGAAAGAAACTTGTAGTAAAGAAGATTGCTTGGGATGGTTTACAGCCAGCTGTAGAATCTGGTGAAATCGATGCTATCGTTGCAGGTATGACTGCAGATAAGAAACGTGAAAAGGGATTAGACTTCACTACACCTTATTATCAGAGTGAAATGGTTATGATTGTAAGAAAGAACAGTCCAATGACTTCATTCAATGATATCCAGCAGTTCTCAGGATATAAGGTAACAGGTCAGAAGAATACTAACTATGATACAATCATTGATCAGATTAACGGTGTAAAACATCAGACACCTAAATCAACTTACCCAGAATTAGTTGTAGCTTTACAGCAAGGTGATACAGATGGTATTACTGCAGAATTACCAGTTGCAAATGGTATCGTACAGGCTAACCCAGATTTATCAATCGTTAAGTTTGCAGATGGTCATAACTTTAATGTAGATACTGCAGTATCAATTGGATTAAAGAATAATACACGTAAGACTGCTGAATTCAAGAAGATTCAGAAGGCTTTAGATTCTATTTCACAAGAAGAAAGATTAAAAATCATGGAAGATGCTGTTAAGAGAGCACCTACTGAAAAACAGGAGATAAAATGAAAATAGATTTTCAATATGCATGGAGTCAGTTAATTAATAACTGGCCTCTATTCTGGTATGGTATTAAGATGACAATCGCTTTTGCGGTTGTTGGTACATTAGCTGGTTTAATTATTGGTTTAATTATTGGCGCCATTCGTTGTGTACCATTAGATCCACTAGATAAACCAGTGACAAGATTCTTTAAACGTTTAGGACGTTTTATTACAGGCTTTTATGTATGGGTATTCCGTGGAACACCTATGATGGTTCAGGCCGTATTCCTTTATTACTTATTCAAACCAGTATTACATTGGAATAACTTTACAGCTGGTATGGTAATTATTTCAGTGAATACAGCTGCTTATATGGCTGAAATTATTCGTAGTGGGATTCAGTCTATTGATCCTGGGCAGATGGAAGCAGCTAAGTCTTTAGGTATGACAAATACTCAGACTATGATTTCTATCATCTTCCCACAGGCTATTAAGAATACATTCCCATCACTTGGTAACCAGTTTATTGTTAATATTAAAGATAGCTGTATGTTAAATGCGATTTCAGTTGTTGAATTATTCTTCCAGGCACAATCAGTGGCTGGTACAAACATGAGATATATCGAAGTATATCTTGTTGTTGCAATTCTTTACTTAATTCTTACAACTGTAGCTACATTTGTACTTAATTATGTTGAAAAGAAAATCAATAAGACAAACACAGTTACTATCAAGGATAACTGTGCTTAAGGAGGAAAGAAATGAATACAGTAATTGAAATTAAACATTTAGAAAAACATTTTGGTGACCTCCGTGTTCTTAATGATATTAATTTCACTATCGAACGTGGTAAGGTAGTTACTATTATTGGTTCAAGTGGTTCTGGGAAAAGTACATTACTAAGATGTATCAACCTTCTTGAAGTACCTGATGCAGGTGAAATTCTATTTAATGGACAAAATATCCTTAAAGGTGATTTAGATGCTTCTACATATCGTAGTAAAGTAGGCATGGTATTCCAGAACTTTAACTTATTTAGTAATAAAACAGTTATAGAAAACTGTATGATTGGACAAATCAAAGTATTAAAGAAATCTAAAGAAGAAGCCCGCGCTGAAGCTATGAAACAGCTAAAAGCTGTTGGTATGGATAAATTTGCAGATGCTTCTAGTACAAAGCTTTCTGGTGGACAGAAACAGCGTGTTGCGATTGCAAGAGCTTTATGTATGAAGCCAGAAGTACTTCTATTTGATGAACCTACAAGTGCCTTAGACCCTGAAATGGTAGGGGATGTATTAGATGTTATGAAGGAACTTGCGAAAGAAGGTTTAACAATGGCTGTTGTGACTCATGAAATGCAGTTTGCTAGAGAAGTCAGCGATGTAGTATGTTTCATGGATAAGGGTGTTATTGCAGAAATGGGCACACCTGAGGAAGTATTTGAACATCCAAAAACAGAACGTGCTCAGCAGTTCTTATCACGCTATTCTAATAGATAAAATATTGACTCAAGAGATAGCATAAAAGCTGTCTCTTTTCTTATATAAAAAAACTGGTAAAGAAATATCCTTACCAGCTATAAATAAAATAAAAACCTCGGATAACCCGAGGTAATTAACAGATGGCGTCCACGAGGGGATTCGAACCCATGACCGCACGCTTAGAAGGCGTGTGCTCTATCCAGCTGAGCTACGTAGACATTTGATTTTCAACTGCCTATATATAATAGCATATAGATCTTTTTAATGCAATAGGAAAATGTAAAAAACGAAAGAAATATGATTAAATACCTATCTTAAGGTTTTCTCACGATTCAAATAATAAACAAACTGTGTATATATTATAATATTCATGTAACATTTTGAGTATTTTTAAATTGTATTATAATATATCTTGAAATCATAATTTGATAGCGCTATCATATATCAATATAGGGGAGGAATCAGAATGAATAAGAAACAAAAAATCGTTTCTACTACATTATCTACAGTAACAGCATTATCATCTGTAGGTGCTATCTCTAGTTTGCCTAATACCGTTATTAAGAATGTTCAGGCATTAGATGAAAATACAGTAGAAACAACTCAACAGGTACAACCAACAGTTAGAACAGATTTAGAAAAGGAAGTAGAAGATAAGAACTCTACTGTTATTTCTAATGGAGCTGCATTACAGGGAGCAGAGAATCAGAAGAACAGTTCAGAGGAAGCATTAAACAATGCGAAAACCAACAAGAAAGAAAATGATGAAAAGCTTACTACTTCACAAAATCAGGTTGATCAGACTCTTGCGAAAGAAGTAAAAGATAGAGCTCAAGTCGTTTTACAACTACAGGAAACTTTATCATCACAAAAACAGCAAAAAGACGCTTTAGATAAAGCTGTAGAAGAAAAGCAGAATCAATTAAAGGATGCGCAGGACAAATACAACAAAGCACAGGCTAATTATAATGATTTAGCTAACAAGAATAAGGATGCCTTAGATAAGTTAAATCGGGCTGAAGAGGATAAGGCTCAATATGAAAAAGACCTTGCCAGCTTAAATGATCAGTTGACTACTTTAAATAAGGACATTGAAACAGTTACTACAAGACTTAATGAAGAAAAGAAGTCATTAGAAAACAACAAGACTACTCTTAGTCAGTTAACTACAGAAAAACAAAAACTAGAATCACAGTTAAAAAATTCTAATGATAAGCTTAATTCTTTAAAAGATGCACTTAATAAACAACCAACAACTGAAGAAGTAACTCAGTTACAGAAAGACATTGATGCTCTTGAAAAGGATATCGATACTAAGACAACTCAGTTATCTACTTTAGACCAGGAAATTAATAGCTTAACTACTTCAATTGAAGCACAAACTGCAACTGTTAATGAAACAACAAAGAAAAAGGATGATTTAACTAAACAGTATGATGCTTTAACTACACAGGTTAATGAAGCAAAAACAAATCTAGATACTGCAAAGACTAAATATGATGCAGCTAAAAAAACATTAGATGACCTCAACAACAATGTAGATACGCCAGAACTTGCAAATTTAAAGTTTGAACTCAATCACTTACAAAGTGAACAGACTGCCTTACAAGCACAGGTGGATGCGACTACAAGTCAATTAAAAGCAGCTGAAACTGAATTAGCCAATGCTTATACAAAATATGATAACAACGTTGTCAACTTCTATAAAGAAGTCTACAACAATACTGGTAATTTAGATGCTTATTATGCTTATACTGAATTAGAAAAGTATGATGGTCAAACAGTAGGATCAGCGACTATTTATGATAGTAAGAATTATGATAAGACAATGGCTTCATTATCTGATTTAAAGGAAGCACTTAATTATATTAAGATGTGTAACCAGATTAGAGCATATGAAGGTGCAGCACCACTTAAAGTCTCTTATTACCTTATGAGTGTATCAGCTATCCAGAACCAGTATTCATCAGTAAACCTTGGTCATTCTAAACTATATGAAGTAGGTGAAAACCTCTACTGGAGTAGTCAAGATAACAATTCTGAAGATTTTCTAGATAAAAATGGTAATTTAGATGTTAAATCTCTCTATGAACTAGGAAAAAAACCAGACTCTTTTAATATTCAAAGCAACAACCCATTTTATGGTTGGTGGACTGAAGAAAAAATTTTATATGAACAGACACACAACGCAGATAAAGCTGGACATTATTTCAATATAGTTGATAAAAACTATACTTTAACAGGATTCAGTCATAATAATCAAAAGCACAATTTAAATATGTATACTTGGGGGCAGGTATTTAAAGATAGTTTGAAATTAAACAACCTTAATGGAGAAGGACAAACTACTATCACCGGTCTTACAGTAGATGAATTTGAAAATACATTAAATGCCTGGATCTTAAAGAAGGCAAATGGTGTTCAAATTGAACAGAATAATGTTGATAATGCAAAAGCTGAAGTTGAAAAGGCGACAAATGCACTTAATGATAACAAGCAGAATATCAGCACAAAACAGACTGAAATCAATGATTATAAGGATAACGTAAACGCACAATTTAAAGCTGCAGAAACGACTTATAATAACGCTAAGAGAACATATGATAATCTAGTCAATCAACAGTCTTCAGTAAAAGCTGAATTAGATACTACTTCTAGTACACTTAACTCACAAAAAGATGCTTTAACAACACTAGAAGATCAGTTAAAAGCTGATAAAAATAAGAAAGATACTTTATCTAATCAGATCACTGATAAAAAGGCATTATTAGCTCAAAAGCAAGAAGAACTTGCGAATGCCACTAAAGATAAAGCTGAACTAGAACAGGCTCTTAAAGATGCGAATGCTGATGTTGATCGTATCACTGCTTTAATTGATGAAAATGATAAGAAGATTAAAGCACTTGAGTCAGAAATTAACGCTAACCAGCAGAATATCAATGCATATAATGCTGAGTTAAATACTTTGAACTCTGAAGTTACTAGTAAAGAAGCTGAAAAAGATGCATTATCTGCCAATATTGATATGTTAAATACTGCAATTAATGCATATAATAAACAGTTAGAAGAATGCAATAAGGCAAAAGATGCATTAGATGCTGCTAAAAACAATCTTGATAATGTTCAAGCTGAATATGATCAGGCTGTTAAAGACCAAAAAGCTCAAGCTGATGTCGTAGCTGATACTACTAAGAAGCTAGATGATGCAAATGAAAGTCTTACAAAAGCACAAAGAGCCACTGCTGATTGGGAAGATATTAAAGCAGGTACTGGTAATCATTATGCACCTTATCATGATGAAGTATTAGATAACTTAAGTGATACTGTATTAGTTTATGTAAGTGCGAAAGATGCTGCTGGTTCAATTGAAACTAAGCTTGCTGATGCGCAGAAGGACTATGATGAAAAGACAAAGAATTATGAGAATGCTTTAAGTGCCTATAATGCAGCTCTTAACGAATATAATGACGCTAAGGCTGATTTAGATGCATTTGATGCAAAATATGGTATTGTCACAAAAGATACAATTACTTTACTAAGTGAAATGACTTATACTGGTAAACAAATTAAACCAGAGATTGTAGTCAAAGATAGTAAAGGTAATGTTGTTGATCCAAGTGAATATACAATCACTTATGGTGATAATACAGAAGTAGGGGAAGGTAGTGTTACTATTAAGTTAAGTGACGAGTATTATGTTGGTACTATCACTAAAACATTTAAGATTGTCTTAGCCTCTACTGATAAAGATGACAATACTACTCCACCTGCAGACAAGAAGGACGATGTCACAACTACTCCTACCGATAAGAAGGATAACATTACTGTCACTCCAACACAGAAGAATGATACTACAGTAAAATCTGACAAGACTTCTACTATTGTAAAAACAGGTGATTCATCACCAATCGTAATCTTTAGTCTTTTATCAATGCTTTCTATGTTCTTCTATACATTATTAAGAAGAAAAGAAAATAAAGAATAATATGAAAAGTACCCAGGCGTAATTTAGCGCTTGGGTACCTTTTTACTTCTATATAAAATAAAAACCTCGGATCAACCGAGGTAATTTTTAGATGGCGTCCACGAGGGGATTCGAACCCATGACCGCACGCTTAGAAGGCGTGTGCTCTATCCAGCTGAGCTACGTAGACATTTGTCTTTCGACTGCTCATGTATAATACCATGACTTTTTTTATAATGCAAGCACTTTTTTTATAAATATATGTGTTGACTTTATTAAATCACTTCACATATAATAATCATTAGTTTGATAACACTAACTATTATTAGCTGAGACTAAGTAAGGAGATGACTATGAAAATTATTTGGATACTACTAGGATTTATATCTTTGATACTTGGTACTTTAGGAATTGTACTTCCTATTTTACCTACTGTTCCTTTTTATATGGCAACTGTATTCTGTTTTGCGAAAAGTTCAGATAAGCTTCACCACTGGTTTACGCACACAAACCTTTATAAAAAGCACTTAGATAGTTTTATACAAAACAGATCTATGACATTAATGACTAAATGTAAGATCCTGGGTATGGTTACAGATATTATGTTAATAGGGTTCATCTGTATGAAAAATGTACCTGTAGGAAGAATATGTATTACGATTGTGTGGATTTTCCATATTCTTTATTTCTTTTTCCGAATCAAGACGATAAAGAAAGAAGTGATAATCAATGAATAAAGTAGAAAAAAAGAGAGTCAAAGAACAGGAAACGATTGAAAAGATGATTCATATCTATTGTAAAAAGAATCATCATACAAAAGAGTTATGTTCTGAATGTAAGGAATTAGTGAATTATGCAAAAACACGTAGTCAAAGATGTCCTTTTATGGCAGAAAAGACATTCTGTGCGCATTGCAAGGTGCATTGTTATAAGCCTGAGATGAGAGAAAGAATCAGACAGGTCATGCGTTATAGTGGCCCTAGAATGATCATCTATGCCCCTAAAACAGCTTTATGGCATATGCTATGTACTATAAAAGAAAGGATATTAAAATGATTAAAACAAGATTGATACAATTGTTGTCACATTCTAAAAAATATATTGTTTATACAGTATTTTGGCAATGGATTTCATTACTCGCACAGATCACTGCTGTATTTACTATTGCAGACTTATTGGGTTATGTATTAAATAATACGCTTACTATAAGTCATCTTAAATCTACATTTTTATTATTACTAGGAGTCATAGTGATTCGCTATACATGTGAACGTATGAGTGCTCGTACATCATACCTAGCAAGTGTGGATGTAAAACGTATATTAAGAGAAAAGATTTATGATAAGATGCTTAAACTCGGAGCCTCTTATAATGAATATGTGTCTTCTTCTGAAGTGGTACAGGTGTCTACAGAAGGTGTAGAACAATTAGAAACATATTTTAGCAAGTATCTCCCTCAATTATTTTATAGCTTACTTGCACCAATCACATTATTCATTATATTAAGTCGGGTAAATCTAAAAGCAAGTATCGTACTATTAATCTGTGTACCACTTATTCCTATGTCTATAGTAGCTGTACAGAAGTTTGCAAAAAAACTATTAAGTAACTATTGGTCTACTTATACAGGACTTGGAGATTCATTCTTAGAAAACCTGCAGGGATTAACAACTCTTAAAATATATCAGGCAGATAAGATGAAAGCAGAAGAAATGGATCAAGAATCCGAAAAATTCCGTAAGATAACTATGAAGGTTTTAACTATGCAGCTTAATTCTATTAGTGTCATGGATATTGTTGCTTATGGTGGTGCTGCAGTTGGAATGATCATTGCTTTATTAGAATATCTTCATGGACATATTAATATGCAGGGTACACTCTGTATCATTCTTCTAGCCAGTGAATTCTTCCTTCCTTTAAGACTACTTGGATCTTTTTTCCATATCGCAATGAATGGGATGGCAGCGAGTGATAAAATCTTTAAGATTCTTGATATTCCTGAAACAAGTTCTGGAAAAGAAGTATTATCTGATCATAGTCTAGATATCTTATTCAAGGATGTTCATTTCTCTTATGAAAAGAATAGAGAAATATTAAAGGGTATTGATATGATATTACCAAAAGGATCCTTTATCTCATTAGTTGGAGAATCAGGATGTGGTAAGAGTACAATTGCTGGTATTCTAGCTGGAAAGAATAGAGGATATACAGGTGATATCACAATTGGTGGTACTCCCTTAAATGATGTCAATGAAGAAGATTTAATGAAATATATTGTATTAATTAGACATAACAGTTATTTATTTAAAGGAACTGTAGAAGAGAATCTTCGTATGGCAGATCCTCATGCTACAAAAGAAGAAATGGAAGCAGTACTAGAAAAAGTAAACCTTTTAGGATTTCTTAACTCACAGGATGGTATAAAAACAAAACTATTAGAAAAAGCATCTAACTTATCAGGTGGTCAGTGTCAAAGATTAGCCCTTGCTCGTGCTTTACTTAAAAAAGATGTATCTGTCTATATTCTTGATGAAGCAGCTTCTAATATTGATATTGAAAGTGAAGAACTGATTATGAATGTCATTCATGAATTAGCCAAAACAAAAACTGTATTACTTATTTCTCATAGACTTGCCAACGTAGTAAAGAGTGATCATATCTACTTCTTACAAGATGGACAAATCAAAGAACATGGTTCACATACTGAATTAATGAATCAAAATGGTGCCTATAAACATTTATATGAAACACAGATGGCTTTAGAAAACTATGGAAAGAAAGGAACTGTATAATGAATAAAACAAATCGTAGAAGTGCTATTCAAATCATGGGTCAGTTGATTGGTTTAGTTAAACCACTTCTTATTTTTATGATTGCTGCCATTCTTCTTGGTACTGTTGGCTATTTATGTGCAATCTTCCTGACTATCCTTGCAGGGCAGGTAGTTGCTCATGGACTTATTCCACAATTATTCTATCGTATGAGAAATCCACGTCTTGTCTTTATGCCTGTTAAAACAATCTTGACTATAATGATTGTGATTGCTTTATTACGTGGTATTCTGCATTATCTCGAACAATACTGCAATCATTATATTGCCTTTAGATTACTTGCCATTATTCGCCATAAAGTCTTTGAAGCATTACAGAAGCTATGTCCCGCTAAGCTAGAATCTCGTGATAAAGGAAATCTTATTTCTATTATTACTACAGATATAGAATTACTAGAAGTATTCTATGCACATACTATTTCTCCTATCTGTATCGCATTCCTCACTTCTTTATTTATGGTGCTCTTTATTGGACATTATCATTATTTAGCTGGATTACTTGCACTTATTGCTTATATCATTGTTGGTGTGATTATTCCAGTTATTAATGGCAAACTGGGAAGTGCTGAAGGGATGAGTTTTCGTAATAATTTTGGTGAATTAAACAGTTTTGTATTGGATTCCTTACGTGGACTAGATGAAACAATCCAATATAATCAGGGTGAAGAAAGAAAACAGGAAATCATTGAACGTTCTAAGCAACTTGCAAAACAGCAGGAATACTTAAGCTATAGAGAAGGGGCTCAGCGTTCTATCACAAATACAGTTATTCTTTTAGCTTCATTTGGTATGCTTTTCTTAACACTATTCCTTTATCTTAATCATGAATTGGGTTTTGAAGGTATTATTACATGTACTTTATCCATGATGGGTTCATTTGGTCCCGTAGTCGCTTTATCAAGTCTTTCTAATAACCTCAATCAAACCTTAGCGAGTGGTGAACGTGTTCTTTCACTTCTTGAAGAAAAACCTCTTGTAGAAGAAGTAGAAGGAGACAAAGAAACTAATGATTCCTTTAAAGGAGCTACACTTAATCATGTTACTTTCTCATATGATGATGAAACAATCCTAGATGATTATTCATTAAAACTAGAACCTGGTACGATTACAGGAATCCATGGTGTGAGTGGTTCTGGTAAATCTACAATACTAAAATTATTAATGCGTTTCTGGGATGTGAATCAAGGCTCTATTACTGTAAATGAAGAAGAAATCAAACAGATTCCTACAAAACATTTACGTAATATGGAAAGTTATGTCACACAGGAAACTCATCTATTCCATGACTCTATCGCAAATAATATTGCGATTGCGAAAAAAGATGCTACACGTGAAGAAATTATGGAAGCAGCTAAGAAAGCCTCGATTCATGACTTCATCATGGCTTTACCTAAAGGTTATGATACAGAAGTAGGGGAGTTAGGTGATACATTATCAGGTGGTGAGAAACAAAGAATTGGAATTGCGCGTGCATTCCTACATGATGCACCAATGATTCTTATGGATGAACCAACATCTAACTTAGATTCACTCAATGAAGGTATTATTCTAAAATCATTAAAAGAATCTTCAAAACAAAAAACAATTGTTCTTGTATCACATAGAGCATCTACAATGAATATTGCAGAAACTGTTTATGAGATGAAGGATGGTAGAATTTCTTAATAAGAGGATGTTCACGCATCCTTTTTTCATGTTAAGATAACTATGAGGTGAACAAATATGTTATAAATTTTGTGGCGAAAAACCCACACGCTTGCGTGTGGGATGAAATCCACATTTCACTTGATAAATACTTAGAAAAATGATATATAATCTATGTATATTAAAGTATAGAAAGTCAACAGATCATTAGTAAAAGTAACTATGATATAAACACACATACAATAAAACAACTATCACTGTAATCGGAAAAATCCTAATAATGCTGCACATATAGCGAACAATAATAACCATGCAGAACTGTGCAATCCTAATAATTCAGCATATCATTCAAGTTGTGGGAAAAAGTAATGGCACGAACTAAAAGTGACAATGTACAAATAAATATTTCCATTCCTGCTGGATGGAAAACAGAACTTGAAAACCCTGCACGTATCTATTCTGTTGAGGAAGGTGAGAGTATCATATTTCTTGACTTGCTGCGTAGAGGAATTCAAGAAAATATCAATTAGGTGAACAAGACAGTGAGAAACAATATCATAGTGCTTCGTATTGAAAATATCTGATACAGTATCACATCATCAGGTATTCTAAATTCATATTTCTGGTATTAAAAGGTAATGTAGAGGAAATATTGAAACAGATATTACAGAAAAATCTATTACCACATTAAGGCTCTTGAAGTGAAGCCTGATCATGTGCATGTCTTTGTAGATGTACCACAAACTGCTGCTTCCTTTGATGTTGCAGGGACTTTTAAAGATATGAGTGCTATTGAACTATTCAAGGCATTTCCACAATTAATACAGTTCTATGCAGGATACTGTGTTTTATGGTCAAGAGGATATTTTGTATCTACAGTAATTAAGATAATATTAAGGAGCAGAAAAATGA
>OGFF01001703.1_pt1 | contig 22066 bp, 26 predicted proteins | sample 1570751 | NCBI WGS metagenome assembly OGFF01 (sample SAMEA2581951, study PRJEB24529) | metagenome | biome: Human gut stool | place: China | collected 2011 | reverse complement strand
TTTACAAAGTTAATATATAAATAAAAAAAACTACGAGAAGAATCCCGTAGTTTTCTATTTACACAATATTATGGAGAGTCCCTTTAATTTACTATTTTTTTCGCGGTGCGTACGGAAGATGAACCTTAACTCTATTCATCACGTACTCAATATCTTAGCAAACCCTTTATTCTTTCTCCCACTAATAACCCCACGTGTGCAATTCTTTAGATTGCTTGGTGTTGCGGTGGTTGTTTGAGTTGCGGCAAAGATACTAAATATTACTCGCATATCAAACTAATCATTTTCTATTTCTCTATAATTAAGTGAATATGAAGCCGTATTATTATTAACATACATTTCATATTCCTTAATACCTTTACTTCTTGCTATTAAACTCAATTTCTTTTTCTGTTCAAGAGGTAAATATGTACCATAATAGATTGCTGTGGGCTTCTTAACAGTTAACTCTATATGATTTTCTTGTACCCGATTTTCACAACAACACATAAATCTCCACTCCTTTTCGTAAACGTATGTCTCTTTATCTTTATATAAAAAGGCTTTTATCCAAAACAAAGTATCGGGAAATGGAATATTATTTTGAGATTTAGTTTGTTGTGACATATCCAGTGTAGAATAATAATGTACTATTTCTGTTGCATCATACCTACAATCAGAATAAATTATAGGAAACAAATATGGATGAACCCTGTCTAAACAATCTCTCTTATCACATTTAGCACAAAGACTAAATACATATTCCGAAAAATCATATTCTACAGCAAATCCTTTATAACCATCTGCATATCTATCCCACATAATTTTAGAACATACATCCTCTGTAAAACAAGCTATTTTAGTCATGGGATTTTCTTTTATTAATTTTTCAGTAAGGACAACACTTCTTTTTACAAACTCTTTAATAGGTGTAATGTCCCATGTTGAAATAGCTTTTACTCCGTCAACAATATTATCTGTTGACATTGATAAAATATTTTCCAATACCGATTGACATATTTCATCATTGAAGATTGAACTAAATAATGGTGGAACCTCTTTTTTTTTATGACAATATTCAATAAATTTTAATAGAGAAGCAGGACTCAACGCATTTTTAATCAAGGATTCAATTTTTGTTGTATCTACATATATTAAAGAATCATACATATCATAAAACATGTCTGGCCTAACCAAAGATATAGTATTGTTTTTTAGAGAATCAACACTATAATCATTATATGCCCTAAATCTATAGAGTTTTGAAGGAACATTAGCCATTGTATAACTAATAATATTGTTCCAATCCCTACTACGTTCTTCATCTTTTATATCGCTTGGGAAAATAGTTTTCTCTAACAGTAATTTGAATTCTTCTTTAAATTTCTGATTATTCATTTCTATAAAACTTGAATATCTATAAGCTCCATTTTGTATGTAAGAAATTTCCTATTATGCTTTTGCAATTACTATTACGTTAAATCATAATTATCTGTAATACATATTATTACATGATATATTAAAAAGAAGGGGGTAACGGTTTAATAACGTGCTATCTACCTTTATTTACTTGATATTGCAGAATTTCAAAAATCTCACTACAAAAATAGTTATTTTCTTTTAATTATGAAATATAATTTATTGTATCTTTAGACTTTCTCGTAATTTTGTCATAGCAAATTATAAACTATGTCCGAAAGTATTCCACAGTTCTATAAAAGAATCCAACGTTGTGACCCTCAACTGGGTACAACCTACTCTAAGGAGAAACCATATTTCAATGTTCTCTCCCGACAATGTAATTTTGGGACAGTACAATTCAGTTATAGAGATTTTTACAAAGTCACTTTGATTATTGGTGTGGGAAAACTATATTATGCAGATAAATGGATTTTAGTAAATCGTCCTGCAATGTTATTTTCTAATCCTTTAGTCCCTTATGCTTGGGAATCAATCAGTGAAGAACAGAGAGGAATGTTTTGTATATTTAATGAGCAATTTGTACAGTCAGAAGAAAAAAATAGTTCTTTGGCTAATAGTCCATTGTTCAAAGTAACGGGAGATAAAGTTTTCTTCTTGGATGATACACAAATTACCAAAGTTTTGGATATATATACCAAAATGCAGGAAGAAAACCAGTCAGACTATGCAAACAAATATGATGTTTTACGTTGTTATCTTCATTTGTTGGTACATACAGCTTTAAAAATGCAGGAGTTAAATAAATATGAATCACATCCAAATGCTTCGCAACGTATTACCGAATTATTCATAGAATTATTGGATAGACAATTTCCTGTTGATTATCCACATTCAGTATTAAGTTTGCGTACTCCTGCCGATTATGCAAACCGTTTGTCTGTACACGTTAATCATTTAAATAAAGTGGTAAAAGATACTACTGGAAAAACTACTTCTACAATGATTGCGGAAAGAATAATTAAAGAATGTACCCAGTATTTATTACATAGTAATCTTTCTATTTCAGAAATTGCTTATAGCTTGGGATTTGAAAACATAGCCTATTTCAGTAAATTCTATCGTAAGCATACAGGAAAAACGCCAAGCGAAATTAGAGAGCAATAATTATTTGATTTGTGCAAATGATGCTTTGAATAGTGTTAATCAGCCATATTTGCATTACCTAATTTTGTACCGACTAAAAAATATAAATAATGAAGTACAGAAAATTAGGCAAAACAGAAGTAAACCTATCCGCTATCGGATTGGGTTGTATGGGAATGAGTGCTGCTTATGGAGTAGCCGATGAAAAAGAAAGCATTAAGACATTGCATCGTGCTTTAGAACTTGGCATTAATTTTTGGGATACTGCGGATGTGTATGGAAATGGTGCTAATGAAGAATTACTATCCAAAGTATTAGCAGAAAAAAGAAATCAGATTTTCATTGCAACAAAATTTGGTTTTCGCTTACGCAATAGTCAAGGTAGCGTGTTCGCTGGTGGTGAAAGTTATGTGGATGCTTCTCCAAGATATGTAAAACAAGCTGTAGAGAACAGTCTGAAAAGATTAAATATCGAAACTATAGACTTGTATTATGCGCATCGGATTGACCCCACAATACCAATCGAAGAAACAGTTGAAGCTATGGCAGAGTTAGTTAAAGAGGGTAAAGTGCGCTATTTGGGACTAAGCGAATGTTCTCCCGAATCACTAAAAAGAGCTTGTGATGTTCATCCTATATCTGCGGTTGAGAGTGAATATTCTTTATTAACACATGATGTCGAAAAAGAGATTCTGCCATTGACAAAAGAATTAGGTGTAACTTTAGTTCCATTTTCACCGTTAGGCAGAGGTTTAGTAACAAATACTATTAACGTAAATGCATTGGAAGAACATGATTTCCGCAAGCATTTGCCACGTTATAACGGTAAATATTGGGAAAATAACCAAAAACTGACTATTGAAATTGCAGAAATAGCAGAAAGCAAAGGAATAACCCCAGCCCAACTTGCTTTAGCTTGGATATTGGCACAAAGTGAAAATATAATTCCTATTCCGGGAACTAAACGGATTAAGTATTTAGAAGAAAATGCAAAAGCGGTAGATGTAAATCTATCAATGGAAGATGTCTCTAATATTCAACTGCTTTTAAAAAAATATCCTAATATTGGTAACAGATATAATGAATATGATTTTCAGTTTGTAAATAAATAACTTATTAAAAAAGCAAGTTCTACCATGTTGGTAGGACTTCTTTCTATAATTCCCATAATGAATAATTTATTGGAACAGAGATTCTTCCGATTATTATCGGAATACTCACAGCGTAAAGTTTCTGCATCCGAATTTATAGAAGCTATTGAAGAACTGGCTACACATTTAGCTGATTTTAGTTTAAACGAACAGGATTATTGCGTTTTACTTCGTTATTTCTCCTTTGGTTTACATCGACTTAAATCGTATCGTGTGCGGTTTGAGCAAGAAAAAAATACCCTATTTGCATTTGATTGATGAAGCAATAGAACTAATCAAAACAGAAGTACGCATAGTGAATCTGCGTATCAAATACCCCGAACAATTCGAGCAACACGCAAATAAACTATCCCTTTCTCCTCTCCATTTAGCAGACAAAACAAGCCTTATCAACATCATGGAAATAGTCAGCGGCTTATTCCTGTCAAAACGTATAATATATCAAAATGAAAAACCTGTTCACCTGACGGACTTAGGAAAAGCCTTTGAATGGCTCTTTAACATTAAATTAGGTGATTATCATCAAAAGTACATGGATGTCATCAAGCGAAAGCCAGCCAAACTAACAGAGTTTCTTAATGAACTGGCAAACCTTATCCGCAAAGAACACGAAAATAAAGGGTATAGATAATCAGGTGTTTAGCATCAATTTATACGGGGTAGCGTATGCTACCCTGTAATTTGTTTGCTTCCCTTTTCTGAACTTTGCTTCATCAATCGATTGGTTATCATTAGTGTATAATCAGAAAAATGAAGCAATATGTATGTAGATAATTACGAGTTTAAAGACTGGATGCAGAAACTTCTTGATAAATTGGAAGAAGTAGGCAAAGACGTAAAGAGTTTGCAAACCAATCCCGAAGTAATACCGGGCGATAAACTTTTGGATAATCAGGATTTGTGCCTGTTATTCAAAGTTAGCACCCGAACATTACAGAGATTGCGAAGTAAAAAGATGCTATCCTTTATGATGATTAGCGGAAAAGCCTACTATCGGGCTTCGGATGTGCGTGAGTTCATAAAGGAACGGTTCGATGTGGGTACGCTCCGAAAGTTCGAGAAAGAACATGGAGCGAATAAGTAAGAGTGAAATTCATCCCGGAACTGTACACGTGGCAGTTCCGGGATGTTTTTCTTTTGGCAAGTCTGTATTTACTTCCCTGCTGATATTGTTCCCTCTTCCCTATAAGATGCTTCAAACTGTTTGGTAAGCGCAATAATCTGCTGGTTCGTCTTTACCAGTTCAACAGTGTATCGTTCCAGTTTGTAAAGCAAGGCAAGTGCTTTCTTTTCCGCAAAATTGGAATGGAGTTCTTTCACCGTTTGGTTATACAGTATGCCTATGCTCCTGAATTGTGAAAACAATTGGGAGAGTTGGATGTAATAATCTACCTTGCTTTTATCAATTCTAAGCACCTTAAATGATTTCCCGAAAATACAGTTCTTAATGAAATGCGCCTTTACCTTGTAGCCTGATTGGTCGTAAAAGGCTAAGAACTTAGCGTTCTCCACATCGTCTAAATTAAGAGAATAGCGGTGTGTTCGTGGGTCAAGTTTAGGCTTGCGCCCACCTTTGTTAAATGGCTTCTTTTTCTGTTCCATAATGATAATTATTTACTGATTTTACGACTTCGGAGTAAAACCAACCACCTTAAAAGGTGGCAAGGTTTTGAGGCACAAAAAGCGAAGCGCGGGTCTCAAAACACAACTTGCTGTTATCATGTGATAACAAAAATCTTCCCTATAGTCAGATTGCAAAAGCAAGCGGTTTGGCTTTATCCTCTGTCTGTTTATCAGTTGCAAAATTACAGACAGTAATTCCCTCCCGAAATATAGGCGGTTGCGCCAAATTGTGACATAAACAGACAAAGTAATCCCATTTTTAAAAGCGTTTGTTTTTACCTCTTTCTTTGCTGAAAAATGATTGAGTGGTAGCAATATATAAGACAGTAAAACAAGGTCCGAATATAGTTTTAAACCATATTTGAAAGCTATTTAAAGATAAAGGGACATAGTTATAAAACTGGCTTGCATTTTTTCAATCAGTATCGGGAATCAATCAACTTATTTATAAATCATTAAAAATTAAATGTATGGAAGAAGTAAAACAATCATTACAAGAAACAGCAAGTAAGGAACGGGAAAGTTATAAATCGGTGTTCCTTAAAAAACGGTCGGTTTGCAACCGTCAAAGCGTGTACATAAGCGGAGAGATACAAAAACGTATCGTTCAGATTGTAGGCGTGATTACAAACAAACAAGTAAGCATCGGAAATTTCATTGATAACGTACTGGAAGAACATTTAGGTGCGCACAATGATGTCCTTTCGGCTCTCTACCGGGAAGAAATACAAAAAGGAATATTCAACCAGCCAAAAGAAAAAGACGTATGAATATCGTAACTATTGAGGAACAGACTTTTAAACAAGTATGTGGGCGGTTCTCCGGTTTCGTCAGTCAGGTGGAACGGATTTGTAAAGAGAATACCCACCAGCCGGAGAAATGGTTGTCAGGTCGTGAAGTGTGCGCCCTGCTCGGTATCAGCATCCGAAGTTTGCAGAACTACCGGGACGGTGGCAAATTGGGTTACTCCCAAATCGGTAATAAACTGTACTATAAATCTGCCGATATTGAAAGACTGATTGCAGAATGTACGGAAAACAAGAAAGCGAATTATAAATCAAACAATAAATAAATATTGCCCTATGAAAAAGAAAGAAGAAAATAATACAGGAGTAAACCAGTCATTCAAATTGTCTGTTATTGTCGGAATATGGGAAAGTTTAAATCTTCATCCTACGGTGATGATATACCAAAGCAAGAGAAAGTATTTCCTTTCGATGCTCCATGTATCGGATAACGGACAGGCAAAACCAGCCGTTTACGAGATACAGAAAGAAGATAGCCGTTACTTCATCGTTGAAGCCTTTAAACGGCTTTATATAAGCTATGATGCGGTCAAAGATAGTATTTTCTTATCTTACTATGGCGAGTATCTGCGTAACTGACAAGGTGTGTGCCTGTCATCATTTAAACCAATTATAAACCAATAAAACGATATAACAATATGGAACTGATAAACGGCAACAGTGAGATAATTAAGGATTTCTTTCAGTCTATGGAAAGAATGTTAGAGGGTATCGGTAAACTGGCAAAAGAAAGCAAACCACACCTGAACGGCGAAAAGTTTCTAAGCAACCGGGCAGCATCCAAATATTTGAAAGTAAGCATCCGGACGCTGCAAGAATGGAGAGATACGGGCGTTATCCCTTATATTCAGATAAAAGGCAAAATAATCTACCGTGAAAGCGATATAGAACAGCTTTTGCAGACCTATTACAACAAGGAACAACAGGAATGACCTACCGTCCTAAAAAAATACATTTTTTCCGAAACTGACTAAGAACATTAACTCTACCAGTGTAGTAATCCGTCTGTGCAAGCCTTTGGAAGAAAATACTACCCGGAGCGTAGCGCAGGCGTGGAGATTTTCTTTCAAACCCGCGTAGGGCTTGGACTTGAACGGACGGAATACGGAGCTTACCTTTGTTAATGTTTTATTCAGCTTCGGAAAGTCTATTTACAGAATGAATACTTATAGTAAATAATGGTTTATCATATTACGAAATAGCAAAATCTATTATTCATCATGTGTCGTTATCAATCTAATCATCTTGTCTAACAATGGCTTTGTCTTTATTTCGACATCTTTTGATTTATTGACCATATTTGAGAAGGCTATGAAAACAAGAAAAGCTTTCAATATCGCACTATCAATATTAGTTGTTATCAGTGGTTCATTATACTGTATTTGCATTAATCCTGATATAGAGAGAAATAAGAAGTATGCTAAATAAATAAGAAAATTCACATTATTCTTATTGATAACATAGAGAGCTAATTCAGTCTGAACAGCTTCATATTTATGGTTTTCCCAATTCTTCAATGGAGAGTGTTCTTTTATCATCCAATGAATAAATTTTGCCCCGTGAACACTGATAATAGAACCTACTGCAAGTGTAATGAAAAACATAGTTTCCCATGAAATATTCAGACCAAGCAAGAAGTTTAAAACTATCACAATTACTATAGGTACTCCAAATGCATATGCCCCCAGACACATGTAGCTCATTAAAACTATTATTGTTGGATGCATTAAATTGAACAATATCTTAGTAATTACTATTGGTAAAGAAATTGCAAAATTAATTGTCTTTACTATTCTATTTTTACTCTTACTGATTAGTGATTGTAAAAGCATAAATATAACGATATATCCAATAAAAAAAACAATGGCTTTCCATTCTAATTTTATTATTATCCATGAGTATAAAGAAGTTAAAGCAATACCTATGCTAACAAATGCGAGTATAATTAATGAAAGTTTTACTTTTTCGGGTATTGTAATCTGTGTCCACCATTTAATAAGACTCCTTATTTCTATAACTTTTTTATGTTCAGGATTTATACATTGTATGGGCCTTTTTATAAACTCATGATATGCATGTTCTGTTTTTGTAGGCTTATGATACTTCAATTCATATTCTAAAATTTCTCCATTAGATAATAACACTAACATATAAGTACCAGTTATAATACCGTATGTACCTTTTGTATCTTGATGGAATTTACGCTTCACTTCATAGACGTTTTTATCATACCTTTTTAATTCATTATGCAGACGTAAGTTCACATTTTTGTTCATCATCATCTCCTCTACCACTTCATTATCTTTACATAGATAAACACACCAGTACATAAAAGTAAACATAAATAAAAACAGTAGGGGAAATAAACTATAGGTAGTATTAAAGCATAGATATTCAGCAAGTATCACAGTTCCAATACATGCACCTATAATTATAATTATTAATGGTTTCTCCATTGGTTGTTTCATATTATAGCTAAAACAAAGATTTCCTTCTTTGTTCTTCCAAGTCCTTATGCTCTTTGTTGTCGTATTCATAAAAAATAAGTGCTTATATATTAATATCACAAATACAATTATCTGCTGCTTACCAAAGATATAGTTATTATATATATTATCAAAATACTCGTTAGAGATTTATTGATAAAAAGCGAACATCTACTGTTTTCTATTAAAGTTTTTTTCTACGTTTATCATATCACGTATAATGGAGCTATCCAATATCCGTGCATAATGCTGTGTCGTTCTGATATTGGAATGTCCCAAAATCTTAGATACATTTTCCATTGATACATCATTAGCGAGAAAAACAACTGTAGCCGCAGTATGTCTTGCAACATGAGTAGTTAGGCGTTTGGTAATGCTGCACAAATCAGCGATTTCCTTTAGATAGGCATTCATGCGCTGATTACTGATTACGGGTAAAAGCACACCTTTCTTTATACACTCCGCATTATCTTCATATTTCCTCAATATCCTTTGGGGAATGGATAAAACGGGAATGTTGCACATCTGATTGGTTTTCTGCCGTGCCTTGCGTATCCACAAAGCACCGTTATTGTCTTTTATCAGGTGTTCACGGCTTAGCTGCTGCACATCAACGAAAGCAAGTGCGGTGAAACAGCAAAAGACAAAAATATCCCTTACCTGCTCCAGCCTTTTGATTGTAAATTCCTTGTTCATCAGAATATCCAGTTCCTCACGTGAGAGGAACTCTACGTTTACTTCCTCCTGCTTGAAACGGATGCCGTAAAACGGGTCTTTCTTTATCCAACCGTTAGCCAAAGCTATGCGGACAACCTTTTTCAAGTTCTTCAAATGCTTTAATGCGGAATTGTTTTGGCAGTGCTTATCCGTTTTCAGCCAAAAATCAAAATCACGGATAAATTGCCCGTCCAGTTCTGCCAGCATCATATCATCACGGTGGTAGCAACTGCGGATATACTCTTTCAAGCGATTTATGGAAGTATCAAACTTGGTTACGGTGCTTTCCGTATATTCTTTGCCAATCAAGGCACGGCATTTCTCGTTATGTTCCGCATAAACTTCCAGCAAGCTGCGCTGTACCTTGTCACGTCCATAAAAACAATCCTTTATTATATCGGCTGTTATTGTTTTGTTGTCTATTTCCAGTTCACGGTGTATCTGCAATATTTTGGCACGAACCGTATTGATATAGTGGTTCAGTTCGGTAGCTGCACGGTCTTTCCCTTTGGAACATTCCTTTTTCTGATTCCATAAATCTACGGGAATGCTCCGTTTAATCATAACTTCGGCTACTCGCTTGTTCACGGTGATGCGCATGCAGATAGGAGCTTCACCGTTTTTCAGAAGTTTCGATTTCTTGATGATGAACAATACGCTCAATGTGTTTCTTTTCACTGCTCCCATAATTCTTTGATTTTTAAGTGGTACAAAATTAGTTTGTTACGCTCAAAAACCAGCTACGCAAAATGCTGACAATCAAAGACAAATGCGTCAATTCGTGGGAGCAAAAACAGCTTTCAAAAAGTCCCACGAATAAGCCACGTGAGGACTGCCTAAAGCCGCTATTTTTTGCCGAAGCAGGAAAAAAGAAAAAGCTCTGAAATCCTTGAATTTCAGAGCTTTGCTTTAATTTGCTATTTGCTTTCGCGGTGCGTACGGTAATCGTACCTACCACATCTTATATCTTTCAAATCAGCAACTTAGATAAACCATTAAATTCAATGGTTACGACTTGGTTACGATTCACTATGTCAAGTTTTTCAGCTTATGACACCATTGTGTCGCTGTTTGATTTCGGGTGCAAAAGTACTACACATTTTTTAATTGTGCAAGTGTTTGGTTATAAATCTTTCTTTTTTCCTTTCCTTTGTGCAAGGTGCAAGCCTATTTATATATAGGCTTGCACCTTGCACAGCGTGCTAATTTTGAACCTATTATACCTACTACTCCATTTCTCGTTTTTCACCATAAAAACATCGAAAAAAAATCATGGTGTACTACACGTATACTATACCATGCGCTTTTGGAGTTATCGGCAACTTTGCAGCAAATCAATTAGAAGACGATATGACTGAAGTTATTGTAATGGAAAGTGTCGCCTATCAGAAAATGATGGGGCAAATAGCCAAGATTGCCGAGTTTATCACCAAGAATGAACACAAGCTGCAAGAAGGCGATAGTGACAATGATGTTTGGCTCGACAGCCAAGAAGTGGCAGATATGCTTCATATCAGTACCCGGACACTGCAAAGGCTACGGAGTGAAGGTCTGATAGAGTATTCGGTATTCCGAAGGAAGTGCCTGTACAAACTTTCCGAAATCGAACGGAAAGTAAGAGAAAAGGTCATTACCTGCGAGCCGCACCTTGTGGACGTGTATAAGAAAAACCGATTGTTGAACGTAACCGGCATGGAAGATGATGAATAAGGAGGCTATTTTACAGGTTACGGACAGGGGACTCTCCGTATTCAGACATTATTTATCGGTGCGTTTTCGTGTCGGCAAAAAATTCTTGAATCCGCTATACAAGGACACGAAAGCCTCGTGCAATATCTATTATGACCAGAAGCACGCCATATATAAGATGAAGGACTTCGGGAATGATGAATATTCGGGGGATTGTTTCGAGCTGGTAGGGAAAATGACCGGATTGAGTTGCAGGCAACCGAAAGAGTTCGTCGAAATCATGCGGATTATCGACCAAGACCTGCATCTGGGGCTGGCGGACGGTTATGAGACGGCGTACACGCCGTCTCCCGTTCAAACCGGTTTCCGAATGACTCCGGAACAGAAAGAGAAAAACGTCCGTCCGTACAGCTTTGTACCACGCACGTGGAACGATGCGGACAAGACCTTCTGGGGCAAATCCGGCATTACGGAAAAGGTGTTGGGCAAATATAATGTGGTTCCCCTGCACTCATTCAGTTCGGTAAGCCAAGAAGGAAAGCCTTACAGCATTGCAGCTACGGAAAGAGAGCCGATATATGGCTACACCGGCGAACATTACATAAAGATATACCGTCCGTATTCGGACATGCGCTTTTTATATGCCGGTGATTTTGGGGACTGCTATTGCTTTGGACTGGATCAGCTCCCGGCAAAAGGCGACCTGCTTTTCATTACAGGCGGGGAAAAAGACGTGATGAGCCTTTCCGCAAACGGCTTTTGCGCCATCTGCTTCAATTCGGAAACGACAGTTATACCCACCGCCGTCCTTGCATTGCTCTCCTACCGTTTCAAACATCTCATTCTGCTATATGATATGGACAAGACCGGTCTGGAAATGTCTGCAAAACGGGTGGAAGAATTGAAAGAATACTCGTTGAAACGCCTGCTGCTGCCGTTGTCCGGGACAAAGGAGGAAAAGGATATAACAGACTATTTTTCGTCGGGATACACCCATGAGGATTTGTTGAAATTGTTTTTAAGCCATTTGGATACTTTATATAAGGAAGATATGTCAGCACTGAAATCTTGTGAGCTGGATTTTAACAATCCGCCTCCTGTGGCACAAATGATCGTGTCGGTGAACGAAGTGCCTCTCGGAACACAAGGCAACCTGCTTTGCGTCACCGGCGGAGAAGGCACGGGAAAAAGCAATTATGTGGCGGCACTGATTGCCGGAGCAATACGTCCACAGGGAGTTGAAGCCGACACGCTGGGCGTTGCGGTGAAGGAAAACACAAAAGGCAAGGCGGTGCTGTTCTATGACACGGAACAGAGCGAGGTGCAGCTATACAAGAATGTAGACAACCTGCTCAGGCGGTGCTCCCGTGATGCGATGCCGGAGTATTTCAAGGCGTACTGCCTGACGGGAATGAGCCGGAAGGAACGCCTGAAGTCCATTATCCTGAGCATGGACAGATACCACTACCAATACGGGGGCATCCATCTGGTGGTAATCGACGGCATTGCCGACCTGATACGCTGCGCCAATGACGAGGCGGAAAGCATTGCGGTGGTGGAGGAACTCTACCGGCTGGCAGGCATTTACAATACCTGTATCGTGACGGTGCTTCACTTCATCCCCAACGGGCTGAAGCTGAGGGGACATCTGGGCAGCGAGCTTCAACGCAAGGCTGCTGCCATCCTTTCGATTGAGAAGGACAATGATCCGGCGGTGTCGGTGGTGAAGGCTTTGAAGGTGCGTGACGGAAGTCCGCTGGACGTGCCGCTCATGCAGTTCGCATGGGACAAAGGCAAGGCGATGCACGCCTATCTTGGCGAGAAGCCGAAAGAGGAAAAGGAGAAGCGCAAGGAAGATGAGCTTGTGGCGGTGGCAAGGGAGATATTCAGCCACCGGCGTTTCGTGACCTACGTGGAACTTGCAGAAAGCATACAGTCGATACTGGAAGTGAAGGAACGCACGGCGAAAAGCTATATCAGGTTCATGCGTGAGAGGGAAATCATAGTGAAATCACCGGACAGCCAGAGCCACTACATGCTCGGCGCAATTTAGGGAGGACGGCTTATGCTGGTGGACAAAGTGGAATTTGAAGCGTGGATGGAGCGCATCATGGGCGAGCTGTACCGCATCTCCCGGAAGCTGGACAAGGCAGAAGCGAGGGAGAAACATCTGAACTACCTGAACGGGGAACGCCTGTACGACAATCAGGAGGTATGCCAACTGCTGCGCATCAGCAAGCGCACGTTGCAACGATACCACAACAACGGGGTATTGAAGTTCTATTCGATATACCATAAGACGTATTACAAGGAGTCGGACTTGCACGAGTTCATCCGGAACAACTTCGACGAGAACGAGATAAGACGGCAGGCACGTGAGGACAAGTTGTCTGAGAACTATCCACTTCCGAAAGAATAAGTCTATGTTTTTGCTTTGTACCGGTGAAATTACTGCCGTGAGGCAGGAAATCCAAACTGCGTATTGATGTTTGTCATAGCAATGGCTTCATACAGTTGTGAAACAGGATGAAGTTTCTTTTCTTGTTTGTTTGAATGGTAATACTCCAAAGGACAGCGGTCTGGCGGAGTATCATTTTTTATATATTTGTCTAAAAAATGGCTACTCAGTTCTTGTAATGAGATAGAGAATATATTTTTGCAGTGTAATATTAACCATATAAATGCTATGGCTTGACAATAAAAGAAACTTTGGTCATAACTGGTAAGGATACGAAACGTTTTGTGGAGAAAATGGTGAATCTTAACCGTTAAAGGTGATTGCTGCATGAACTGAATGTTAAGCATTCACTCTTTTGTTGATTTTCAGGCCTTAATCGTATTATATTCTCGAAATTATTAGTAACTTTGCCATTAATTTTAAATTTTACCGCCGTAAACTTTACGATAGTAAACTTTGCAGTAGTAAAATCAAGCATAAAAAGATAAGGATATGAAATTCTACAATAGAGAAAAAGAGTTAGCATCATTGGAAAGGGTTCGCCGAGTGTCTTTTTCTGTACATTCCCAAATGACTGTACTTACCGGTCGGCGGCGTATCGGTAAGACCAGTCTTATATTCAAGAGCTGCGAGGATACCCCTACGGTATATCTGTTTGTCAGCCGAAGCAATGAAACAGATCTCTGTTTACGCTTTACTTCCGAGATCCGGCAGGCACTTAATATTTATGTACCGGAACTTACTAACTTTGCAGAACTGTTCCGCTTCTTAATGGATTTGGGAACACGGATGGAGTACAATCTGATTATAGATGAATTTCAGGAGTTCTATTACATAAATCAAGAGATTTACAGCCTGATGCAGGATACTTGGGATCGGCTGAGGAAACAGAGTCATGTTAATCTTATTGTGAGTGGTTCGGTTTATACCCTTATGAATAAAATTTTCAGGGATTCCAAAGAACCGCTGTATGGTCGTGCCGATAGTATAATGAAGTTAGCTCCTTTTACAACTTCTGTATTAAAAGAAATTATGTCGGATCATAAGGTAGACTATACCAAAGATGACTTGTTGGCACTCTATACCTTTACCGGTGGTGTTCCAAAGTATATCGAGCAGTTTATGGATAATGGATGTACGAGTATGGAAAGCATGGTTGATTTCATGTTGCAACCCGATTCGTCTTTTCTGACTGAAGGACAGGCTTTGCTGGTACAGGAGTTCGGGAAAAAATATGGTAATTACTTTTCTATCCTATCCGCAATCTCCAATGGTAAAAATACCCTACCGGAAATGGAAACGGTTATGGGTGGTATTAGTCTGGGCGGACAATTGAAGAGATTGGAGGAAGACTATGATCTGGTAAAGAAGAAACGGCCTATACTCTCAAAGGAGGGTTCCCAAACAGTCCGTTATGAAGTTTCGGATATGTTTTTACGTTTCTGGTTTCGGTATTTTATCAAGTATCAAAATTATATAGAGATACAAAATTTCGAACGCTTAGCTGATATTATTAAAAAGGATTATCCGACTTTCTCCGGATTGGCTTTGGAAATGTATTTCCGTCAACAGATGATGGAAAGCAAGGATTTTGCCGATATAGGTTCTTGGTGGCAAGGCAAGAATAATAAAGAACAGGATGAAATAGATATTGTCGGACTATATGCGGAAGAGAAAAAAGCTCTGGTGGCAGAGGTGAAAAGACAATCCAAAAATTTCAAGCCGGATTTGTTTGCATTCAAAGTAGAGGAATTACGGAAGAAAGTCTTGTTTAAGTATGAGATAGAAAGCAGATTGTTTTCTATGGAAGATATGTAGGAACTAAATATCTAATTAGTAAATATGGACATGAAAATAGGAAATAAAATTGATGGATATGAGATTATAGAATATGTTGGCGAAGGTGGCATGGGAACTGTTTTTCGTGTATGCAAAGATGGAGATTTTTATGCTTTAAAAACATGTAGAACGGATGATGAAGAATCTATTTTAAGATTTAAGCGTGAGGTTAGAATAATGAAATCAGTTCATCACTCTAATATAATCAATGTGATTGATGACAATTTAGACGCAACTCCACCATATTTTATCATGCCGTTATGTGAGCAGTCATTAGAAGATGCTGTAGATGGAATTTTAACTGAAGAGGAAAAGTTTGATTATTCTCTGCAAGTATGTGCAGGAATTCAGTTATTACATAACCAAAAGATTATTCATCGGGATGTCAAACCAAGTAATGCACTATTACATAAAGGGATTATCAAGGTTGCCGATCTTGGATTAGGAAAATTCATTAATCGTGATTCTGTATGTCTAACTCCTACAAATGATAAAACTATAGGAACTTATGATTATGTAGCTCCTGAAATCTATAAAGACGGAAAAGGTCGAGATGCTGATGAAAGGAGTGATATATACTCTATTGGTAAATTACTCTATTATGTCTTTTCAGATGGGGAAAGTCCACTTTTTGTAAATTTCTCAAAAGTGGATGCTGATATTTTTTCAATTATTGATAAATGTACAAAAGTGATGCCAAATGACCGTTATCAAAATGTGTCAGAAATTATTAACGCATTGAATATTTGCAAAAAAACAAGGACAACGGCTTTATCTTTAGAAGACATAGTTTCAAAGCATAAAGCTGGAGTAAATGATGTACAGTTTGCAGAAGATATTTATCAATACTTGCTGACCTTACAAAATGATTTAGGACTTTTAATTCAGAATTTAAAAGTGTTAAAGAAAGATAATTTTCAATTACTTCTTGAACATAAACAAAAAGAAATTGGTAATATCATAAATCTGTTATTAACAACATATAAAGAAAATAACTACTATTGGGTTCAATTTGAAGATGTTGACATTTTAGTAAGCTATGCTCGTTTATTGATGCAAAGAACACAAATATTGCAAGAAAAGCAGGATCTTTTAGAATTTGCAATAGACATATCTATAAATTACAATCGTTGGATAGCTATGGGAGTTGTCGTGAATATGTTTACAGATTTGTCAAAAGATGAAATTAAGGCAATAGCTCCATTCCTCGTTGCAAACAAAGACAATATCAATCAAATACAAGAAAATGTCAATAAACCACTTCCTGATATACTGAAAATATTGATACGCTGAGGAGGCTATTCTATTATCATAAACCCCACTCCGCCGCTTCACGGGAAGTTGGCAGAGTGGGGTTATTTTATGGCTTCGGTTATAAGCCGCTATAACTTCAGCTTGGGTTTGGGCTTTTCCTTTTCGGGCTGCTCTGAGCCGGGAGCGTCGTTGTTGCCGGGCTTTGGGATGCCGCCGATGACGAGTCTGCCGCCGAGTGCGCCCATTGCCTCCTTGATGCTGAAGGTCTTGGGCATTTCGCTGAGTTTCGGCGGGGTGCGCTGCCTGTCGGTCAGGAAGTCGGGTGTCCGGCGGGCATAAGGCTCGGCAGGGGGAGTGTCCTGTGAGGAACTGCCGGTGACGGATATGCCGGCGACAGGGGCGGTATCCTGTCCGTCGGGCGTTACCGGCCGGGACGGTATGACCTCGATTACGCCGTCGGTGTTGCCTTCCTGTGCGTCCACCGATTTGAGGGAGAGCAGTATCCTGCGGTCGAGGGCGGCAAGATCGGCTTTGAGCTGCTTCAGTTCGTCCTCTTTCTTGCCGGGTAGGTCAGGGGCATTACTGCCCCTGACCTACCCGGCAAGGCAATCGCATCGGCTAACATGGCGGACTACATACGCTACCTTTACAAGACCGTCAGGAAGTTTTACGGTGAGGCGGTGGTGGTCACGCAGGAGATAGACGACATCATTTCCTCGCCCATCGTCAAGGAGTCGATTATAAACAATTCGGACTGCAAGATACTGCTTGACCAGCGCAAATACCTCAACAAGTTCTCACAGATACAGTCGCTTCTGGGACTGACGGACAAGGAGAAGGCGCAGATACTGTCGGTGAACATGTCGAACGACCCCCGCCGGCGTTACAAGGAGGTGTGGTTCGGGCTGGGCGGCGTGGAGTCGGCTGTGTACGCCACAGAAACCTCGCTGGAGGAATACCTGTGCTACACGACCGAAGAGAGCGAGAAGGTGGAGGTGGAGCGGCTCACAAGGGAACTGGACGGCGACATCGAACGGGCAATCAAACGGCTGGCGGAGGAAAAACGGAGCCGGGACAACCAAATACCGTAAAGCCTATGGACTGCGCAATATTGTTTCCGCTCTACTGGATATGCGGGGAGTGGAAAAGCAACCGCAAGTCGCCGCTGGTGACGGTGTTCCGTGACGGGGGCGTGTATAAGATAGCCCTGATCTATCATCCCGATGCGGTGGTGGTCGGCACAATCCGGCAAAGCGGCGGCATCATCTGGGCAGACCTGCTGGGAAAGGTGCAGATAGCCTATGACCGTGAGCAAGACCGGCTGGTGCTGGCGAGCGAAGGGGCGTACATACGTGCGGACGATTCTTAAAGGAACGGAGGGCTCCGGCTCTCCTGCGGAAAAACAAAGAGAATGACTACTCAAATTTTTAAACATCAAAAAATCTAAAGGCAATGAGATTGAACAACAAAGTGACAGCCTGCCTCGTGGGGCTGCTCTGCCTCTCGGCTACGGCGAGGGCGCAATGGGTGACGTTCGACCCCTCGAACCTTGCGCAAAGCATCGTGAACACCACCCGGAACGTGATACAGACCACGACGACGGCTGAAAACATGGTGAAGAATTTTCAGGAAACCGTCAAGATATACGAGCAAGGAAAACGCTACTATGACGCACTGAAAAGCGTGCACAATCTGGTCAAGGACGCACGCAAGGTGCAGCAGACCGTCCTTCTGGTGGGTGAAATATCCGACATCTACGTGAACTCCTTCCAGAAGATGCTCACGGACGAGAACTACACGGCTGACGAGCTTGCGGCAATCGCCAACGGCTATACCAAGATGCTGGAGGAGGGAAGCCACCTGCTCGACGAGCTGAAAACGGTCGTCACCTCCACCGGTCTTTCCATGAGCGACAAGGAGCGGATGGACATCATCGACCGGGTGTACAGGGACGTGAAGCACCAGCGCAATCTGGTGCGGTACTACACCAGCCGCAATATCGGCATATCCTACCTGAGAGCGAAGAAAAAGAACGATACCCGTCGGGTATTGGACTTGTACGGCACGGACAATCAAAGATACTGGTGACATGACGGGAGAAGAAACATTCGGCAACCTTCACGAAGTGTTGCGCAGCCTCTATGACGACATGATGCCGCTTTGCGAGAACATCACGGGCGTGGCTACCGGAGTAGCCGCACTGGGTGCGCTGTTCTATATCGCATCGAGGGTATGGCAGGCTCTCTCACGAGCCGAGCCGCTGGACGTGTACCCGCTGCTCAGACCGTTCTGTCTGGGGCTTTGCATCATGTTCTTCCCCACGTTCGTGCTGGGGACGATAAACGGGATATTAAACCCGGTGGTCACCGGCTGTCACGGTATCCTGCAAGGGCAGACGCTCGACATGCAGGAGTATGCCGAGAAACGGGAGAAGCTGGAATACGAGGCGCTGGTGCGCAATCCGGAAACCGCCTATTTAGTGGACAACGAAATCTACGAGCAGGAAATCGAGGACTTGGGCTGGTCGCCTTCGGACTTGAAGACGATGGCGGGCATGGCTTTCGAGCGCACGAAGTACCAAATCTCGCAAACCATCAGCAATGCCTTCCGCAGCTTTCTGGAGCTGGTGTTCCAGTCCGTCTCGCTCGTGCTGGACACGCTGCGCACCTTCTTCCTGATTGTGCTGAGCATTCTGGGACCCCTGTCGTTCGCCATATCGGTGTACGACGGGTTCCACAATACGATGATCCAGTGGATATGCCAGTACGTGAGCATCTACCTGTGGCTTCCCATATCCGACCTGTTCAGCTCGGTGCTGGCACGCATCCAAGTGCTGATGATAGAAAAGGACATCGCCTCGCTGGGCGACCCCTCCTTCGTGCCGGACATGAGCGGCTCGGCGTACATCATCTTCATGCTGATTGCCATCGTGGGGTATTTCACCATCCCGACGGTATCGACATGGATCATTCAGGCGGCGGGCGCAGGCAACTACGGCAAGCAGGTGAACTCATGGTCGCTCAAGGGCGGGCGTGGTGCGGCTGCCGTTGCCGGTGCGGGCGTGGGGCATGTAGCCGGAAAGCTGAGGGGCAGATAACATACAATCCGAATTTATAACTGAAAGACATGGAATTTAAAAGTTTGAAGAATATCGAAACGAGCTTCCGGCAGATACGGGCGATGGGCATCGTGTTCGTGTCGCTCTGTGCGCTGGTCACGGGCTATGCGCTGTGGAGTTCGTACCGCTTTGCGGAGAAGCAGCGTGAGAAAATCTATGTGCTGGACAACGGCAAGAGCCTGATACTGGCACTCTCGCAAGACCTCTCGCAGAACCGTCCGGTCGAGGCGAGGGAGCATGTAAGGCGTTTCCACGAGCTGTTTTTCACGCTCTCGCCCGACAAGGCGGCTATCGAGTCGAATATCCGCAGGTCGCTCTACCTGTGCGACGAGAGCGCCTTCCGCTATTACAAGGACTGGGAGGAAAAGGGATTTTACAACCGCATCATCTCCGCCAACATCAACCAGAGCGTGAGGGTGGACAGCGTGGCGTGCGATTTCGAGCATTACCCCTATCAGGTGACGACCTACGCACGGCAATACCTCACAAGGGCGAGCAACGTCACCGAACGCAGCCTTGTCACCCGGTGCAGGCTGCTGAACTCGGTGCGTTCGGACAACAACCCACACGGTTTCACCATCGAGCGGTTTACCATTGTGGAAAACCGTGATTTGCGGACGATTGAACGGTAAACAAGACTCAGGAAAGATGAACAGGATAAGAAAATGGCTCCGGTACGTGCCGGACAAAATCGACGGGGGTATGCGGGCGGATGTCGCCGGACGTGCGGCTGGTCTGCGTCGTGGCAATGCTGGCAGGCTTCAGTGTGCTCTCGGTCTATGTCACCGTGTCGTCCATCTACCGCATCGGGCGGAAAGACGGCGAACAGAGGATGCGGATCGAGCGTCTGGGACAGCCTCAGTTGCTATGCCCCAAGACAGACAAGGACAGTATTAATCTAAAAAGACAATCGGATTATGGAGAATCTGAAGAATCAGGAGGGGCGGGCGATGACCGAAACGCCGCCTGAGAAAAAACAGGAAAAATCGAAAGACCCCGTGAGGAAGGAGACCAAGCCCCTCACGCCGGAAGAGGTGCGCAGACGACGCAAAATGCTGGTGTATCCGCTCTTCTTCCTCGTGTTTATCGGGGCGATGTGGCTGATATTCACCCCCTCCGGCAACGGGGAGGAGTTACAGGAAGGCTTCAACGTGGACGTGCCTATGCCGCAGGACAAGGGACTGCCGACGGACAAGCGTGAGGCTTACGAGCAGAACGCCTTCGAGAGGAAGCAGAAAGAAAAAATGGGCACGCTTCAGGACTTGGCGGTGTCGCTCGACGACAGCCGGCAGCAGGAGGAGCCTGTTTTCCGTCCGGAGACGGCGGACAGAGGCGAAACCTCGCCGATCCGTTCCTCCGCTGCCGCCTATCGGGACATCAACCGGCAGTTGGGAAGTTTCTACGAATCGCCCCCGAAGGAAGATGACCAGAAGACGCTGGAGCTGGAGTGGCGCATCCAAGAACTGGAAAGGCAGGCGGAAGAAAGCCGTAAGGCAAAGGAAGCGGGCGACGAACAGCTCCGGCTGATGGAGAAATCCTACGAGATGGCGGCAAGGTACATGCCGGGCGCAAGCCAAGAGGCAAAGCAATCCGCCGTGACTTCCGCAAGCGGAAAGCGGGCGGTCAGCCCGGTCAAGCAGGTCGCCGGGCAAGTGGTGTCGCTGCTGGCTGCGCCGATGTCTGACGGGGAGTTCATGCGTGAGTACGGCAAGCCGAGAAATCTGGGTTTCCATACCCTTTCAGAGAGCGGAAGCCAACCGGCAAGGAACAGCATACGTGCCTGCGTGAGCCGGACGGTAACGGTCAAGGGCAACGGGGGAAAAGACGTGGAGCTGCGGCTGCTGGAGCCGGTGCAGGCAGGAGAGGTCTATATCCCAGCCGGTACGGCACTGACCGGCACGGCGAAAATCAGTGGCGAACGCATGGAAATCGCCGTGACCTCGATTGCCTACAAGGGGGCTATCGTGCCGGTGGAACTGGACGTGTATGACACGAGCGGTCTGAAAGTGTAATTTGCAAATTTTCTTGTGCCTTTTTTTAGAAAAGTTAAATATGCCACAGAATACACCGGTAACTAAGGCTTCATAAGTTCGTTTCTCGTTCCTGTTGTAGTCTTGAAAATCGTCTGCCTGTTTTCTAACCGGTAGCTACTGCCGGTGAACTTGATGACTTCACATCGATAAAGCAGCCTGTCAAGCAGAGCGCTGGCAAGGATTTCATCATTCAATGTTTCTACCCATTCTGTAGGTGCCTTGTTGGTTGTAATGATGATGGATGTCTTCTCATGTAGGGTGTTTATCAGGTTGAAGAAGGCAGTTGCTTCCTCTCTTTTCACAGGAAACAGCATGATATCATCTATTGCCAGCAGCTGTGCGCGCAGA
>OGFF01001701.1_pt1 | contig 22070 bp, 31 predicted proteins | sample 1570751 | NCBI WGS metagenome assembly OGFF01 (sample SAMEA2581951, study PRJEB24529) | metagenome | biome: Human gut stool | place: China | collected 2011 | reverse complement strand
AAGCCGCTTCTTTATAAGGCGAAAAAACAGACGCCGGCAACGGTACGGCAGATAAAATACTTAAGAGAATATGCGGCGCATTATCAGATCAAACTGCCGGAAAATTTCCCGGAGATGACAAGGAGCGAGGCGTCAAGACTGACGGACCGGCTGATCGCCACCTATGGGAAAATGCCATAAAATATTATGTGTGGAACGAGCCGGATGTCTATGAAGCATGATACGGATCATTGTACCGGCGTATTTGCGGTATCTTCCGGGAGCATGGCGGTCAGTTTTTCTACGATCGAACGTTTCATCAGAGAATCAAGCTGTTCCGCGGATGCAAGGAGTTCCCGGATCCGTCCGGTTTCGCCGGAAGACTGATAGATCTTAGCTAAAAGCAGATAATTCAAAAATTATCTGCTTTGCTTTATTATGATATAGATGCATTATAGATTTTAACTATAACATCATTTAATTTTGTATCAAATTCTTCTTGAGTTTGATTTGCATTTAAGTCTTGTAATAATGCTCTTGAGAAGCTTGCTATCATTCTATTATTTTTTGTTAATAATTCTACAGCTTTGTCAATATCATATCCACCAGATAAAGCAACTATTCTTACAACACATTCATAATCATATAATTCTAAATAATGATTTGCAACTGTTGGAATTGTGAATTTGAACATTATTTTATCTTCCTTGTTCCAGTTGTCTAATTGTTTTTTGATTTCATCTTTTAAGATTTCTTCACATTTTTCTTTTTCTGGTGCATTTATATCAACTTCTGGTTCAATAATTGGCACTAAACCTGCATCACATATTGTTTTTGCAAATTCAAATTGTTGTGCAACTATTGCTTTTATTCCTTCTACATTTGGTTCGTAAATTACTGATCTCATTTTTGTTCCAAATACATGTTTTTCAACTGCTTCTTTTAATTCTGTTTCAAGTTCTGGAATTGGTTTCATTAATTTAACACCATTGTTTTGTTCTGCTAATCCTTTATCAACTTTTAAGAATGATACTATTTTCTTTTCATTCCATAAGTAATCTGCTGTAAATTCTCCATTTACTTTTGAAAGCATTGTTTTTTCAAATAATATTGCTCCAATTATATGTTCATTTGTGAATGATTTACTTGTAAATACTCTCTTTCTCATTTCATGTATTAAATCAAACATTTCTTCTTCAGTATTATAAGCTGTTTCTGGTATTCCATAAGCTTTTAATGTTTTACTGCTACTTCCACCACTTTGGTCTAATGCTGCAATAAATCCTCTTTTGTCTTTCATAATTTCATACATTTCATTATTCATTTTTATTACCTACCTTTTCATAAGATTTGACATTTCAGTTATATCACAACAGAAAAATCTTAGCAACTATTTTTTTAAATAATAATGTCTAATTGGTTTTAAGTTGTCATTCAATTCATAGCAAATTGGATTTCCTGTTTGCAATTCTAGTTTTATAACATCCTCATCACTCATGTTATCTAGATATTTTATAAGTCCTCTTAAACTATTTCCATGTGCTACTATAATAACATTTTTACCTTTTTCTAATTCTGGTTTAATATCTGAGTTCCAGTATTCAACAACTCTTTTAATTGTATCTATTAAATTTTCTGTTTTTGGTAATTCGTCTTTTGTTAAATCTTTATATTTTGGATCATTTCCTGGATATCTTGGATCTGTTTCTTTTAATTCTGGTGGTCTAACATTTGTGCTTCTTCTCCATAAAAGAACTTGTTCTGCACCATATTTTTCTTTTGTTTCGTCTTTATTTAGTCCTTGTAATGCACCATAATGTCTTTCATTTAATTTCCAACTTCTTTTTATTTCTATATTCTCTTCTCCCATTTCTTTCAAAATGTAGTCAAGTGTATTTTCAGCTCTTTTTAAAACAGATGTAAATGCTAAATCAAAATGAAATCCTTGTTCTTTTAATACTTTTCCTGCCTCTTTTGCTTCTTCTATTCCTTTTTCTGATAATTCAACATCTGTCCAGCCTGTGAATTTATTTTCTAGATTCCACATACTTTGACCATGTCTTACTAATACTAGTTTAATCATTTTTTATCACATTCCTTTCTTACATTTTTCAATCATATTATAATTATCTCTAAAAATAATGTCAATATTATTATCTAAAATCATACTTATAAATCCAATTAAAAAACCAATAATTTATTAATAATATTGCTAAAAATACTTCAATTGATTAAACAAATAAGACAGAGAATTAACTCTGTCTTAACTTATTCTATAATGTCCAATAATGTCTGTTTTTACTTCAAGTATATCTTCCTCATATGCCCTTTGAACTGGGCTAGCATGATGTATAATAAATGGTATTCCATTTTTATTTCTTTTATCAGATATAATTCCTATATGATTTTCAAATACAATAATATCTCCGCCTTGCCATTCTTTAAAATCTTTTATATCTGTTGTTAATGAAATTACATTATTGTCAAAATATACTTTCAAATTTCTAACTCTCCTAAAATCAATGTTTTTATCTATTTTTTCTATATTATATTGTGATTGATGTTCAACAATATCTGCATTTACAAGTTCTTGCAAATTATATCCAGCTTCCAATAGTCCAAAGCCCACTACATCTGTACATACTCCATATTCATCATTTGGATATCCTGTATTATAATATTTGCTTTTATATTTAGGTTTTGTTGCAATATATTTTCTTACATTTTCTAATATATCTGTTTGATCATCTATACCATCTCCATCTTTATCTGTTTTACTTATATAATCTTCTATTCCAAAATCTTTATTAGCATATTTTCTATGTGGTATAAAATTAAATAAATATAAGAATGCAAAAGAAATTATTATAAAAATTACCAATATTACTAAAATTAACATTTTCTTTTTCATTCAACCATCTCCTTTTGCCTAAATTATATCTCTTATTTATGAGTAAAACAATTAAAAATTTATTAATGTTTATAACAAAACGACATAGTTGCCATTTGTTTTTGGCAAAAAGAAAAAAACTCATGCAATACATTTCTGTAAAACATGAGTTTTTGCTATTTAGTTGTCCTTACCTCCCCAAATTGAGAATCCACCTTTGTGGAATGTTTTTTCGTGCGTTTTTCTATCCACTAACTGCAAAACACCAGGATTCTGATGATGATGCCAAACATAATTTTTTGGAGTTTCTCCAATTTCTAATGCCTTTATGTCATTTTTTGAAAGATTGAGTTTTTGTCTCAGTCGAGTATTAGTTCGAACATCTTCATACAGTTTTTTATTGCAGATAAGAAAATGATAACTTCTTGATTGCCAATAGTCAGTAATTTTGAGTTTTACTTTGTATTTCGATTTAAAGATTGGAAAACCTTTACTGTCAAAATGTACTTTAGTTACTCTATGAACTTGATTTGCCATACCAGGAAGTCCAAGTTTTAATCTAGGAAAATAATTAATTTGATTGATTTCTTTGACTTTTTTTAATTTTTTAGAATTTCCAAAAATCTCTGTAAACCAAGTTTTTTGTCTTTTCCGTTTTTCTTTTGCTAATCTTTTAATAATATAGAAACTACATTCTCTTATAATTATCATAAAAATTAACAGAAAAAACTTTACTCCAATATACTGCACTAGGATACAAACAATAATTTTCCACCATTTCACATGCAATGCTTCTAAATAAAGAGATTGTACTACAAATGATAATAAGATTTCGCTTGTTCTTGCATAATTATTTTTCTTCCGCAAAATTAATTTAATTGATAACCAAATTTCCAGAATTGATAATACTATACTAGTGATAAAAACAACTTCTCGCATATTTTTTCCTCCTACATATTTATGTTTGCGAGTCTTACCAAAAGTTAACTTTTTTATTATACTCCTTATTTAGGATATAGTCAACATTTTTTATATTTTAAAAATAATCTGATATATATGGTACATCTTGTTTTATAGAATTTTCAAGCATTTCTACAATTTTTTTATCGGCTTTAATTCTTCCTATCTTATATAAATATTCTGGTCTTTTGTACCCCATAAGCATTGTAGTCATTGTTTGTATACTAATCTCATCATTACATGTTTCGTTAATTTTTTCAACTTTTGCCTTTCCATCTTTATCTATATTAATACAAAATGTTCCTTGATTTTCTTCAAGCATTGGATCTGTAAGCACAAATTTCCAAGTTCTATTTTCATTATGACTTTTCTTAAATCTGTATTCTTTCATAAATCCAACAAAATCAACAATTCTTGCCATAAAATATGGTGATATAGTTTCTTTTATGCTTGAATCTTCTAATAAAAATGATAATTTTTCATCTGTATATGTATTTCCTTCTACTTTATCAATCATAGAAAAATGTGCTGAAATAAAATTCCACAAACCTGTTCTTGCTTCTTCATTATTAAATATCATATCTTTTATATGAAATATTTCTTCAGATATCCAATATATAACATATCCATCTGGTTCACCATTTTTATTATAATAAATTGCCGACATCATATCATCAGGATCCCATAACCAATATTCATTCCATGCTAGATCATCTCTTAAAATAGCACCATTTGTGTGCATTGCAAATTTTTCATAAGTTTCTTTTAGTTCTTCACTATCATATTTTACTCTTTTTACATTTCCTGGTACTTGATGATTTTTAGGCAATTGATAATCACTTATTTCATATGTAATTTTATTTGATACGATTTCCCAACCTTTTCTTCTATAATATGGTATAGAATATGGATATAAATATGAAATATATTGACCATTTTCTTTCATTTTCTTCAATGCTGTTTCTAATAATTTGTGCATTAATCCTTGATTTGAATATTCAGGATATGTTCCTACTCCTGTAAGTCCTCCCATATTATATGTTTTATTAAATATTCTTATTTTCATTGGATATACCGCAACTTGTGATACTAATGTATCTCCGTCAAACCAGCCAATTACTTCTGCTCTTTGAAATGTAGGAAATTTTGCTCTAATTATTTCTTTTTCTTCCCAATCAATCGAATCTAATTCTTGATCAGTCACTTGAAAAACATATCTTAAAAGGTCGTTATATTGTTCCATATATTCATTTCCGACTTCTTTCATTTTTAGCTTTTTGTTGTTATTCACTTTAATTTTTCCTCCTTATTGCCTTTTGTATATAAGTATATCAATCTATAATAATAAAAACAAGCAATTTTCCTAAATTACTTGTTTTTATTTTCTTCAATATATTCTTTTGCTAATTTATGAATTGTCTCAAATCTTTTTGTTGTTTCTGTATCATTAAATATAAACCTTTGATATAATTTATCAATATATTTGTTTTCTTTTATTATTTCTCTTGTTTCAGGGAAATTCAAATCATATACATAACAAAAATGACTAACTAAAATATCTGCACTTGTTTTTCTTTCTTTATAATTTATTCTTTTTTCTTCTATAAATTCTCTATATATTTCATCTGAAATCTTATCATCAGATAAATCTGCCTTTTCCCAAATTGCTTTTTTATCTCCTGATACTAATACTGAAAATATATCTGTTTTATCAGCATCTCTAATTATTTTGGCATGTAATATTTCTCTTTCTGTTAATCCACATTCAATATCTGCTCTATTATGATTTATAATTGCTAATTTTATTATTTTGTCAAATCTATCATCATTTATAAATTTTCTAATTAATCCATCTTCAAATAATATTTTCGCACCATATTCTCCATGATTTATACTATCTTTGTCTACAAATGTATGATATAGTCTTACTTGTTCAAATCTTCCAATATCATGTAATAATCCTATTAATTCAGCTAATTCTATATCTTCTTGGCTTAATTTCAAATTTTGGGCTATTCTTTTTGAGTTTCGTGCTACTCTTTGAATATGTGCTATTTTAATCTTTATTTTTTCATCTTCTGGATTATATTTTTTTGCATATTCTTTAAATGCTTTTTGTGCTTCTTCTATATCTATTATCACATTTTTCTCCTTATATTTTATTTATCGATATTGATTATACCACAAAAATATATAGAGAAACAGTCTTTTTAGAAAGTTTCTCTATATATTTTTTATTGTGTTATTATATTTCCATTTATATCAACTATTCCATAAGTACCTGCTCCATTATTATATGGAACTACATTTATAGCATATTTTACATTGATTTTTTTTACATTGATTTCTTTTAATAATTCCTCTTCTAACATAAATAAGCTTTTTGCACTTCCATCAAATCCAAGCATAACTAAATCAAAATTATCATCTTGTCCAACTTGACACATATATATACTAGCAATATTTTCAGCAATCTTATATTTGCTTCCATATTTAGAATATAATTTAGATGATTTGTTTGTTCCTAGATTTACATTTCCGTTTTTATCTAATTCAATCCAAGCATTTTCACTTGAATTATATGTCTTTAAAGAATAATAATTTATTACATTGCTATCAAATTCAATTACATCGTCATCTTTGCCTCTTTTTTCAAGTATTTCTTTCATAGATTCTTTATATGTTTGCATATATTTATCAAATTTTTCTTGGTCTGTAACTTCTTCATTTTTAACTACATCTTTATCTTCTGTTGTTTTATTAGAAATTTCTTCATTAATCTTTGTGTTTGTATTTTCACTTGGTTTATTTGAAATTCTTGTCTCTTTTGCTTGTAGTTTGTATATATATACTCCTCCTGCTATAATAACAATTAATAATAAAAATATTATTACTGTTGATAATTTTACTTTCTTTTCTTCCATAATTTTATCCACCTTTCTTTTGTTCTTCTATTCAATTAAATATTTTCAATAATTTTCTTTCTAATCAACTATAAAAGAATTATTCTTTTGTTAAATCATCTAATGTAGAATATGGTAAACATGTACCATCACTTTTAATAAATAATACACCAATTCCACCTATTCCATTTTCATCATTTCCTTCTATAGTAACAATATTACTAATATTGGTAACTCCTTTTAATGTTTTTTCATCAGATTCAAAAACAGTTTTGTTTCCTGTTGAAGAATCTGTTCTAAATCTTACATAAGTAACTGTACCATCTTCTTTTAGAAAAATTATATAACTATTTCCTGGAGCTTGTCCTTGTTCACAATGCCATACATTTACAACATTATCTGCAATTTTCTTTGGTGTAGAATACTCATCTTCTAACATAATTTCTGCTTCATTTTTATTATTTACTGATACATATCCATTTCTTCCATTATAATCTATACTAGATAATTGAACATAAATCATGTTATCATTTCCTAATTCTTTAGATACTGATTTATTAAATTTTTCTATGTATTCATTTTCATTAATTTTTTCTTCTTTGTTAATTGTTGTATCAGTTGTTAGCTTTTTATTTATTTCTTCTATTTGATTATTTGAATTCTCTGCACTCTTATTTTGTTCTTTACTTAATCTATTAGAAATCTCAATATTTCTAGTTCTTAACACATATATATACATTCCTCCTGCTATAATAACAATTAATAATAAAAATATTATCACTGTTGATAATTTTACTTTCTTTTCTTCCATAATTTTATCCACCTTTCTTTTTTCACAATTCTTATTTTATTTCTGTTCCGCCCCACTCTACTGCTACAAATCCTTTTCTTTCTACTGATTCTAATTTTTGTTCTTCTACTTCTATTGGATTTTCTAATCTTTTATATTCCATTAATACTCTTATTGTTGTGTCTGGTGTTGGCGTTATTATTAATGGCATATTTGCATCTATTTCTTCTCTTGTTGCAAATCTTATATAGTTATATTTATTTGATTCTAGTTTTGGTAACCAATATATTATAAATTCTTCTGCTTCTCTATCTGTAAGTCCTAGTATCTTTAGTTTTTCTTCTAAAAATTCTGCCGAATCTTCACCCTTTACTATAAATCCATCTTTTTCTACTTTAAATTCAATTACATTATCACTTTCATAATATAATGAATATAAGTTTTTGTTTGTATCAATATCTTTTAAATCCCCATTTGGTTGTGCTATTACATTCCAGCCTGTTGTGTATTTTGGATATGAACATGTTATTTGTTCTTTGTTTCCTAATTGTACATTTGCTTGTGTTTCTTCTGTTGGATATAAGTAGATTATTGGTTTATATGCTATTCCATTACCAGCTGTTGTATTAGTAGTATTAGTCTTTATTTCTATTTCTGTTATATTTTTCATTTTTATTTTCGAAAGTGTTATAAAATATACCATCGATTCTCCTCCACCAACACTTCCGCCTTGTTCTCTATCAATGCAAACTTTTAATTTATTATTATCATAATAAATGCCATTAAGATAATTCCCATGTAAAACTTGCCCTAATGTAGTACTTTCTACAATCAATAAATCATTATTAAGGAAATATAATACTCCATACATTTTAGATTTTAAAATTGTTGTAGTTATTTTTATTCTTTTATCAAGCTCTTCCTCTCTTTCCTTTACTAATTTCTCATAATACTCATCTGGATCAAGATACGAACTTCTATAAGTAGTAATTATACTTGAAACTTCTTGTTTGTATTTTTCTAAAGCTTCTTGTTTGTATCCATTTTGCAACCATTTTACATATTCAGAATACTCTTTATAACTTTTTATTAATTTATATTCCTTATCTTCTAAAATTGTCATATCATCATTTCCAACTGAATAATAATAACGTTTTAAGACCTTTCTTTGAACAAATAGAAATATCACTACTAAAATTATTAATAATATTATTAATTTTATCTTTTTAGACTTAAAAAAAGTTTTTTTCCCGCTTTTTGAATTTATTTCATCATCTTTTTTTATTTGATTCAATACTTCCTTTACTTCTTCATCATTATTTTCCATCATTTTCACCCCCTAAATTTTGTACTTTCCTATTCATAAAAAATTATAACAATATAAAAAAATAAAAACAAGTAAATATTTAAAACTTTTTTATAAAATTCAATTCATCGACATCCACCCCTTATATATCAATTACTTACCAAAAATAGCTCAAAGGATATTTATTCCCTTGAGCTATTTTTTTCTTTCTTTTTATCATAATCATCCATAAAATGATGTACTTCTCCATCTTTAACATAAGAAATAAGAGTGTTTAAATTAACATTTTTTGTACTATTATAAATATTCATATCAACTTTATCATAAATACTTCTCAATTGCTTTAGGAGTTTCTTCATTTCTTCTCTTTTAGAACCTCCACCACCATTGTCACACATAGTACAATGTTCTGTAAATCTGCAAGCACATTGAATAAAATGTAAATCATTTCTTTCTCTCCATTTTATAATATCCGCTTCTCATTCTTGCACAAATATAACAAGGATGATCATCAATTTTATCTAATTCTTGCATACATTTTGCAAGTAACATTGAATCTTTACCACCAGATATGCAAACAGCTATTTTGTTACCTTCTTGTACCATTTCAAATTCTTTTACACCTTTAATAAATTGGCACCATATTTTTTTACGATATGTTGTTATTATGCTTTTTTCTATTTCTTCATATCTTTCCATTTCTGTTATTCCTTTTTTAATTCATAAATCTGTATAACTATTTATTATCTTTAAAATATTTATAACATTCATCAAATATTTCTAAGAACTTGTCAATTTCCTCTTCTTTTACAAGATGACTTAAACTAATTCTCCATGATGCAAAAGCTCTTTTTCTGTCATGTGTCATAAACATTACAATTATTGATGGAGTTATAGTTACAGTACATGCAGATTTTATTGAAATACAAATACCATATTCTTCTAATCTATTTTTAAATTCTGTTGCTTTAACTCCATTAACACTTATATTTAATATAAATGGATTTTCATTAGAAATTGTATTTATTTTTACATCATTATATTTTGATAAACTATCTCTTAATTTCTTATTCAATTTAGATACATATTCATATCTTGTTTTAAAATTATCAAAAGTCAATTCTAGAGCCTTTTCCCAAGCACAAATTTGTCCTATCACAGGGGTGTACCGCTTCTATATAAACTAGTACTTGCTCCTCCATTTATTAATGGTTCTAATACAATATCTTTCTTTTTAATCAGTGCTCCAAATCCATTTAATCCATTAAATTTATGTGGTGCAAATGATATTAAATCAACTCCTGAAAAATCAACATTAATTTTTCCTATTGCTTGTGTACTATCAACATGTAAATTACAATTAGGATAATTTTTTAATATTTCTACAATTTTTCTAATAGGTTGTACTGTACCAACTTCACTATCTACATAACAAACAGAAATCAAAATTGTATCATCTCTTAATAAACTTTTTAAATGTTCCAAATCAATAGTTCCATCATTTTTTATATTTCCAATATCAATTTCATATCTTTACTCTTTCAGATATGTTAATGGACTGCTTACAGATGAATGTTCTAAAAATGTTGAAATATATCATTTGTTGTTTCTTCTATCTTTTTGTTTGCTTCTTTTCCTAGACCATGTGTAGAATTTGGATTTGCAAAATATTTTAAAGTTGTTTCATTAAAAACATCTAATACCTGCTTATCTACTGGTGTATTTGCAGCATAATCTAAATATATATATTCTTTTTCCATTTTTAAATTCCTTTACTTAATTTTATCTTTCATCTGTTTGTTGTTTTCTACTTTTTAAAACTTGTTTTAATCCTTGTATTCCTTGAAGATTTACCAATCCATTTTCTATTTGTTCTGCAAATTCCTCTAAAGTCATTTTTCTAAAAGAATTTGTTTCATCTGAAAATAAATAGATATCTTTTCCGCTTTTTACATTTACAACAATACATAATTCATAATGTTTCTTGCCTTCAATCTCTCTATAACAATCAATCATATTAATTTTGTACTTTTCTTCTTTAGAAAATAATAATCCATCTTTATTTTCATTTCCAATTAAATCTTCCATTCTCCACTTTCTGTCAGCATATCCCATTTTTGGATTTGTATATGCTTCTGAATTTTCTAAAACAAATTGAACCTTTTGCCCAAAATCTTCAAACATTGGTAAATGCATCTTTATTAGTTCTAGATATTCATCTGTATAATATGATTTTTCTGATATATGTCCTTGCTTTTTATCAATTTGATCTAGTTCAGCTCTACTTATTAATTCTTGTTCTTCATCTTCAATAGGAATTCCAAAATATTGTGTTCTCAATTGTGCTTTTATATTTCTCATATCTTCTTGTAAATCAAATCTATATTTTCTTCCATCTTCTGTTATTAAAACATTATAAATATGTCGACATTTTCTAAAATCTTCTTCATCTATTACTGATTCTATATTTACTCCAAGTTCTTTCATAACATAAGAAAATATGTATGCAATTGATTTACAAATTGCAGTATTATTTTCTAAACATCTGTTTAAATCATCTTCACTTCTACTATGATCATATATCTGTTTTCTTGTTTTGGAATTTCCAAATGAAAAATCTAAATCAAATGCAAATTTACTTCCTAAGTCCCAATATATATACCTTAACTTTTCTATATTTGAAAATCCTTCTGTTTCTTTTTTTACCTTTTCAACATATTTTTCTAATGAGCTCATTTATTTCACCTTTTTACTTAAAAATTTTCTTTATAACTTTCTATAAATTGTTTTGTAATTATTATAGTATTTTCTTCATCTATTCTTTCATCTGTTGTTATTTGAACAAAATATGCTTTTGGTGATGGATTACATACTTGACAAGTATTAAATGCCATCCTTATTGTTCCATCTGATGCTTTTACTGCAAATAATCTTATTATAGTTCCATCAGCATTATAATTATAAAAAATTCATTATACACCCCATAGGGGTATGTGTCAATATCTATTTTTACATTTTTTTATTATAAAGGAACAAATAAGAAAAATTTTCAATTAATTGTAACTTTTTATATAATATAAAAGTATTACTTTCCTATTATATAAAAAAACAAGTCAGTTATCACATTTGTGATTAGCTGACCTGCTTTTATTGTTTAATATTGTTTAACCAACAGACATATAGAACTCAACCTGTTTACTCTGAAGTTTTCCAGCATCAGATTTTACATCTTTAAAAATCTTCTCTAATGCCATGATATTCTGAGCATGAACATCTACTTTAACTTCAACAGTACCCATAGCAGAGATATCCCAAACAGAGGAATTGGGAGAAATGCTAACATTTCCGTTAGCAAAAACATCTCCTAAAACACAAATGTCTTTAAGGATTACATCTCCTTCTGCTCTAACATCATTTCCGATAGAACGAGTAATTACAAAATCTTCACCAACCCGCACATTAAAAAAATCTGCATGATTGGCAAAAAAACTTTCACCAACGTCAATATCGTAGCCATTTGCATGACTACCTTCTGTCATGTACACACTACCAGTAATACAAATATCAGTGTCAAGTTCTGCACCAGGCATAACTACGACATCACACTCAAATCTTTTTTCGTTATTCATTGTATTTTTTCCTTTTCTTTTTAAATCAAATGTTTTTCACAAGAATTCCGTCTTCAATCTGGCAATTTTTACCGATTTTAAGCTCATTTCCAGAGAAGATATTTTGAACAATAGCTCCGTCACCACATTCAAACTTTTCTGTACTACAACATTCAAATGCAATTGCTTTTGTTCCAAGCTTCAAGTCTCCAAATGTCTGAATAGAAGTTGCTTCGCTTTCTTTTCCAATATCTACTCCTACATCTCCAAAAATCCAAACAGTGGAAGCATATTCGCCTACTTTAACACTTCCGTTACATTTAATTCCTCCTCTGATAACCGAATCATCTCCAATTGTGATATCTCCACCTGCACTAAGTGCATCTGTATAGCAATTATTTCCTACTACAATATTTCCTTTAGTAATAATTGCACAGTTTTCAACCTCACAGTGGTCTCCAATAATAACGTCACCTTCTACTTCAATAAAGCCTTCTACTTTACTATTAGGTTCAACGTAAATATTTGTTGCACCAATAATATTTTCGAAGAAATGCCCAGAGATTACAACATCAAACCCTTCTTTTTGTTTCATATATGAAACCTCCTTATAAACTAAAAAGCTTATTTTCGAACTAATATATTATACTCTAAAACATTACTTTTGTCAATTTTAGGAAGTTAATGTCAATGCAAACGAGGCAGTTATCACATTCGTGATTAACTGCCTCGTCTGCTAAAACGCGATTTTAATTAAATTTCTTCAGCTGCATTTCTTTAATATGACATTCTTCACCCGTCCGAATTTCTTCTTCAGACATCAGATATTCTGCACTGACACTTTCAAAGCAATCGACCAGATCAGAGCCACAACATGCACCAACCAGAGTTCTTGTCGCCAGAGTTACACAACCAAAGGACTGTACATTTCCGAGGTCACAGCCATTTTCAGCGATAACTTCCACATCACCAAAAACAGAATCTGTTGCACTATACCCCATAATGTATGCCGTAGCACCAGCAGAAACATTTCCTCCAATACACATCTGCCCAATAGAAATATTTTCACCTGCCGAAATGTTTCCAATTTCACACATATTACCAATGGTAATATCATTATCGGCTTCGATATTACCTTCGATTACAACATGGTTGCCCACAGTAACTTCAGGAGCCTTAATATTACCCTTCACGTGACTTTTATTTGCAATAGTCACAGGTACAGTGCTCAGGACATCTTCATAGTATTCGCCAGAAATGATGCTAATTGCCCGTTCTTTATTCTGTTTCATAAATGAAACCCTCCATAAAAAAATTGTAAATATACGGATATTTTCATTATATCTCAAAATACTGTTTTTGTCAATTTTATGTTAAATACGTAATTAATGATTTGACATTTTACATAAAATGGAGTATAATATTTTTATGTTCTTATGGAATTACACTTAATATCTATACAAATATTTTATATAGATTAATAGTGTTTACATATATTTCGTTTATTCACCAACAAAAAAAGGAGTCGTGCAATGACTACAAAATTCTGTAAACTCGCTGCTAATGCAATGGCACTTTTCACTCTAGTAAAATTTTGGGACATTCTTTGGGAAACAGATAATTACGCAACTTTAGATTGGCCTGATTTCATCATTTTAATGGGCTGTTTTCTCAGTATAGGAACACTTCTAATTTGCTTTACAGAAGAATGTCCACGTTTTAAACTATATGTTTACTATTTTAATGCATCATTCTTTACTTTGGCTATTGGACTATTGTGTTTTAGAATCAATCTTTTCACAATATCTAAAATTTGTTTATTAATTACTAGCTTTCTTTTGGCTTGTACAATTTTGGCATTTGGAATTGCTGTAATAAAAACAGCCATTGGAATCGTAAATAAAATGTTCTCGAAACCGAAAAATATGTAATCAAAATAGAGGGAAGCAATAAGCTCCCCTCTATTTTGTATTTTTATTTAATTTGTAATCCATAAACAATACAATTTTTCTGAAACTTCTATATCTTCCTGTGTAAATATATTTGTTATAATTTCTTGAGCAGACATTGTTTCATATGAATTTGTTTTTGTATAAAAATTCAAACTAATTTCAACCTCTTCTGGTCTATAATATCTTAATCCTCTTCCTTCTAACATTATATCAATATTATCATTTCTTCTTTATAAATTATTTTAATTTTTCTTATTCCTCACATCCTATTTTTTTTCATAATATAATGAGTTTGTGTTTCTGTTTTCTTTTTAAATCCCATCATTTCAAGTAAATTTATTGCAGAATTTTCTTTAAAACATTGTAAAATTATATCTCTATTATTATTTTCAAACAATATTTCTTTTAAGACTGCTGTTCCAATACCCTTATTTTGATATTTGGGCATTATACAAATATTACCTATTTCAAAAGATTTATCATCTTTCATTTTGCCATTATAAAAACCTACTAATTCACTATTCACATATATCAATTCTATATTCTTTGAATTTTCCTTCATAAATTTATTAAATAATTTCTTTTGGTTTTCCTCATTCCATTCTCCATAGATTTTTTCTACATAATTTTGATAAGCTTCCTTTTTTAAATTATAAATAAATTTAATTTCTTCCTGATTACCGTTTCTATATGGCTTTAACTCCAAATTTGTAAAATCCCTATCTAATCTAATCTTCTTTTCTGTAATTCTATTAGTTTTTAAACTTTCATTTTTATCATTTTTTATATGATTATAATTTGAATTTTCTTCTCAACTCCTCGTATCTAACCATTCAAATTCGCGTACCCTGTCGTTTTTCATTAAAACAGTTATAATATCAAGGGTTTTGAGGCTTTTATTCGCCGTTTTTTCTTATTTTTCGTATTTTTCATAATCTTATGTAAGTGTTCATACATAAGTTTTTTAAGTTTTTGCGGTTATAATATATAACCTCCTTAAAACTTTTCAAATTATATCATAAAATTTAATTTTTTTCTATAAAATTACAGAAAAAAGAGAGATAAATTCTCTTTAAAGTATATCTCACTTTCTTCTTTTTATATATTGAATTAAATAATTGTATTCATCTTCATATTTAAACTTAACTTTAATTTTCTTATCTTCATAAACATATATATCATCTATTAGTCCATCTATAAGTTCTCTTGATAATGAATTTACATTCTGATATTTTTCAAAATATTCAATCCATTCTCCAGAGGTACTCATTTTGTCTAAATTCTGTAATTCTTTATAGTTTTCTTCAATATATGCTTCATTTTCCCTTATTTGCCTTCCGTATTCTTGGGTGTAGTCATTATATTCCTTTTCTGTAATAATGCCTAATTTCCAATCCTCGTAAGCCTCTTTTCTTAACTTTCTTTTAATATTCAATGTTTCTTCACATTTATTGATATTTTCTAGCAAATAACTTCTACGATTATCATTAAATGTTTTACTATCTATTTGTCCTTTTATTCTTTTCATATCTATTATAAGTCCAATTTGAACTTTTACGCTTTCTAAAACTGCTTTTTCTAATTCATCATTTTTTATACTATGCTTTGTACAAATTTCTCCACCAGACCTCATATATGCAGAACACATATAATGATAATAATTTCTAGGTTGTCCTTTATATTTTCCTGGTATCTTTTTACTCATTGCCCTTTGGCAATCTCCACATTTAATATGTCCTGCAAATATGGATATTTTTCCATCTGTATTCATTCTTGTATCTCTGTCTAGTATTGCTTTTTGTACCTTATCAAATGTATCTCTATCTATAATTGCATCATGTGTATCTTTTACAATAATCCATTCTTCTTGTGGTACTAATACTCTTTTATGTATTTTATAACTAATTAGTTTTCCTTTGTTTTGAACTAAATCTCCACAATACATTTGATTTCGTAAAATATCTCTAATTGTTGTTGAACACCAAGAATATGTAACTTTATCGGTATTATTCTTAAATGGTGTTTTCATTTTTAAATCTATTGCTCTATGTCCTGTTGGATTTAATATTCCTAATTCATTTAATTTTTTTGCTATTGCTGTTCTTCCATATCCATTTAAAGTAAGTTCATATATCATTCTAACGACTTTTGCTGCATCTTCATCAATAATTAAATGGTGTACATCATCTGGATCTTTGATATATCCATAAGGTGCATAAGCTCCAACATATTCTCCTTTTTTCATTTTTACATTTAATACTGCCTTTATTTTATTTGATATATCTCGACAGTATTCGTCATTTATTAAATTCTTAAAAGGTACAATTATGCTATTAACTGATTCAGGATTTTTTATGCTATCTATTTGGTCATTAACTGCAATAAATCTTATATTATATAAAGGAAATACTTTTTCAATATAATTTCCAACTTCAATATAGTTTCTTCCTAATCTTGATAAATCTTTTACAATAACAGTATTAAATTTCTTTTCATATAAGTCTTCTAACAATTTTTCAAATCCTGGTCTATTAAAAGTAGTTCCAGAAAATCCATCATCTGTATAATAATCATATACTTCAATATCTGAATTATCTTTTAAAAATTGATTTAATAACATTCTTTGATTTGTTATACTATTACTTTCTTCTTTATCTCCATCTTCTACTGATAATCTTATATATATTGCTGCTTTATATTGATAACTTTTCACATTATCTTTTTCTTCTTTATTATATTTACTTTGTCTAGGCATTAGTATTTCCCCCTTCCTTTACAATTTTCAAATAATCCATGGCTAATTTAAAAGCGTCTTCATACTTAAATACTAATTTAATTTTTCTACCATCATTATTGATATAAATTTTTTCTATTAAGTCATTTAACATTTCTTTTGTAATCTTCCTTTGATTTTTATATTTCATTAAAGTATCTACCCAGTTATTTTCAGCAACATTCTTATAACTTAATCTTGCCTCCATTAACTTTGCTTTTTCTTTTTTAATTTGTTCCTTTATATTTTCTTCCTCTTTAACATTCTCTCTGATAAAAGCAATATATTCTTGCTCGTCAATTTCCATATCTCTATATTTTGTGAAATATTTTGTTCTTTCTTTATCAAGTCTTTCTAATTTATTTTTTAAATTCTCAACATTCTCTTTTATTTTGTCTGCATATTCTTTATTTTCTTTAACAGATAATCTTGCATTTTCAAATCCATTTAGTAAATCTATATGATATTTAATACTTCTAAAAATACATATTTTTAACTTGTCCACATCTATTACATAAGGTTTATCATTTTGATTATTGCATTCTTTACATTCCAATACATATTTATCAATTTCAGTATTATTTATCATACTTTTTTCTTTTATAGTTGCTACTAATGGCTTATTACAATTACTGCAAAATACAATTCCGTCAAATATAGAAATATTTTCTATTCTTCTGTTCCAATTAAACTTTCTATCTTTTCTTATTTTTTGTATATTAAAAAATCTTTCTTTTTCTATAATTGGTTCATGTGCATTTTCAATTATAATGTAATCTTCTTCATCGTTTTTTAATCTCTTATGTACTTTATAACTAATTCCTCTTGTCTTGTTTTGAACTAAATCCCCACAATAAACTCTATTATCTAATATCTTTCCGACAATACTTGCTGTCCATTGTTTTGCAACTTTACTACTTGATGATGTGATTTTTAAAATCTTACAGTTATATTCGCTCGGTGTTAATACATTTTTTTCATTTAATTCTTTAGTAATTAACACATTACCAATTCCAGATTCGCATAAATCAAATATTCTTCTTACAACACTTGCTGAAGCCTCATCTACTATTAGTTTGTGTTTATTATTTTCATCTCTTATATAGCCAAAAGGTGGTATTCCCCCTATATATTTTCCCTCTTTTTTCATAACCTCAAATGTCTTTATCAATTTATCTGATACATCTTTGCAATACATTTCATTCATTATATTTTTTAAAGGAAAAATAATATCATCTACTGACTTTTTATCTTTATAACTATCTATCTTTTCACAAACAGATATAAATCTTATATTATCTTTCATAAATGAATTTATCTTATTTCCAACTTCAATATAGTTTCTTCCAAAACGAGATAAATCTTTTACTATAACTGTATTTACTATTTCTTTTTCTATATCTTTCATCATTTTCTTGAAAGCAGGTCTATCAAAAGTTGTTCCAGAAAATCCGTCATCAATATAATATTCTTTTACATTAAGTTCTTTATCTTGTTCCAAATACATATTTAAAAGTTTTTTCTGATTAATTACACTATTACTTTCTGCCTTATCTCCATCTTGAACTGATAATCTAATATATACGGCAACATTCCATACTTTTGATTTATTTATTTCAATATCATATTTACTTTTTCTACCTCTTTTCATTTTCTAAAACCTCCCACACCCAAATAGTAGCATAACCTTTGATTTTATCCTATTTTACTAAAATTCCTCAATTCTAAAATTTATACATTTGACATTTCTCTCATTTTGTATTCATTTATTAAAGTAGCATCTATGCACTCCATAGGAGATATATTAGAGTTTTCTGAAAACTCCATTTCGACTACTATATTCCCAACTTTAATTGCATAAGGATTTTTAATTTTTTGAAAGAAATTAAGTATTCTTGATTCTAATGATGTATTAGAATCTATATTAATATTATCAATTTTATCTATTTTTCTATTTGCAATATCTGCTTGTAAATTTTCTTTGCTTTTCTTTAGTTTGTATTCTAATTGATTAATTTCCTCCATAACTTTTCCTTTCAAAAAAGATGCTAGTAAAAACTAACATCTTCTTTATTATTTATTTTTCATATTTGTTAATTAAATATTCTGCCATTCCTTCCACTCCATCTTTTGCATATAAAGTTTGTAGTGGATCTATACACTTTTTAAAATTTCTCATATTTATTTCATTTGCTGATTTTGTTAAATTATGTAATGCAATCTCTCCATAAGCTCTTACTTGTTCCCATGTATAAAGTTCTTTACCCATCTGAAAAACCTCCTAATTTTTATTTTTCTAATTTTTTTCTTTCTTATTTTTTCTTTTTCATAATCTCTCCAGTATTGTGCTTCTTCTTCTAGTTCATAAGCTCTTTCTTGTTCTGACTTACTTTTACTGCCACCTATAATTATTAAAATCATAGGTAGTCCCATTAAAAAGAATAATATTATAATCATTGAAATAATATCTAACATTTTAGCCTCCATTTTAATAGTTAAATTATTTTAACTTTAATTGTTCCATTCATTTATTAGATTGCTATTGTTTCTAGCAACATTGGTTATCTACCACCCAGAACTCTGGTTTGTACTCATTGCGTGGGACGCACCATTATAGAAACATTATGGTCTATTCCTATAACTTTACGCTCGTTCTATGACTATACAAAAGTATCCAAACTACTTCATAATAAGATAACATTCTTATTAGATATCTAAATAGTTGCTAACCCACCTAGAATGTAGTTCTTGTCGTTCTAATAAAATCTATTCAATTTTCAATGTGCATACCATAGTAGAAGTTTTTTAACCCTTCTACTATGAACAGCACAAAAAAATCGAAAAAGTGGACATCAAATTTCAAATTTTTTATAAATTTTTTTATTTCGTATCAATTCAATAGAATATGTAATCAATTCGCTCTTTAAATCCTCGTTAATTTCCCCATCATCATCTTTAGAATTACTATTTATAAGTTTCATTATTTTGTCTAATACTCTTACTAATGCTGTATCATCATATACAGCTTGTCTTAATAATTTATAAAACTCTGTATTATATTGCATTTTCTCATTCCTCCATAACCTTTTTTAGTTTCTTTAAAGCTCTAGTTCGCCTTTTCTTTAAAGTTTCTATATTTTCATTTGTTATTTCAGATATTTCCTTATAACTTAATCTCTGTGTATATAATAGGTTTAATAATTTAATTTCAGTATCATTTAAAACTCCTATACTTGATATATCTTCATTTATAACATCTTTTGAATTTGGACATTCAATTTCTTCTAGTTCAACCTCATAATCTCTCATCCTCTCATAATCTCTAAAATAATTTAATCTCATGTGATAAAGTGCTTTTTGCATATAATTTATAAATTTTGCAAGTACAACATCATCTTCTAATTCTTCATTAGACATAAGAAAAACCTCCTATTTACTCAAATTTCAAGCAATTTGAGTAACAGGAGGTCCTCTACATTTAGGTGCTAAAAACACAAAATGAGCAAAAAAGTCTATAAAATCTTTTCTACTCACTTTGAAATATGCAATTATATTGAAATCAATCAAGACAATTCTCAAATCTACACACCTCTTAATGCGTAGATTTTTAGAACATAAACATAAACATTTCTATAAAGCTACGCCAAAAAATCTCTCATAAAATTTTTTCCTTCAGCATGTTTATGCTTAATAAGTACATAGAATGGAATTGTCTTATATAAAAACAAAAAAGCACACAATTAACCCTTAAAAGTTAGTGTATGCTTTCTAAATTATTTTTATATAATAAATAAAAATCCATCTTATCCCTCCCTGATTTTAAAAAAACATCATTGATAATCTGATGGATTTCTCTTTCGTTTTTAATTTCATCGACATAGTACCACATTTTTTGACACAAAAACTAAATAGTTTATGAAATGCCTAAATTTATATACAAAAGTCAATTTTTTATTTTAGTATATGAAATATGCTATTTCATATAATGATTATAACTATCAAAATATGCTTTTTTCCGATATTTTCTGGTAATTTCAATAAAAATATATCATATTTCTATCGCAAAATTTGTCGAATTGTGCAAATATACAAATTTTTTCTGTTCGAAATAGTCTATTTCCCCTAGAATTATTATATTTGCCCTAGTAAGTGGAATAATTATATAGGGGGAAAAAAATGATAATTAAAAACTTTAAAAATAGTAGAGAAAATATTGATATAAAACAAAAAGATATTGCAGAGTTCTTTAATTTGAACTTTACTACAATATCTGGTTGGGAAACTGGAAAAGATACTATCCCATTAAGAAGATTAATTGAATATGCTAATCATTATAACTTTAGTCTTGATTACTTGTTTGGTATAACAAATAAAAATGATGAATCATATTTGCCATTAGAAATAGATATAGATTTAATATCAAAAAATCTTCGCATACTTCGTAAAAGAAATTCTATGACACAAGAAGAAGTTGCAAAGAAAATCAATACATCACAAGCAAATTATGCACACTATGAAAATTCTAAAAACTTAATACCAACAACATTTTTGTATAGTTTAACACTTGTCTATAAACCTTTTTCAATAGATAAGTTATTAGGTAGAAAAAAGCAATAGGTCTTATGCTGACTTATTGCTTTCTATTTTTGTAAATTCTAAATCTTTAAATAATTTTGGTAATGTTTCCATCACTTTATCTTGTGTTAAGAGTTTTTCCATATATTCATTAAATCCATAACCATTAACAAACATATCTCTTTTTCCTTTTGAAACAGTTAAAACAATAACAGGAATATTAAAGTTGTCTATTTCTCTTAATCTCATAAGAGTTTCTGGTCCATCACAATGACCAGAATCTATCACGACACCATTCTTAATACAACAAACTTTTTAGAGTGAATACGATTTA
>OGFF01001700.1_pt1 | contig 22072 bp, 14 predicted proteins | sample 1570751 | NCBI WGS metagenome assembly OGFF01 (sample SAMEA2581951, study PRJEB24529) | metagenome | biome: Human gut stool | place: China | collected 2011 | reverse complement strand
ACAAAAATCATAAGTTATGGCCAACAAACATTTAACGGAAGATGAAATCCGATATGTGGTAGATGTAAAGACTGCCGATGCGCAGAAAGCCATCTACATCCTGGAGCAGCAGAGTAAGAAGCTGCGCTCCGAGAATAAGGCACGACTCAACCAGATGATCAGCCTGGAGGCTGCTGGCAAGAAAGAGACTGATGCCTACAAGAACTTGAAGAAGCAGTACTCCGAAACCAGCAAGGAGATCCGTTCCCTTACATCCAGGATAAGCGAGCAGACCAGCCAGATCAATATCCTGGATATGAGTATGGTTCAGCTGAAAAAGCTACAGAAAGGTCTTCAGAAGGAGCAGGATAATACAGTAAAGTCGCTCAACCCCGAGGCTTATGGCGTACTTGAACAACGCTTGATGGATGTGAGCGACCGTATCTCGGAGCTGAAGCAGAATGCCAGGAGCTTTGGAGAACTGGCATCCAGTGATACCGTAAATGGTGTGCTTCTGGGCAATCTTCTGACAAAGGGAGCCGAACTCTTCGGGGAAAAAGTGAGGGAATTTAAGGATTCCATCGCAGAACTCATCAATGGTGGTCTCGAGATGGCAGAGCAGGCTGATGGTGTGACCAAGGCATTCAATGGCTTGAACCAGGAAGGATTGCTTGACAACCTCCGCAAGGCAACCAAGGGTACCGTAAACGATGTTCAGCTGATGACGGCTGCTGTGCAGGCTAACGATTTCCGCATTCCGCTGGAAGACCTGGGCAAGTATCTGGAATTCGCCCAGCTGAAGGCACAGCAGACAGGTCAGTCGGTTGAATATATGACCGATAGTATCGTAACCGGTCTCGGACGTAAATCTCCCTTGATTCTGGATAACCTCGGCATCTCTGCTGCTGAGATATCCGAGAAGACCAAGGAGACGGGCGACTTCATGAAGGCTGTGGCTGAGATTGTGGATACCCAGCTTGCCGAGGCAGGAGAGACCTATATCAGCGCAGCCGACCGAGCGGCGCAGAAAACGGTGGAGCTAGAGAATGCCCAGAAGGCACTGGGTGACGAAATCCTCCCGCTCAAGGAACAGTGGGATGATGCCTATGCAGATATGCAGCTGAACACCATCAGTCTCATTTCCTGGTGCGTAAAGCATCAGGGCGTGGTGAAGACGCTGGGCATCCTGCTTGCAGCCTTCACGGTTGTAGCGATAGCCACCAGCAACGCCATCAAATCGAACATCGTCGTGACCAAGGGTGCAGCCGCAGCACAGCAGGCATGGAACGTGATATGTGCTACCGGAACCGGACTCCTGAAGTTGCTTCAGGCAGGCTTCTACCTGCTCACGGGCAGGGTGACACTCGCCAAGAATGCCTGGACCGCCATGAATGCAACGATGAAGGCAAGCGTCTTCGGACTGATTGCTGCGGGAGTGGTACTGCTCGCCATGAAGCTGTGGGAGATGAAGAAGGCAGCCGATGCAGCAACCCAGGCACAGAAGACACTCAACGCCATCAAGGCAGAAGCCCAGAAGCAGGCAGTGGAGGAGAAACTGAAACTGGAAAACTTGATTAAGGTGGCCAAGGACGAGAAACTCTCCATGGACGAGCGACTCAAGGCTACCGAGGCACTTAATAGGATTGTTCCTCATTACAATGCCACCATCGACAAGACCACCAAGAAATTCAAGGCATCGGATAAGGCACTGAAGGCTTACATCAACAGCCTGGTAAGACTCTACGAGGTGCAGGGCGCCAAGAAGCAGATCCAGGAACTCGCTGAGCAGCGTGCCGGACTCACCATCAAGCTCAACAAGGCGAAGGATCGCCTGGCTGATGCCAAGAATGCCCGTGGCTTCCAATATACCACTTCATGGGGCGCTACAGGAAACACGCAGGTGGATGCCGTCTCTCATTTCAGCTCTGAGGTGGAATCGCTTACTGAAGGAATCAAGCAGATCAACAAGCAGATCGATACCATCGGCAACGCCTTTGGTAAAGATATCGCACACCAGACCGTAAAGGAAGCTTCAGAACCCGAGGTTCCTGATAGCGACATCGGTGGCAAGGGCGGCGGAAAAACGGGCGGTGGTCATACCACCGGAACATCATCGATCCCGAATCCTGATGATATTGCATCGAAAAAGTTTTCAGAAAACCGACAGGCTGATATCGATGCCGCCAACCAGGATTACCAGCAGGACGTGAACAACTGGAACATGGCTCTCGCCCAGAAGCAGACCACTCAGGAGAAGTACGACCTCGCCATGCAGGTGCTGAAAACCCAGCATACTGCCAACATCCTCGCCATCGAGACCTCCTACAGCGAGCAGTCGCAGAATATCGATATCAAGGATGGCGAGAAGAAGAAATCACTCCAGGAGAAACAGCAGGACAACCAGCGCAAGGCAGAGCAGGCTCATTTTGACCAGCAGGTGGCAGCCGAACAGGCTTACCAGGATGCACTTGCCAAGGTGATGGAGCAGGGCGAGACAGAGCAGGAACTGACCCTGGAACAGCAGCGCGACCAGAAACTGGAAGTGCTGAAGGGATATTATCAGGCAGCCCTCGACCTGGCAAGGCAGAACGGCGAGGACACCGCCCAGGTGGAGAAGGCGTACAAGGATGCCCAGGTACAGATAGAAAAGGAATACACTGCCAAGCACTCCGAGCAGCTTGACCAGCAGGATGACAAGGAGAAGCAGGCAAGGCAGGCTCTCGGCTTCGACCAGCAGAACGAATATGACCAGCAGCTACTGCAACTGAAGCAGGCACTCGATAACCAGTATATCACCCAGGAGGAATACGAGAAGAAGGTGCAGCAGTTGAAGAAGGAATCCTTCATGAAGCAGGCGCAGTATTACACCGAACTCTTCAGTAATGCCGTGGGTGCGATGCAGAATGCCGAGATGGCGAACGTGGATGCCAAGTATGATGCCGAAATCAAGGCAGCCGAGGGTAACACCGCCCTTCAGGAGAAGCTGGAGAAGAAGAAGGCCAACGAGAAGCTGAAGATACAGAAGAAGTATGCCGACGTGAACTTCGCCATGCAGGCAGCTCAGATCATCTCGAATACTGCCACCTCCATCATGAAGGCATACAGCGAGATGGGTCCGATAGCCGGAAGCGTAGCCGCAGCCCTGATGGGCGTGACGGGTGCAGCCCAGCTTGCCGTGGCCAATGCCGAGCGACAGAAAGTAAAGCGAATGACCCTTAACGGAAGCAGCGGAAGTTCTTCTGCTTCCACCTCCAGAGTGGCAAGCGGCCGAGAGAGTGGAGGACGCATCGATGTGGAGCGTGAACAGGACGGCAAGCACTTCAATGCCGAATTCTCGCCTGGCAAGCGTGGGTACATCGATAAGCCTACCGTCATCGTGGGCGAGGGACCTAGAGGCAAGAGCAAGGAGTGGGTGGCATCGAATGCAGCCCTTGAGAACCCGACCATCGCTCCGCTCATCAGCCTGATGGATGCAGCCCAGCGTGCCGGGCAGATAAGAACCTTCGATATGAGCAAGTATCTGATGGCCATGCAGGGCAGGGCACTGGGTGGAAGTATCGAGCAGGGACCTGCTCCGTACCCGCTCCGCACCCGCTCCGTACCAAGTCTCAGTGGGGCCGATTCCTACGTCGCGACGCAGGAATCCCCACATCGCGACGCGGGAATTGCCGCGTCCGGACGCAGTAATGACGAGCTCCTGGCACTGGTCAGGGAGCTTCTTGACAACGGAGTCCGCGCCTACGTGGCGCTTTCTGACCTCGATGCCAAGCAGGAACAGAGAAACCAGGCAAGGAAGTTTGCCAAGAAATAAAATCTTCAGAACATGAAAATAACGAATCTTGATAAAGGAAAGGCCTACCAGCTTGGCGAATCTGCCAAGCTGGAGGTGGAACGCACCAACCCGTTTTTCAATGACTACGGGGAGAGCACTTCTCCTCTGGATATTCCTGCAAGCGACTACAACCGCATGATATTGGGATACCCTGACACCTTCGGCTTGAGAGAAAAGATGGTAGCCACGAACGTGAGCATCGAGGACGGAGAATATTTCGCCCAATGCCGGCAAATCATTCTCTCGGCTCAGCATAAGGGAAATATCTCTTCCTCGTTCTACATCAACGACGGATCCTTCTACTCGAAGATACAGAACGTGAAGCTGAAGAGTATCTTCAAGGACGAGATGATACCGGGGTGCAGTAACATCGACCAGTGCATCGACTTCTGCCGGTCGCTCATCGGTGGCAGCAACGAGAACTACGATATTTTCCCCGTACTGCTTACCGATGATTCTGGCAAGGATACAGGCTATAACTACAAGATACTGAATGCCTGGGGCGACATCAAGCAGCTGAAGGATGCCAAGTACTGGAGGTTCAAGGATGCCGGAGGCTACGAATACGTAGATGCACCATGGGCGTGGGATTTCTGCCTGTACAACAAGAGCGATGCCATGTTTCAGGGCGAGGCAAGCAGAACCGAGTATGTGAACGAGATACCGGTGAGCCTATCCAGGGGTTACTACATTTCCCCGTTTGTCCGTGCCAACTACGTGCTCAAGCGCGTATTCGCTTACTTCGGCTACGAGCTGAAGGAGAATTTCTTCACCCGCACAGAACCCTTCAGCAAGATGGTTCTGGTGAACAACGTGATAGACGTGATGGTAAACGGACATATCCGCATTGAGGATCTCCTTCCCGATGTGTCGGTATCTGATTTCCTCTCGGTTTTTCGGAAAAAGTTCCTCTGCGAATTCGTTTCTGACGAGGGAACCCATACCGCCGATATCATCTTTCTCCGTGAAGTGGTGGATAGTGCACCCGTGGCAGATCTCACCCGCCAGATGACCGAGGAACCCACTTTATCTTATAAGACGGCATCTGATTACAAACGTGTGGTGCTGCGGGCGAAGCATCAGGCAGACAGCGATGCCGAGGATAGCTACGACGACCTGAAGGATATGCTGGCCAAGAATTCGGGTGCCTACTTCGACAAGGTGGATGGCTGCTTCTACAAGGACGGATATTCGGGCAACTATCATGTAAAATCGAAGATAGGCGAGGGTTCACAGAGCTATGATACCGGCGAAGATGATACCGATACCCTGGATGTGGAGATTCCTGAGATGATTCCGGAAACGAGAACCCTTCAGCATAGGCAGTCGACAAACGATGAGACTATCACCAGGGATATGGGCAGATACCTCTATATAGGCAGCTATGCCACACTTAACTCATCAATGAAGGTGGCCACGGAAGATAATTCAGAGAGCGAGGAAGAGGCAGTTACTACTCCGGTGATGCTTGCCTTCCCCTACGTATCAACCGACGGGATGCCCTGCGGAACCGTCACGGCCTATGATATCCATTATGAATACGACAACCGGTTCGGTCCGCCGTCTCACGCTTCAGAGGAGAAACTCTATCGAAGAATATTCGATTACGCTCTGGTGTACAACGGAGACGATGGCATCTTCGAGAAGTTCTACCGCCAGTATGACCTTCTCTTGAGGAACTCACTCCAGGAACTCAAGGTGAAGTTGCTGCTCACCCAGTCGCAGAAGCAGAACCTGGCATCCTATGCCAAGGTAGTGATCCGTGGCGTAAGTTTCTTTTTTAACAAGCTGAAGTTTACCCTCGGAGGAAAAAGCGAACCTACGGAAAGCGAACTGAGAACCATCGCCCTGGCTACCCCTATACATGAAGCTTCGCGGATGATAGATGTAATGCCAGCCATGAGCTGTAGATATAAATGGGTTGGCCATGAAGAAACGGTGGAGGTTTCGGAGAGTGCGTACAACAACTCGGGCGACGATAAAGACCGCACCTTCAAGATTATCTATCCTCCTCTTCCTTCGGCCGAGTATGTGGGGCAGAAATACGGCCTACAAAAGGCGTATATCAGTCAGAAGACCCGACATGCAACAATGTTCCGTCACTCCAAATGGGTGTACCATTGCACCACGGCGTGGCTGGAGTGTGTGGAGATATAGAGGACTTTCAGTCCTTTGTCTTATACCTGTATTATCTTATTTTTGCATTAAAAACGAGAATAAGATGATACAGGTTTTATTATATCCAGACAAACTGAACATGGTGGGTTCCATGAATGCCTTCGAGATATACAGCAGCTCGAAGACAGACGTGGTATTCGTGCTCAAGTATTATGGTGATGAAGGGAACATCATGCAGCATACCTACTCACCGAACGAGAAGGGCAGAGTTACCGTGGACGTGAAGGATATCATCCTTCCTTTGCTCAGTTTGCAGATTAAGGATGAGAGTACCCCGTATGAACAACCCGATATCAAGAAGAGTTTCGTGGCAAAAATCTACGAGGTAGGACACGAATCAGAGGCAAAGGTTATCGTTTTTGCCGCGATCCGTGCAGGAGTGGATAGGTTATCTGATTCTGCCGACAACTTTCTGAAGTCGAATTTCCTTACCTGGCAGCCGCAGGTGAAGGCCGTGACCTACTACTCTCCGGAATTCCTTACCTATTACGCCGTGGAAGACTGCGAGATGAAATGCAAGGCCTATATCTGGAACGGGACGGGATATGACGAGAAGACGGTGCAGCTCACACTGATGGAAGCAGGTAATGCCTATACGGTTCCGGTGCAGTATGCCACCCTTGCCAAGGCTGTAGGCGGCGATATCCTGCCATCCTACTTTGACGTATGGGTAGAACAGGAAGGTGGCGGCCGTCTTACCTATATCCAGCGATATTACGCAGACGATATGAAGAGCGAGGAAGAGGAATGGTTCCTATTCGAGAACTCACTGGGCGGCATCGACTGCTTCAGAGCTTACGGCAACAGCGAGAATACTGCCGAGCATACACACAACGTGGCAGAGATTGAGGATGACTCCGAGGAATACCGTGTAGACACCACCCGAAAATTCAAGAAGAACACGGGATTCCTGGACAAGAAGGAACGCCAGTGGCTGCTCGACTTCTTCCCTAGTCTAGGCAAGTATGTGTACCAGGGCAGCTCGCTGAGAAAAATCACCGTCATCGAGAGTGATGTAAGCTATGAGGCGAAGGAACTTCCTTCCAGCTACAGCTTCACCTACAGATATTCGGATGCAAGGCCCTATCTGAACCTATCAAGGGTAAGCGAGAGCAGCATGAAGCAGATGAAAATCCATCTGCCGGATCTGGGAAATTTTACTATCGCCCCGCGCTTAGCTGAATTTCCGCGACTTCCGCTTAGTGGCGGGGCTTTGTTTCCGGTGCAGAACCCTTATTCCGAGAAATGGGGAGTAACAACGCTTTCGCTCATCTTTACACAGCTTCTTGGAGACTTGTCGGATACCTATACTGGTGGTGGCGGCGTGGGTCACAAGCACAGCAATATCGAACTGCTCGAAGCCCTGAACGAACTGAACGGTTATCTCACCTACCGGGGAAACAAGCTGAAGGCGGGAACTTCCGATGTGGCAGATGACTTTTCAGAAAATGGAAAGGCAAGCAAGAAGATACTCCGCAAGGATATTGAGGATATTGCCGAAGCAATGATCAGGTTTGCCAAAGGTGCAGAGTTCGGCGATTTCGTTTCCGGGCTGATTGGCGGCAAGGGCGCACAGATAGACGAAAAGGGTAATGCTGAGGTGGAATCGATTACCGTCCGCTCCTATATGAAGGTGATAGAATTGATAGTGAACCGCTTGAGTGCACTGGAAGGCGACCAGATTTTCACGGAGAGTGATACCATCGAGAAGGTGAGCTATCTGGGTGATAACTGCTACGGACTGAAACTCCGGTCGAAATATCAGGGCTACTTTACGGCGCAGCATGTTAACAACGTAATCAAGGGCATCGTCAACAACCTCGCCACTGCCGCCGTAGAAGGAACGGAAGCACTCTATTACACCTCGTGGATGAGAGTGAACAGCGTGAATGCCGTGACCAACTACATCGAAGTTTCACTCTACCCGGACGATGAGGTACCTGCCGGCAAGAACTTCCCTCCTTGTGCCTTGATGAATATCGCCCGATGGGGAAACCAGACGGACGAGAGCCTTCAGCAATGTTTCTATCTATCGAGTTCTGAAGGCAGAATCGTGAAGCTTACGGGAGTAACCAAGCCTATCCTGGAGAACTGGAACTACGGCATGGTGTTCGGCGATATGCCATCCTTCCTGAAGGACTTGAAACTGCCATTGGTGAAGGGACGGGATTACATGTATGCAGCCGGCATCGTGGCGCAGGATTTTATCCAGGTTGACTATCAGGGGAAGCCTATCGTTGCATACGTGGATAGAGGACCATGGAACGCTGAAGCGAAGTACTACTGCATGGCTCTCAACGAGGAAACCGGGAAATATGAAACATCTGATGTATGGTTTACGGGCTGTAAATGGCGATGCCAGCAGACGGGAACCCATACGGAACCCAGATGGAACAACACCGACTGGGCGATGATAGAAGGCAATCCGGCATTTTCCGTGGATTTCGAGGAAGCGCAGACCCTCTACGACCTCGACGATTTCGTGGCACCGCTTACCATCGTGGCAACCCTCTACGGGCAGGATATTACAGACGATATCCTCGATACAGACGTAGCATGGACGCGATATACCGAAAATTCGCAGGGAGTGCAGCGGGTATCATCTGATATCATCTGGGCAGAGAAACGGGGAAATGCAGGCAAGTCTATCGTGCTGACGCTGGATGACCTCTCGCTTGATAGCGACGGAATGCCCAAGAAAATCAGGTTCACCGCCACCGTCACTCTGAGGGACGGCATGGGCAATGAAGCCGACAAGCAATCGGTATCCTACGAATGCCAGTAATTTCTAATATATAAAGGTATGAAAATAAAGAGATTTGATTTTGACTACAAGCCCTTGCAGGTTAACTATAGCGCGTCGCTTGTTGGCGGCGTGCCTAATGAGCAGACCTACGATGCAGATTCAGGGGAGTATTCTCCTGATTACTCGCTCACTCCCTGCGTCATCCAGCCGCAGGTGAACATCATCGACAGAGACCGCATCCTGCCTAGTGGCAATGTTAATGCCAAGCTTACAGACGTAAGCTGGAGAAGAGTGATTAATGGCGTGGAGGAGAGGGATGCCCTGGTATCTACGGCCAACAAGTACGTAATTACTACCAGTGGCGATGAGAATGGAAAGCTGAAGTGGTATATCAATGCCACTCCACAGAACCCGATTCTCCTTAGGTTCAAGGCGAAATTCCTTGATACCCGCACCAAGCAGGTATATAATATCCTCATCGACTATTCGCTGAAATGCCGCAACGCCACTCAGTATGCACCAATGTTGCTTCTCAGCAGCGGAACCACGTATTATAATCCGCTTCGCGACACGGACGTGCAGACCATCGTGGCTTCGCTCCGTCTCGGCTCGAAGGAGTGCGAGGCAAGCAAGCGGGCGTTTGTCTGGGAGATAGGCAGAAGCGACGGATATTTCACGGAGGTAACTGCTGACGATATGGAGATATCCATCTCTGCCGACGGAACCACTGCAACCCTCGACCGCTCAATCATGGGCGACCGGATTACTATCAGATGCAGGGCTAAATACAGCGCAACCGGCAATCCTTCCGCCGTGACTCTGACGGATTCAGCTCCGTTCAAGACCATCAATGTCGTGAGAAGAATCCCTTCTTTCGATTACGATATTCAAGAGACGGTATCCGATATTGATCCAGGAACAAAATCGATACTTCCTGTAGCCTATATATATGACAACGTGGGCGAAATTCCTAACCCGACAAAGGAGCTGCTCCCGCTCTGGTATATGGCAACCAACAGTCACAGCAGTGCCATCGTCTACGATCAGGTTGGGCACGGCATGAATCCGGTTATACCTACCGACAAGATGGATGCCAGCATCGGAGGTATCGTGAAGCTTGATGTGAAGGTACTCAAGCCATGGGCGCTTTTGATTGATGGTAAGGGGAGAGTACTGACGGATGGCAATGGCAATCCTTTGGTGTTTCATTAGTTTTTCAGAAAACATTAATTCAAAAAGATATGGAAAAGTATGTAAAAGTTAACCGCAAGGTAGTGGAGTTCCTCGGTCTTCAGAACGACAGAACTCAGTTTAAGGATGGCTGCTTCCTGCTCTGGATGCAGGATCTCATGGTATTTGGAAACCTTATAAATTTTGGAAGCATTCTCTCGCAGATTGGCGCCATCCCACTTACAGGAGAAGAAGCGAGACAGGAGCAGGATGGCGTAACGAACCGCCCTCTTCCTACGGCAACGGACGAGAGATTCATCATTAAGACTGCTTCTCAGGAGGATTCATCTACAGGTTCAGAAGATGTTTCCGGTTCTGAAGGTGCAGGTTCTGAAGAAGCTGGCTCTGAAAGCGGAGATAGCGCAGGGCAGGGAGATGGAGAACCTAGTGCTCAAACAAAAGAAGAGGAGGGCTGATTATGAGTAGTGCAAGTAAATCGCTCGAGATTAAGTTCCATGCTAAGACGGGAACCTATACCGCCGTCATTCAGTCACCGGATGGAGATATTTACCAGGAATACCAGAAGGCCGGGGAAACGGTAGTCGTGTATCCGGACTTTAAGAAATCGAAGCCTGAACTCGACTTTGTCTGTTTGTCTTCGAGAGTGGCTGACGGATTCTCCACACCGGTATCAATGAGGTTCTTTTTTAACGACGCGGAGATTACGTTTAACTCAGCAGGCAAGTCGGATGGCCTTTTTGCCGGTCTGTTCGAGCTGATTCGACCTAGCAGCACACAGCTCTACTGGGGTCTCCGTATTGTCGACAACCTTGCCGAAGTATCCCGTTTTGCATCGATTGTCATTAGGATGGTAGGACAAATGACGGCAAGAGCAGAGGCGTCCGATCTCACGAATGGATACCAGGCTTCGTACTCGATTCCGGTAAACCCTTACACAGGTACGGCTTATCGAGTAACCATCAAGGCTGGAGACGGAAAGGCGTTTAATCTTCATAGTCCTACGGATAGCTGTCTGCTTGAGGCGGTAGCGAAACAGGGCAATGAAACCCTTACGAAAGGACTCTACTATAAATGGTATCGTGCGGCCAATACCGCTACCGGATGGGAACAGATTACGAGTGCTACAGGCAAGACCCTGGAGGTACCGGCCGAAGATGTGGATTGCACAAGAGACTACATGGTGGAAGTATACAACGACAGCAGCATGAGTAAGGACAACCTTCTCGGCTACGACTTCCAGGTGGTTATTGACGGAAGCGACCCTTACGATATAGACCCGCATCCGTCTCCGGAGGATGCAGGTATCGATGAGGATGAGAACGGAATCGGTTCGGTGACAGTAACCCCTCAGCTCGTACTGAGAGGAACGACAACTCCGATAGAGAGTAAGTTCTACTTTACCCTGAAGAGTGCATCCGGAGTTGTCCTCAATACGGAGGAGAATCGTAACAATACGAATGCCCTCAGTACGTTCACGGTAACGAGACAGGACTGCATCAAGGCAGGATATAGTAATATATCTCTTACGATACAATCAGTCAAATAGCTTATGGCATCTGTTACTTTAGTCATTAATTTCCGCAGATCCGGTGTTGGTATATCCAACACCGATGTGGAATATGCGGAGTCGACGAGCAATACGTCGGCTCCTACTGCCGGATGGCAGACAACCGCCCCGAAATGGCGCAAGGGGTATTATATCTGGACCCGCACCCACGTATATTATACTAATGGTAAGGAGAAGATAACGACCCCGATGTGCCTTTCTACGGCGAAGAGTATCGACCGAATCGAGGAATGTTACTATTCGTCCACATCATCTACAGCTATCACTGGCGGCGCATGGATTAAAGGGCAGGCTCCGAAATGGGTAAATGGACGGTATATCTGGACCAAGTCGATAATATACTATAGCGACGGAACCTCCGAGGAGACTGCTCCTATCTGCGTGACCGGAGCGCAAGGTCCCCAGGGACCGCAGGGCGAGCCGGGTAAGGATGGCAAGGACGGAACCTCCATCTCCATAGATGGTGATGCGAGTGGAGTTTACGCCAACTGCGCTGCGCTACAGGCTGCGATAGACGGGAATCCGAATCTATGGGTAGCAGGAGACTTTCCTATGCTGGTGAATTCCTCATCAGATGCCAGCAAGCTGAAGGTGTCGCACGGTTCCGGTTATAACACTCCGTCTATCTTATCTATAGAGATGCAGAGCAGTGGCGCCTTGTTTTATAATATCAGTAACGCAAACAAGGGAGCGTGCTATATCTGCAATGGAGATATCTATCACAACAATGGAAACGAATGGCGCAACCTCGGACACATCCAGGGACCGCAGGGCGAGCCGGGTAAGGATGGAGCTAATGCCGTACAGTACTACTACCATGTCGCCTGGTGTAATACTCCTGATAATTCGGATAATTCCTTCTCCACATCGTGCAGCGACGGAGACCAGTATGCCTACATGGGAACGTGTGTCAACACGGCAAAAGATGATCCGGAGACATTCTCGGCTTATACGTGGGTTAAGGTTCAGGGCGAACCTGGAGAACCGGGCGAAAGTGCCGTGAGCATACAGATTTCAATGCCGGCAATCGTACACAAAAAATCTCAATTTGCCGGCTCTTATGCCGTTGTCGTGAAAGCTTACAAGGCAGGGGTTGAGTTACCTTGTTCTGTCAGTGCGAGCGTCCCATCGAATTATGCTAGCTCTGTAAAGACTAGTGTTATAAACGATGGCAGTGGAAAGAGAGTTGTTGTGATGATTGCAGCGAATGTTGATGTCAATACAAGTTTGACGCTCGCTGTAAAAGTCGAGAATGTTACGTACGGGCATACTATACCCATCAAGACCATAGCTGATGGCGAGAAAGGCGAGAAAGGCGAAACCGGTGCAACGCTTCGCGGTCCTCAGTCTTGGGATGATTGCGGTATTGGCTATGACTTCCAGCGCGGTGCATCCGGTGAGGAGTGGAAAGATGTCGTTATCTACAACAGCGGCTATTACAGCTGCATCAAGAGTCACATCAAGTCTGAAACCAATTTCCCCGGCAGCGACGAGGACAAAAACAACCATTATTGGAGACTTGGCAGCCCGATAGAAATGGTAATTGCCAAAATCATCTTGACTCAATATCAGCTTGTTGACAATCTGGGAGTCAAGGTCATCGAGATGATGGATAAAAATAACAACATCGTCTTCAAAGCAAAGGACGGCAAGGTCATCTGCAAGAGTGGAACATTCCAGAATGTCAGCGTCTCTGGAGATATCTCTGTCGGAAGACTGAGATACAACGAAAATACGGTTACTGATGGCAAAAGTGTCATCGATGGTTCTTTTATCAGAGGTTCTGGTACCTATATCCTGCCGCACCTGAGTGAAGGGGAATTCATGCGCATCGTTGTCTTCAATCCTATCATAACACGCAGTACACCGCCAACCATAATCAAGGGCGAGCAGGACATGGACACATTCCTGGCGACAGGCAAAAGTTTCTCTTTGCAGAGAGAGACTAGTATAACAGTTTATGGGTGGTGTGAAATCATCGGCACCGACCATGATGGTCACACAATATGGGTATATAACGAAGTTGAGAATAATTTAAATTCATAAAAAGATGGAAAAAGCGAAATTTAATGATCAGACAACAGTAAGTACAGTTAACAGTAATCAGAAATTCCCGATTACGGACCCGAGCGGCAATATCACCCTCGTGTCTCTTGATGTTCTGAAGAGGGCTATAGCCGACGGACTCAATCTTCAGGCTATCGAGGACGGCATCTTCATCATGTATCATCGCACCAGTGATGGATATCCGCTGATGGTGAAGCCATACAAGTGGCCATCCATCGAAGCTTCTGGCGAGGTGGCTGATGGCGTAGTAGTCTTCGAGGGTGGACGTCACATCGTGGTAGCACCTACGGAAGCCACGGCTCTGCCATGGTCTAGTGCGGCCGTGCAGGGAGATAATATCAATTACGGAAACGATGATAACTTTGCCGCAGAGGTTACCGGGAACAACCGCCTTGCCGCTATGCTCGACTTCAATGGCCGTCAGCATACGGACGCGGCAATCAAGGCTTCATCCTCTGCGCACGTCACCAATACGGCATCATACGCTCCAGGATATTGTCGCGCATATAGCCGTGCGAACAGCAAGGGCAAGGGTCTGACCGCCGGCTACTGGTGGTTGCCATCCGTGGGTGAGAGCCTGATGATGTACGCCAATGCACTCAAGATTAACTATGCACTGTCACTCATCAAGGGAGCCACGCAGCTTAATATGACGACCTGGTATTGGACATCTACCGAGCTCAGTTCCCAGTTCGCGTGGGGTCTGACCTTCAGCGTCGGCAGCCTCTACAGCTGGTTCGATAAGGTTCAGGCTAAGGGCCATGTTCGCCCGGTTTCAGCATTTTTACGATAGTTAGTTGTTAATAGTTAATCGTCCTCGACCTTAAAGTCGAGGACACCCCAGAAAAGTAAATTAAAATATTAATCAAGAGAGATATGGCAGCAACAAAGTTGGCAAGCAAAACGAGAATATACCTTGATGTCAAGCAGATGCTTGACATTGCAATAGGTGTGGTCAGAAATTTCCCGAAATCGCAACGTCCGATATTTGGAGACAGACTATGCAATATGCTTATTGATAGCCTGAATCACATTGCCAAAGCGTATATGCTTGGCGATCTAAATGTTCGCATCGAGCATCTCGCACAGCTTCAAACAAACCTTGAAGTTATATCAACCTTGATTGATATTGCAGGTGAACAGAGGTGGATAATGGGTACGAGTAAGCTGGCAAACCTTCTCCGACTGCGAGAGAGTGTTGGCAAACAATGCACAGCATGGAAGGGATCACTCCTTAGAGCTCAGGCTGCTGAAAGAAGTTCCAGACAGCAGCCCGTAGCTTGAGTGGTTTAAGCCAGGGTCGGTAAGATAAGTCAAGCCGAGAGAGCAACCTTCCTTATTAAATGGGCCGCATCCTATCATGTATAGTTAAGAACAAGACATTTGCGGCGACTACCGAGAACAGTTCCCAGAACGCGTGGAATCTGAACTTCAGCGACGGCAACCTCAACAACTGGAACGATAAGGTTCAGGATAAGGGCCATGTTCGCCCGGTTTCAGCACTAAATAAGGAAGATAAGTAAAGCAAGATAGAAAATGATAGATTTTGACATACTCTTAGAAGCATATTTCGACTGCCGCCGTCACAAGCGGAAAACAGTCGGCGCTACGGAATTCGAGATGAACTATATGAGCAACCTCGTTCAGTTGCTTGATGAAGTCAATTCACGTCAGTATAAGATAGGCAAATCTATCTGCTTTGTTGTCAAATACCCTCGCTTTCGAGAGGTGTTTGCCGGTCAGTTCCGTGACCGCATTATCCACCATTATATTGCACTGAGACTCGAACCTCTGTTCGAGTCTCAGTTTTCTGACCGCACATACAACTGTAGAAAAGGCAAGGGCCAGCTGGCTGGTATCAGGCAGCTTCAGCAGGATATCAGGGAGGTGAGCGAGAATTACACGAAGGATGCCCACGTGATGGGAATCGACCTGAAGGGATTCTTTATGAGCATCTCCAAGCCACTTCTTGCCAAGATGGTAGATGATTTCATCGTGAAGAATTACCATGGGGATGACAAGGATGATCTGCGCTGGCTATGCAATATGGTGGTTATGCACCACCCGGAGAAGGATTGCGAGAAGAAGAGTGCAGATTACCTCTGGGAGTTCCTGCCCAAGGAGAAGTCATTGTTCACGAACGGAGAGGACAGAGGTGTAGCTATCGGTAATCTCTTTGCCCAGCTCTTTGCGAACTTCCTGTTATCGAAACTCGACTGGAAGATAGACTACTACTGCAAGCATCATGTAAGATATGTAGATGATATGGTGCTGGTAGCAAGAAGAAAAGAAACACTCCTCCGCTTAATGCCGATGATAAGGGAGACGCTTGCATCTTTAGGCCTGCGACTGAATGAGAAGAAATTCTATTTCCAGCATTATTCCAAGGGTGTAAGGTTTGTTGGAGCCATCATTAAGCGGGATAGGATATATTCTGTTAACAATACCGTCAATAACTACAGGAAGTCTGTGCGCAAGCTCAATGATGCCGCAAAAGCTGGAAATATCGAACACATCGAGAAATGCATCCAGTCGGTTAATTCATACCTGGGCATCTTCAGTCATTATAACGAATATGGTATGAAGAGGAAAATAATCAAAGAGGAGCTAAGCAAGGAGGCGTGGCAGCACTTTACGGTTAAGGGGCATTTTCAGTCTATCCACCTGAGAAAGAAGTTTAGTATTGATATAAAATATAAAAACATGGCAAAAGAAATAATAAACAGAAAAATAAGTAATAGTGTTCCGACAGAAGCTGAAATATCTAAAATTCTGGATAAGGGGTATGAACTTGAACTATACCAGGCTCCAGGAAAACAGGTATGCGTCGATATCATGCCAGCATAATATATGTAGGATTGTAGGACTGTAGGAGACGAAATCTCCTACAGTCATTATGCTAAAACACACCTTCGTACCCAATAAGGTCGCGATTTGCTTCCTTGCAATCTTGAGGGGTGTAGATATTCGTAATCTTTACAGACGAGTGTCTGGCTTGATCTCTAACCGAAAGAAGGTCGGTTTTTGCTTTAATCATGTTGGTGATTCCCGTATCCTTCAGGCTATAGAATTTGTACGAATCACTTAAATTCAATGCTTTTTTTACATTGTTGACCCAGAATTTAGAAAACTTGGTAGTCTGTATTGGCTCTATTCCCGGGCGGAAGTTAGCCCCGAAAAGATAGAAATCGGACGGTGCTGAAAAAATCCCCAAATCCTCCATCAATGCGATGACATGATTCGGAATAGTAACAACAGCATCATGGCCATTTTTAGTATGCACACCATTAAGAGTTAGCGTCTTCTTCCCTCTAGATATATCTTTGATTTTCAGAAAACTCATCTCGTGGGGGCGGACAAATAGATAGTGAAGGATATAGCAGGCCAAGAGAAAATGCTTATTCTCCTTCTCTAGATACGCCTTAATCTGTAGTAGAACATCATTAGGTATAACACTCCGGTTCTTTGGCCCGAGTTTCGTGGAGGTATAAACACCCTCTGTCGGATCCTTCGGAACATATCCTCTCTCTACGAGATAACTAGAGAAAGACTTCAGCCATCCGATATAGTTGTTTCTTGTTCGTAAGGTATTGTTTCTCTCGACAAAAATATAGTCTAGAAAATCACACACCAACTTCTTGTTGAATTGATAGATATAAGTTATCTTCTTTTCTCTCTCGATCCACTTTATCATAAACGATAACTTATATTCATAGTTAAACTTAGTTCCGGGCTTGATCCCGCCTTCTTTAGTGACTTTTGCGAGATATTTTTTATACTTATCGCATACGTCACTAAACAGGGCATATTCTTCCGCGTGTGAATCTTCAATCCACGGGTTCCACCCTTCGAGGAGTTTCTGCGTGAGACGCTTGATGAGATCCTCTCCATAAGTTCTTTGATTTCGTTTGCCCTTGATGTGATTAAGCATAATCTTCTTCAGACGCATTGTGCCAAAGCAGGGATCAAACGCTTTAAAGGAAACGTAGCATTCCGAGGCCTGATGAAAAACAGGAGGAGTCCATCCGACTATTTCCTGAAGAGCCTGTTTGTTTTCTCGATGAGACAATTTTTTTTTGGTCATTTCTCTAATTTTTTAGCGAAACGCCCTAGTTGACATTAATTAATAACATGTGCAGAGTAAAACATTAACCAATGATTTATATAATCTGCTACATATAAAACGGACTTATCCAACATATATTATATCATGAAGACATTTTTTTCTTCAGCATAAGGGAATAACAAAAAAAAAGAGTGATGGCAAAATTCCAATTAATTAGATAGTTTGACACCGACTTTTCACCGACCATATCAAGTTAAAATAGGCGTTTTGCTCTGAAAATGGTATATTTACGGTTTTTTTTTCATAAAAAAGACTTATTTATTTTGTTTTGTCTTGGATTTGCATTACTTTTGCAAGAAAATGGGGAATGGGGTGAAGCCCTGAAATCCCAGAAACAACCAACTTAAATTTTGATAAGGATGAACATAGACGAATTAGTAAAAAGAATAAGTAAAACCGATGGACTATCTAAAACCCTCGGAATGCATTTTATCTCAACCCCTGAGCCTGATACGCTTCAGGCTTCAATGAAGGTGGATGAGCGCAATCGCCAACCTTTCGGCTTCTTGAGTGGTGGTGCTTCTCTGGCGCTTGCCGAGAATGTAGCAGGCATTGGTTCTCTGGCTCTTTGTCCAGGACAGATAGCTGTGGGCATCAATGTGAGCGGAACTCATGTGCAGGCTGTAAGTGAGGGTGATACGGTTACGGCATACGCCAAACTCGTACACAAGGGCAGAACCTTGCATACCTGGGAGGTTGCCATCAAGAATACTGCGGGCGAATTGATTTGCACCGTGCAGGTAACCAACTATGTGTTTACTCCTAAAAAGAATGAGTCGAAGAAGGAATCAGATAAAGAGAATTCTAAAAAGACAGAAGAATAAGGTATGACAGCATTTGCATACTATCGTTTGCCTTATCTGCATCACGCAAATTTTGTGGCGCAGCATCTGGGGGAGCCAGAGGTGCTTTCCTCTGTGGCAGAACTGAATGGCAAGGAGGGCTTTGTAATAGCTCCTTTCTCGCCGTCCAGCGACTGTCCTGTGCTGCTCATTCATCCCGATGAAAGCAGACTTCTGGCTATCTCTGATGAAAGAGCTGTCTCTAGCTCGGAATCAGAATTAGAAGAAAGTATTCCTGCCCGTGATATCTATGCCGAAGATTTTGAATGTTTCCATCGGGAGTTGGAAAAAGGAACTTTCAGAAAGATAGTGCTGGCAAGAAAGGCAACCTTGCGAATGGCCGATAAGGATTTCGAAAAGCTTTTTATGAAGGCTTGCCGCATGTATCCCCGTCTCTTTGTCGCCCTGGTCTATACCCCGCAGTCGGGGATGTGGCTGATGGCCACTCCTGAAATCTTGCTCAAGGGGGAACAGGGAAAGATGCAGACGATGTCGCTTGCCGGAACCCAAAAGGCAGAGCCTTCACGTACTATCGCCGATTATCCGATAGAGGGTGTGGAGTGGTCGCTGAAGAACAGGGAGGAACAGCAGTATGTAACGGATTATATCGAAGATTGTATCAAGGCTTTCTCTGATGATTATCAGTTGAAAGGTCCTTATACCACGATGGCGGCAAATCTCTATCATCTCCGCACCGACATCACTTTCCTTCTTCGTGATGAAGGAAAATTAGGCGACGTGATTCATGCGCTTTATCCTACGCCTGCCGTCTGCGGTATCCCGAAGGATGAGGCTCGCCGGTTTATCCTTCAACATGAACATCAGTCTCGCAAATACTATAGTGGTTTTGTGGGGCCTATCTCTCCGCAGGGAAAGACCCATCTTTTCGTCTCTCTCCGCTGCATGAATATCCTGCCAGAAGGTATCTGTGAACTCTATGCCGGTGGCGGATTGCTCAAGGAGAGTGAGATGGAAAAGGAGTGGAAGGAAACAGAAGCTAAGATGCAGACCATCAGGCGGGTTCTGATTTAGTTAACAGTTTATAGTTTATAGTTGATAGTTCATGTATAGTAATATAGATAATGTCAATATCCTGACGGGTGTTCTCCAATCGCATGGGGTGAGAAGGGTGGTGGTTTGCCCGGGAAGTCGCAATGCGCCTATCGTACATAATCTCAATGAAACGGAAGGTATTACCTGCTATCCTGTTACCGATGAGCGCAGTGCCGGTTTTGTGGCTATGGGCATTGCCTTGGGCAATCCGGCTCCTTGTCCGGCTCCTGTGGCAGTATGCGTCACATCCGGTTCGGCATTGCTCAATCTCTATCCGGCAGTCTGCGAGGCATATTATCAGAAGGTGCCTATCATCGTGATTTCTGCTGACAGACCCGAAACCTGGATAGGACAGCAGGATGGACAGACCCTTCCGCAAGCCAACGTCTTCGGAACGATGGTGAACCGGAGCGTGAATCTTCCTATCATATCCAATGAAGAGCAGGCTTGGTATTGTGAACGGTTGGTTCATGAGGCTATTATCGATTGCGTGCATCGAAAGATTGGTCCGGTACATATTAATATACAGCTTTCCGAACCGCTTTATCAGTTTACGCTCGATAGACTCCCGAAGATACATTGGGTGGATTATGTGAAGAGTAATCTTTTTGGTGGAAGTTTCCATTATGGTGATATGCTCGATTTCCTGAATACCAGAAAACCGATGATAGTGGTGGGACAGGATTATCCATATAGTCGGCTTGATGGAATCAAGCGGATTGATTGGCGAACCGTTACGCTAATTGAGCCAACTGCTTTGGGAACATCGAACGAAGATCCGGCATGCCGGGATTTCTCTCGCAATCTCCTGGTTACCAATTTCGATGAAGTGTTGAATAAGGTGGGGGATGACGAGAGTTATATGCCCGATTTTATCCTCTATGTAGGAGGTACCCTGGTGAGCAAGCGCCTGAAGCAGTTCCTTCGCCTTGCCGTGAAGAAGGGAGCCAAGGTATGGCGTGCTAGTACCGATGGTGATTACATCGATACTTTTATGCGTATCGATCGCATTTTCCAATGCGATACCACCCTGCTGGCAGATGCCATGACTTCTTACGATCTGGCTTATCAGGATGATGTGAATGCATACAGAGAGCGTTGGGAGAAAGCGCTTCTGGCGGCAAAGCGCCATGCTTTCGATTACGAACCGCCATTCAGCAGTATGGCAGCCGTAAAGGCATTCCAAACGGAATATCTGGCTCATTCGCTGGATGATACCCGTGAATGCCGTCTGTTTTATGGCAATAGTATGGCGATTCGACTGGCCTGCATCTATGCTCGCCAGTATGTGCATTGCAATAGGGGCGTGAATGGCATCGAGGGATCTCTATCTACTGCTGCAGGTTTGTCAGTCTATCTCTCGGAGTATCATCATCCTGATGCCAGGAACCAGCAGAAGGTATTCTGTGTGCTGGGTGACCTGAGCTTCTTCTACGATCAGAATGCTCTCTGGAATCAGAATCTTAATGGCAGCCTTCGCATTCTTTTGCTGAATAATGGCGGTGGAGCCATCTTTGCCAAGTTCAAGGGATTGAAGGAGAGTGCGGCACGTGAGAAGCTGGTGATGGCTGAGCACTGCACCTCGGCCTATCACATCTGCCAGGCACAGAATGTTGCCTATCAGAATGCCGATGATATGAAGTCGCTACATGAGGGCATCGACTGGCTCATCCATACCGAGTCTGACAGACCGATGCTCCTGGAGGTGCTAACGGATATAGAAACAGATAATCAAGTAATAGAAGAATATTATAATAGTTTTCAAATATGAGAGAATGGAAAAAGATAGAAGGTTTTGATTTCAAGGAAATCATCTTCGAGGAGTATAATCATATCGCTAAGATTACCATCAATCGTGAGCGCTATCGCAATGCCTTCACCCCATTGACCACCTGGGAGATGGCGCAGGCTTTCAACTACTGTCGTGACTGTCTGGATATCCGAGTGGTTATCTTGACGGGTGCTGGCGACAAGGCGTTCTGTGCCGGTGGCGATATGCATGTGAAGGGTAGGGGCGGATACGTAGGCAACGATGGCGTGCCTCGTCTCAATGTGCTCGATGTACAGATGCAGATTCGCCGTTTGCCAAAGCCGGTGATAGCTATGGTGAACGGTTATGCCATCGGTGGCGGCCATGTGCTCCATGTGATGTGCGACCTGACCATTGCTTCAGAGAATGCCATTTTCGGACAGACCGGTCCTAAGGTGGGAAGCTTCGATGCAGGTTTCGGTTCTTCTTATCTGGCACGAATGGTAGGTCAGAAGAAGGCACGCGAAATCTGGTTCCTCTGCAAGCAGTATTCTGCAAAGGAGGCAGAAGAGATGGGAATGGTGAACAAGGTGGTTCCTCTCGACCAGTTGGAGGATACCTGTGTGGAGTGGGCTGAAATCATGATGGAGCGTTCTCCGCTGGCTCTCCGCATGATTAAGGCTGGTTTGAATGCCGAGTTGGATGGTCAGGCTGGTATCCAGGAGTTGGCTGGCGATGCCA
>OGFF01001672.1_pt1 | contig 22305 bp, 13 predicted proteins | sample 1570751 | NCBI WGS metagenome assembly OGFF01 (sample SAMEA2581951, study PRJEB24529) | metagenome | biome: Human gut stool | place: China | collected 2011 | reverse complement strand
TAACCGTGCACTCTGTATAAGAAGGAAGCAAGTACTTGACAGCACCTAACAACTTATTTGCATTTAACAAAGCTTTGACATCCGCTTCACCAGCTACATCTGCAAGACCTCCGGTCTGTGAAGAACCTACGAATCCTCCTGCAAAACCGTCTTTATCATTTGCTGTTACTTCTTTTAATTTTTTCACATCGGACTTAATGATCTCACAGCTGTTACTCTTTCCGATGAAACCACCTGCTGTATAATCCACTACTTCGCCATTGGAATTTGTACCTGTTGCTTCTACAGTCATGCCTCCTGCGATGCCGTTTACATGAGCTTCGTTGATTTTAACTCTGACACCTTCTGCCACAGAAAGCAGATTTTCTACTTTCAGCAGGTTGTTCAGTCCTAACAGATTCAAAGTCAGTCCGTTTCCACCTGCCAGATCTCCCGGACCTGCACAACCAATAAAACCACCGACTCTGTTTTTTGCTGTAACAGATTTTACCTGATTTAATGTTACAGTATCCACATCTCCACCAACAGCCTCGCCAATTGCTCCGCCGGCATAATTATCTTTTGCTTCAACTGTATATCCATCATTTACTCCTGTCACAGTTACATGATGCACAGTAAATCCAAGGAAGTTTCCGATTCCAAGCGTATTATTTAAAAGTCCTGTGACATTTGCTGTTGTTACACTTCCGGCAATACCTCCGGCACGATTTTCACCTGCAGTAACTATTTTTAATCCTGTGAGCACATTATCTCTTTGAGCTACACTGCTCGCATCCCCTCCGCCATGTTTCCAGTACGGAAGTTTATTTAAATATTCGGGACTGGATTCTGCAATATATACGCCATCACCACCACCAAGAATACCACCGGAATAACTCTTACCAGCCTCAACTGAAACCGATGAACACTCCATGTTACATCCCAGGATTGCCGATGGTGCAATTCCTACAAGTGACAAGAGCATACCTGCTTTTTCTGGATCACTCGACAAAAGACCCGTCAACAAATCTTTTACCGTTGTTAAAAGGCTCACATCCTTGACTTCTTTATTTCCAAGGTTTGTAATCCATCCTACTGTCGAAATACCGCTCACACCACCGGCATAACTTCCGCTTGCTTTAACTGCAATGCTTCCGCTCGCTCCGCAGTTGACCGCATAACTGTTGGTCTGTGCTCCTGCGATACCACCTTGATAATTTTCACCAGATACTGTGACATTACATCCTGTCAGATTGCAATTTAACAAGATACTCTGCGGCTGCATTACTCGAATAAGATCAATACCTACATCGCTTAACAAACCGCGAATCTCCGCATCTCTGCTGATTCCTGCAAATCCTCCGCCGTATTCTTTTGCCGTTACAGAATAACTGCTGTTTTTCACGGAGCAGTCAAAGATTCTTGTTCCTACCTGCTGTCCTACGAAACCGCCAGCATAATCTTTATCCGCAGCTCCGATCGTTCCTGCCAGATTCTCTACATGACAGTTTTTGATATTTACATTTTTGTATCCAGTAGGAATTAAGCTATCAACCGGCAATGCATTGTCCAGAAGAATTGTGATCAAATCTCCTAGTCCAAGTCCCGGAATTGCATTTAACAATGATGATAATGCATTCACCGTTACTCCAAGAGCTTTCGACAATCCGTCATACTGTGTTACGCCTTCTGTATAACCGACAAACCCACCAGTACGATCATTAATATTCGTAACATTGACTTTTCCTGTCACATCACAGTTTTCAATGGAAACATCTCCCACTAGCCTTCCGGCAAATGCACCTGTTGCATAAATCGTCGGATCCTTTGCTCTTGCATTTAAAAGTGCTGATAATGTATCTTTTAAATTCAGGTTTACGTTTCCAAATGTTAAAACTCCTACTAATAAATCAACTACACCACCTACAAGCCACCCAAGCCCTGATGTGAGTCCACTTATTATGGTCTGTGTATTTTTATGCTTATTCGTATTATTTTGTACATTTACATTTTGTAATTCCAGGTTTGATACAGAGACCGTTCCGGCACTGACACCAATATTGTTTACATTAACCTCATTCGTAACTGTTCCAAAAAAACCAATTCCTATATATTTAGAACCATCCATTTCTTCTGTCTGGTTCACATTTATATTAGAAATTACAGGTCTTCCAGTTGCCAGAATAGTGTTTCCATCCGTAATCTTTGTCTGTCCATCTGCTAACTTTGCACCTTTGATATCCCCCGACACCATAAGTGGTGTCCAAGGATCATCTTCTTTATTTGAATTCACACCATCCTTTGATAAGTCAATATCTCGGAAAATAATGTAATTTGCATTGGATGAATATTTAAGATTGCCGTATTCACTCCTTAATTTATATTTATCTATATTTTTGTCAGGAAGACCATTTTCATTGACTCCACAAAATTCACCGGTTCCAACAGTAAGTCCGCCCAGCAACGTCCCTAAAAGACCACCTACGCCTTTAAGCAAACCTGTAAGAATGTTATCGTCGGAAAGGTTTACATTCGCCAGCTTGTATTTACCGTTCTCTACACCGTTTGTTTTATCTTTATAATATAGATATGAGTTTTCTCCTTTGACATTGTCCGGCTTTGGATTTATAAGACCGTGGGTAGTTGCACCTTCTTTTGCTACAGCATCCAGGCCAAGGTCCGCATCTCCCGGATAATAAGGACTGTAAAAAGGATTGCCACCAAACAGACCACTTACCAAACCCGGTTTATAATAAACATATAGTCTTGGGGTTACGCTCTTATTGCTTCCAATCGCCCGCAGCTGTGACTCATTTCCGATCAGAATATATTTCTTCCCGGAAACTTCTACATATAACTGCCCTGGTTTTGTTCTTCCATCTGCATGCTCACCATCTAGCCATTGAACTCCATTCGCCGCTTTTTCTGTCAATTGATCTGCAACCAGTTCTGGCTTATCCGAATTAAATTTTTGTGACAGTACATACTTATGTGACTTACTATAAGTCAGATACTCCTGATCTTCTCCATCCGGATAAATCATCTGTCCCATACCAAATTGCGGTGCATCATAATCCAATGACATAACCGGTTCATTTTCAGAGTCTTCCTGTGCAAGTACCATCAACTGATATGGATTGTATATGTAGATTGTATCCGTTTCCTTATCATACAACGTTGGTGCTTCCTTTTCTTTTGCTTCCGTACCTGTGATAGTTCCGGTAAAGGATTCCGGTACTGACCAAATCTGTTCAGAGTTCATCTGGATGTCGTTCATCAAAATGTACTGGGCATCTGCACCGTATTTCAGCTCTGTGCCTTCACTCTTTACTACTTCTCCAGAACCAATCTTTCCATCCTTATCACCTGTGTAAATATAAGCATCTGAACCAATCTGTTTTAATTGTTCATAATTATAAATACATATTTTACTAGCCTTATAATAGGTCTCTATATTATCTGTTGATTCTGCTTTAATATTCCCACCGGACGATTCCGATTCGTCATTTTTCGAGTTTTCGCTTGTTTCCTCCGATATCTTAGATTCGGATTCCGTGGTGCTGCTTGTTTCATCTGAAACTGCAGATTCTGTTGTGACTTCGCCATCGTTCACATTTCCGTTTCTGCTGCCCGACGGATTCAAACCTGCCGCATCCGCAATATTCACCTGAGAAAATAAAATTGCCACGCAAAGTATTACTGCGATAATTCTGTTCTCTGTCTTTCTGTTTTTTTTCATACCTGGTTCTCTAATCTTTTGCTTCATTTGTTACTTTTCTTCTGCTTTTGATGAGTTTCTTCTTTGATTTTGCCTATTATCTTCGACATTATACACTTTTAAAATCATGAATATAATGTGCAGCCAGAGAAAATTTTGGTGGTCTTTTTTATCAAAAGTGCACCAGTTTTTGCCTAAAAGACAAAAAAACGAACCACACTGCATGTGTGATTCGTTTTTTATAACTGTTCTAATATTTTTAATGTAATTATTCCATTTCGGACGGCCAGCATCTCTGCTATATTGTCAAAATCCATTCCGGTTAGCTCCACTATTTTCTGCAGACGATAGGAAACTGTCCGTGAATGCACACACATTAGTTCTGAAGCTTTCCGAATACTTTGTTTATGATTCAGATAACATTCCAGTGTATCCACCAGTTCTCCGTTTTTCTGAATGTCATACTGATGAATCTCATTCACTGCATCCGGTATGTACATTCTCAGCTGCTTTTCGTCTTTAATATTTGCAAAGATATAGAAAAATCCCAGTTTCGAACTATCCACTACGGACTCCTGTACATCACCTGTTATCTTTCTGATGAGGTCAATATATTCTATTGCAGTCTTAGAGTCTTTAAAAGATTCTTTCAGATTATGATAACCCTTAACTTTTTTTCCTATCCCAATCAGAAATTCAAATTTTAAGCCTCTCTCTTCCAGCTGATCGTGTACTCTTTTCTGAAATTCCTCCAGCTTTTTTCTTAAGTCCAGTTTCCCTTCTTTCCTGTTTTCTTTATGAATATATATCACCCGGTTCGTGTTAGAATAAATATACTCTTTCGGCACGAAGTTTAAGATTGCTTTTTCTACAACCTCTGTCTCTTTCCTTTGGATAGCAGTGAAACTATTTTTGTAATTTTCTGATTTCAAATAGCAGGTGATAACCCGATATTCATCATCTGCACTAAGGTTAAGCAAATTCGCAGCATCATCTTCCTCTGCTTCAGACAGCGAACCGTTCAGCATTCGATATTCCAGATCCCTATGATATTTTTTCTCAATATTTTTGTCTGTCACCGTTTGAGTCAGAACATATGATAAAAGCGGCATTGCACTGTCTAATGTTATAAAATCCAGTTCCATTAATGGTTTGTTCACTTCTGAAATCACCAGATAAAATGTACACCGGTTCAAAATATTGATTTTTTTAATATATTCAACATTTTTTCTTTTTTGGAAAATATATTCATATTTTGAAATGATATCAGGAACATATGTTTCATGAACATCTGCGATTATTAATTGACTTTCTTCTGATATACCCGGATACATAGAATGAAAATTTTCATCATACAACGCAATCGGATTTCCAAGTATCATCCCGACTTTCTCAAGCAGATTTTCCAATGATCTATATTCACTGGTTTCTTCAGAAAAAAGGCGATTAAGTTCATCACGTGTCATTTTAGAATAGACAGCTTTTGCAATTTCCATATTAAATACCTGAAGCAGCACATATTTAATCACCGGCCAGTAACTAAGGTTCTGCGGAATTTCCAAAACCGGAATACCATGTTCATTGCAAAAACGCAATAAAATTTCAAACAGCTTATTTATATATGCTGTCTTCTGCGTTCTTTTTACGATAAACCCACTTACCTGTTTTTCCTTTAATTTTTCCAACTGGCTTAGCATCCTGCTCTCACCAAGCTTTTTATAAACAACGAAAGATGTAAGAAGAAGTTCACCCCCTTCCAGAAATTTTTCCATATCCTCTTCTACAATGATCCGAGTTCCTTTTATCTCTCGGTTGATTCCAGAATTATCACTGATCAATTGTATTCCTGGAAATTTATTCGAATCAATAAAGTCTTTTATTGTGTACCCCATTGGTGCTTGTCCCTCCGTATTTCTATAAATCAATCACCATCCCGAAGCGTTGTCCGACAAGAGCCTTTAACGGCGAATGGCTCAGACAGCCGCAGCTCCTTCTGTAGCCGGAAAGCAGCTGTCTGCTAGGAGCTTCCACTGTACCGCCACAATCTTTCACCGAATACCATTTTTGTTAATAAAAAGGAATACGACGGAACCTCGCCGTACGTATTCCCTTTTTCTTGCCATTTATTTAGGCTAGCACTCTAGATTTTCTATCATCTCCGCATTGCCTTGTTTTTGTTCTTTCTCCAAAAGATCAGACCTACAGCAATACTTATAACCAATAATATACATACCTGTTGATTTTTTGTTAAATGGATTCCTGTTTCTGGTATTGATTCTGTGTTTTTATTAGTGATTTTTAATTTAATCACATCTCCTCGTGCAGCCTCAATCCGCTGTTTCATAACAGCTGTATTTCCTGTCATAGTTGCTTCCACCGGAGCTGAATAGCTTTCATCCTTCTCTTCCTTCTTTGAAATCCAAACAGTATATTTTGATGTATCAACAGTTTCTGTTATTGTGATATCCGAAGATATATCTACATTTTGTAACTTGACTGTATCTCCATCTTTCAAGGACGTTCTAAGCGTCTTGCTACGCAGTTTCTGACCATCTTCCCAATATAGAATTTCCATAGCAAACGGCTTCTTACGATTTCCAAACAGACCGGTAACTTCCTTTGTAATCTCAACTGTCACCCCGCCTTTTTGCGGATAATTGACGATATGTCTGTCTAAAACAGCTTTCCAGGTATTGGTCGTCGGAGATTTTTCATATAGGAATAAAATCTCGGATTCCACATCTACTCTATATAAATTAAAGTTATCTTGATACTGTGTTTTGGTTTTATCTGCTTTATCCTTTTTGTTTGGAGTAACAGACTCTACCATCCAGTATCTGCCATTTGGTATCTCTTCCGATAATTGAAGCATTCCGTTTTTATCTGTCATCTGCAAGGCAAAATCCGGTTCACACTTCGTTCCATCCTTTTTCAGAACAATCGAATCACCATTCTCATCATACTCTACTGTGTATCCTGTATCATCTGCATATTCCTTCGTTCCATCATCATACGGTACTTTGTAGAGTAGGAAACCTGCTTCTGCGAGTCGGTTTCTTGGAAGATCATCCGTCTTTAAGATACTCCGTTCCGCAAGATTGAAATGCATATTCTGTACTTCCAGTTCCATCTTGGAAACATTTTGGAACTCCTTCTCATCCCTCGGGAATAACGGCTGATTGTTTTCATCCAAGTACTTAATCTCAGGATAAATAACTTCATAATACAGGAAACCGTCTCCAAATTCTGAAGAATAATGTGTCTTTCCGATCTCAATTTCTTCTATCTTATATTCCACCGGATTTTTGTCCTTGAACAATGGAAGATTATCAACTGTATATTCCCATCCGTTATCCTCATTCAGTAAGAACTCCTGTCCCGTGGAAACTCCATTCTGATACAAGCGGATTTTCACTTGTTTTTCTATCAATGCATCATTTGGATTTCCCCATGTCTTTTTGATATGCAAGCTACCGGATTTCGCAAAATTTCGGATATTAAGGCTGGTATCTCCTCGTTGGAGCAGAACTTCTTTTCCATTGATCTTGCCATCAACTGGTGCCGCTACAGCCTCCTGATTTTCATTAGCCACTCTATCCACCAGTTTTGCCTCAGCAATTTTGAATGCTCCATTGGCAATCTCAACCTTAATCTGTATATCCCCTGTATCCACATACCCTGTTGGTAAGTTTATCTCTCGCAACAAATAGGTTTCCGTTCCTGTTCTATTGTTTCCATTTTCATCCTGTAACAGAATAGGAAGTTGTGCAATTCCATATTTATCCGTCGTTACAGTTTCTTTCTCAACACCGTCCTGACTAACAGCAAAATGAATATTTTCCATTCCCTGTCCGGTAGACTCATCAAATTTATTCAGTGTGAGTATTCCTTCTTCCTGATAACGGTTCTCCAATTCAATGGTAAGTGTCTCACCTCCACGACCAATTCCGCGTCCTGTGAATTTAACTCCACTTTCCGGATACAACTCCCAGGAATATACATTGTCTCCTTGTTCATGGGAATTACGGACATTATACCAGCCCGAAAATTTCACTTTCGGATCTTTCGGCTTATAGTTGTACTCTTTTAATGTGTATTTCCAGAATGCATCTGCCTTAACACTCCATGTACAGCTTGTATGTGTTTCATCCGTCCATGTACCCACAATTTCCATCGGAGCACCTTCTGCTTGCGGAACTTCTGTATCCGGTGTCTGGCCTTCTTCTGAAGGAAGTACAAGTTTCATGTGTTCATGAAATGCTGGAGGCTGTGGCTTTCCATCTAAAAGCTTTTCATCCATATCTACCTGGATATAATAATCTTTCTTAACTTCCTCTATTGCTTCCGGCATTCCAACGAAATCCTTCTTTACTGTCAGATAACCGTTTTTCGCTACAATACGTCCGTCAATATGCCATCCATCGGACATTTCACTTTTGAAAGAATACCAGTAAATAGTAAAGAACTCGGTATCTAATTTTGATGGTGGAATCTCCCTGTCACCGATACGGATCATACGACCGCTTTCTCGAATTGTCTGGAATACCTCTTCGTCGGAAGGAATTCTGTCTATCTTGTAGATATAATCTCCATTTCCTATGTATCCCTCATCTGGCTTTGTTCCTTGCAAAAGTTCTCGTACTCTCTTATCTCCCTCTGCATAATGCTCCCATGTAGTCGGATCTTTATTTCCAAGAACTGGAACATCATGCGTGCTGCTTGCTTTCACATTACAGTTTGCAACTGCAACCGCACTTGTATAATCGTCTACATTCGTGGTTGGTAATGCTACTGAACCATCTTCCGGCATCGCTGACTTACAGATATAAAACTGTACCTGTTTTCGATTTCGATTACTAACCTTACGCCACGCTGCATAGAGGGTGATTGGCTGTCTTGCATTCTTATTTATAAGATCAGAAATAGAATCTCCTGCGTTACATTCCTGCCACTTTCCGTCTTTGTTTCTGTAATCCCAATGATCGAATTCATACTGTTCCAACTCTTTGCTGTCATTATCTTCATGATCATAAACTAGCGGATATGGTGACTTAACGTTATGTTTTCCAGCTTCTAGTTCGTTCGCATAATCATCTGTATGTCTTGTCTTATTTCCAACCTGTGGTGTCAGCTTCGCTTCCTTTGGAAGTTTCTTCATATAACGTGTTGTATTATAGATAACCCTGACTGTCCCAGGAGCCAGCGGTTTGTCTGCAATCACCTCATAAGATGATTTAACAGACGGAATTTCAAATTTCACGATGTTGTCTCCGGACTCTTTCGGAAGAATCTCACTTGCATCCCTGTCATTAGATGTACAGCTCCAGACAATGTCCTTGTCATAATACTCGCCTTCTAAGCTTGCCTTCTTCGGTACTTCTACAGTATATGCTTCACCATTTCCTACATACTGCCTCTTAATCGCCTGTCTCTTTGTCAGGTTTAGTGGATCCAGCACCTCGATCAGATGAAAGCTTCCTTCTACACTGAAATGTCTTCCTACCACCCCAATCTGCGAAGAAAGTCCTGTTAAACGATCAAAATAATTCTCAATTTTGTCCGGATTCAATGGATTTGGCTGTGAGAAATAATAAACAGATACATCTTTCCCGTTTTTCAAGACAGGAATATACCATGTACCATCGTTGTCCTTATAAGGATGCTGTACAAATACTCGGCTGTCTGTTGCATAACCAAACAGGATTTTTTCTTTTCCATCTTTTTCTGGATTCAATTTCTCTGGCGTAAAGCCAAACTCTCTGTAAATTTGGGAAATCGTATCCTCTGGTTTCGCTCGCAGATAATAACGGCTGGCTCGTCCACTGTTCGCTTTGATTATGTAATGCTGCTCAGCATTGAGATTCTTTATCAGCTTATAATGTCCATCGATAAATACATAAAAACTGATATTTGCTTCTTTTACCGCAGCCGGCTTTTCTGTATTATCAGGAACAATCACATATGGTCGCACTGCTTCCTTTGGCTGAATTGTAAAGCTCATTGTGTGATCTGCAGCATTTTTGCTCGATACAACTGTCGAAAGTGTACCATCTTCCTCTCTACACTCCCAGTTAACTTCCTGCGTCTGTCCTTCTGTACGCGGCTTTGTGCTGACCGTTCTTGTAAGCGTTGAATCTCTTGCTACAAAATCCATTGCCGGAAGTTCACCTAATTCTGTCTTACTATAAACCTGTCCGTCTTCATCTTGCACTGTCACACTATAAAAACCGTTATATCTAGAATCATCATGTTCGAGTAAGGTCTTTGCACTCATGGTTACCAAAGTCTGCCCCTTTGGCAGATAATACACATCCATTGGTTCTCCGGTCTTTCCTATATAGATACATTCTTTTCCGCCTATCGTATAATTCCCTGCATTATGGATTGTATCGTAATCTCTTTTAGAGTAATAGAAACGTTCCCGGCTTTCTTTTTGAATAGAACCATCGTAATGAAATCGGTTTAATTTTTCCTTTAACACATCATTAGAAATATAATAGTAAACTGTTCCTGGCTTCGTTGTAGTATCTTTTATAACAGGAACCTCTTTATTATCTACGTTATATCTTTCATTATTTACAAAGGTATAAAATTTGATGTTTAAAGTCTCTGGTGCAAATGTATTGCTGGCAATGGTGTATGGCTGTTCAATCTTATCGATCGTGAATTCCAGTTTTTCTCCATTTTCAGTCGGATAAAGCGTCTTCTCTTCATCTTCACTGATACCAAGCCAGTCCCCTTTCTGCGTAGTGCCCTTCTCGACGGATGTCGTAACTTTAGAATCCTTCTTGTAGTAACGCACAGTTCTGTTTCCATCCGGATCGATCACTGTAACCGAATAGAAACTGTTCTTATTCTGCTTAATCTGGTCCGAATAATTATCCGGAACCTTTTCGCCATCAGATGCTCCCTTTGGCATATAATAAATATCTGTTGGTACAGTCGTTTCCTGATGATCCAGATTATAAGATACATATTGTTGTCCTTTATAAGTTGCCACCGTCGCAGGAGCTAATGTCTTCCCTCCATGGACTGCATACGGAAAATAAGACCCCTGCTGTACTCCTGCTTGATCCATGCCAAACTCTTTATATATCTCAGCCAGATCACTGACAGAAACATAAGACTTCCCTTGTCGATTCCATTTATATACCTTTTTTAACGAATCAGATGGCAGCTTGCGAACCTCGTTATCTGCATATACGTAAAACTGAAGGTCAAATACTGTCTGATCCGCTCTCTGGATCACATAAGACTGACTGATACTATTGATCGTAAAGCTTGTCTGATTTGTATCAGGATTTCGTACTCCATCTACCACCGCATCGTTTGTTCCAATGCAGGTCCATTCGATTCGATCTGTTGTCCCCTGCAGTTTCGGATCAAAATCAGATACTGTTTCCGCTGCCTTAGTTCCCGTCAAAGCATAATGGATACGATCCTGATCTTCACCTTTTACTTCTACTGAATAGAAAGTATTTTTACTAATTGCATAGTTTATTTTAGCAATAGTTCCCATTCCCTTTGGGAGATAATAAATATCTACTGCTACGCCTTGTTGATTTTCTCCATAATTATAAGAGACATATGTTTTGGAAGCTTCGTCTGTATAAACTTTTCCGTATTCTATCCCACTTTTTCCTCTATTTGCAGATACGAACTTCTTATTTAACTCGGGATTCTGTCCGTCACTTCCTTTTACAAATCCAAACTCTTCATACACTGAGATTAAATCATCAAGGGAAACCCCATGATATGTCGTTTTTCTATCTTTCCATGTCTTAATTCCGGTAATGCCATTATGCTGAAGCTTTACTTTCTGTCCCTCTATGATAACATAAAAATCAATATCATATCCTTCTGCAACTTCCTGCGTATTTGGATCTACTTCTCTTACTTCCTGTTGCTCAAGAAATGTTTTATCTTCGGAAATACCTTCCTTTGGGATTTCTTCTGAGATAGTTTCTTCCGAAATGTTATTATCTTCCAAAACTTCCGTCTCTGAAACGCTTCCTGCCTCATCCATCGCTGTTGCAAAAGCAATGGTTCCCACGTTATTTATACATAGAATCACTAGAAGTGTTAAGGCAATCAACCGCAGCCATGTTTTTTTCTTTTTCACACTTTCCCCTCCCACATAATTAGTTTTCTTTCTTAGCAGACCTGTTATCTTCCGTTATTATTTCCTCTCAAAATTCCTTCACCACTCACTAAACTCGACCCATGAAGGGATTAGTTTGGATCAAATAAATATTCTGCCTATTGTATCTTTCATGATAGTCACTCTATTTTTCTTATAATGATATTTAATTATACACCTCCCTGCATTTTCATATAATGTACAAAATTTGAAATTTTTTGGCTCTTTCCTTGCTAAAAGTGTTCCATTGCATTAGAAAAAGAAGCTATTACACGCATTCAAACTCGTGTAATAACTCCTTTTTCTTACATTGCCTCGATGATTCGAAGAATGATCAATCCATTTCGAACTGCAAGCATCTCTGTCACATTATCAAAGTTCATTCCTGAAATCTCTACAATCTTTTTCATTCGATACGTAACAGTACGGTAATGCACAAACATCTCACTGGAGGTCTTTTTATAACTCTGATTATTATTCATGAAACACTCTAACGTATTGATCAATTCTTTATCTCTCTTTTTATCGTAATCATAAAGCATTTGCAAAGATTCCGGTATATAAGACCATAATTTATTCTTGTCCTTCATCTCTGCAAATATATGAAAGAAACCTAATTTAGAACAATCCACAACCGAACGATTTGAATCTCCTATAATTTTACGAATCACATTAATATAATCAAGTGCCTGCTTAGAGTCTTCAAAAGATTCCTTAATGTCCTGATAGCCGACCACGCTTTTCCCAATGCCAACTACAAAATCAATTTCTGCATTTTTTTGATCTAAATGTTTTTGCACATCTTTCTGTAAAGCTTCAATTTTCTTACGAAATTCCTGTTTACTTTCCTGATCCTTTCTCTTATAAATATAGATGATCTGATTCGTGTTACGCATCACACAATCTTTCGGCAATCGATGCCAAAACATTTTTTCTGCTATATCAAGTCCTCTCCTTTGTTTGTCTGTAAATTTCCCTTCATCATTTTTCGGAATGACACGGAAAATAACAACACGTAATTCATCTGTTTTTTCAATCTTTAAAATCTTTGCCGCTTCTTCTTTTTCTAAATCGGAAAGCGACCCATTTAGCAGTCGATATTCTAGATCTTTATGATACTGTCTGGCGATATTTTCTTCCATCACACTTCCCATAATGATATGGCGTAATTCAACAATGATATTCTCAAGTGCAATAAAATCCAACGTTTCCACTTTTTTATTCCGTTCGGTAAGAACAAGATAAAAGGGTCGGTGACCAAACACATCAATTTTGTGAATGTACTCTGATTGTTCTCTTTTTTGATGCCAATATTGACACTTTGTAATAATATTAGGGACAAATTTTTCCGCATCCTCTTTCATCACAAACTCTGCTGGTTCTTTATCATTCGAATAAAGACATACATACTCTTCATCGTATAGAGTAATCGGATTTTCAAGCATAGGATAAACCAAATCAAAGAACTTCTCTACAGAATCTTTTCTCTCTACGAGATAAGTAGTGCTACCCCCCCCCCAAGCTGTCGTGCGTTGTCTTAAAGTAAGTTAATTTTGCTGTCTCCATATCGTAAATGCAGGTTAAGACATGCTTTATGATTCCCCAGTAATGCATCGTCTTAGGAATTTCTATAACAGGGATTTGATGCGATTTTGCATATTCCAGTAAAATGGTAAGATAACTTCTTTGTAGCTCTGTTTTCTGATCTTCTCTTACTACAAACGCACTAATATGTTTTTTTGAAATTCCCTCTAAATGTTCTAGAAATTCTTGATACTCTACATTTTCGTATGTTCTCAAACTTGTTAATAAAATTTCTCCACCGCTCAAAAAAAGCTCCATATTTGGTACTTCCAGAATTCTAGCACCTTTTATCTCCCGATCGAGTTCAGATTCACCACTGATTAATTTCATCTCAGGAAATTGTTTTGATTCAAGCAAATCTTTTACTGTGTATTTCATAATTACTCTTTTTCACTTCCTCATAATCTAACAATTTATTTCATTGTTTCATCATCTTTTATCTATATAAGATCTGCAATCGTTACACTTTTCAATGCATCCTCGTATGTCTTTTGCACATTCAACAAAGCTTTATGTACGTTGCAATAATCCGTAGCATTTCTAGAGCAGAATCCATCCGGCTCCAGACAGCGATTGATTTTCATCGTCACCTCCATAGAAGATACAATATCAAACAGAGAAATCATTTCTGGCTTTTTCATCAATGCATACCCGCCTTTTATGCCCTCACAAGCTTGAACTATTTCCGCTGCTTTTAATTTTTTTGTTATCTTCGAAATATAATTTACAGGTATCTTTAGCACAGATGCCAATTCTGATGCTGTAATAGTTTCTTCTTTCAAAGCTAGGTAATACACTATCCTAATCGCATAATCTGTCGTAATATTTAATTGCATTTCATTTTTTACCTCTTGATCACATAAAGTCCCCTTTTTCTTTTATCAAAGGATCTGTTTTTTATCATTCTTATCTTATCATGCAGTCCAAATCGAAGCAAGACAAACTGCTTGCTCCATGACTTTGATTTTCTTTTTTGATATAAAATAAGAAGAATTATATCTTATCCTCAAACGATTAAATATAATTCTTCTTATTTATCAATGTTTTCTTTTCATTCTTTTAAAACATCCATAACCTACAATTCCAATCCCAAGTACAAGAACTGCTAATAGTACAAAACTGTTATTTTTCACACTTCTTCCTGTCACTGGAGGTGCCACTTTCGATGCATTAACAAACTTAATGTCTTCGCTTTCTTTGTCCATTATAAAAGATAACTTTCTTCCATCAACAGCCGACTCCTCGTTTCTTTGATATGTTGTTTTAAAATTTTCTCCCGGGTCTGCTTCTTCTACAGTATAGGTCCATCCCATTGGCAGACAACTGATCTCTACAGATTCTTTATCTTTCAATGTGAAAGTTGCTTTGTTATCTGTAAAATCAAGACTCTTTATACCATCTGATTTCTTGATGTAGATCTGTCCGGCTTGGATTGTGGATCCACTTGAGTCTGTTCCTGACGGTGCCTGTGCTTGAATCGTAAAAGTAAAGGCTTTATTGGCATCCAGCGTATAACCTTTTACTATCTTACTGACTGTTAATTGTGTCGGCTTATAATACAGATTTAACGTAATTGTATCTGCTGAAGCATTATTTGTCACTTCTTTTTCCAGTTCATTCCGAGAATCTTCTGTATCAAAAACATAACCTGGAAAAGTTCCATTTGCTTCTGGTTTTGCAAATACTTTAACACTCTCATTTTCTGTAGCAAAAGAAATAGTTCCTGGTGTTGTCTTTTCCAGTTTTTCTGTACTATTCGGTACCTTAAGCCAATGCTTCACTTCTACCCTTTTTGTATCGATTTTCTTCCACTGGGCTACAATCTGATATCCACTAAAATTTGTCCAAGAACATACTGGAAGATTTGTGTTATCTGCATATGCGTAATTATCTTCTGCAATTGTAAAAAGGTCTCCATGTTTGTATAGTGTATCACTTAGCTTTCCAGAACTGTTTTTTAACTTCCATCCCAGAAATTCATATCCTTCACAAGTCGGTTCTGGAAATTTCTCACCCATAACAAAGGTCGTTCCCATCCTTCTTGCACCTTTATACGTGGATGGATTTTTACCATAAGATTGCATCGGTTTATTTTGATTATTTGTTTCCTGATTATACGGAATGTTATTCACAAGGGCATCTTTAGGTAATACACCCTCACCTACGCCAGAATTATAATGTACATATAAATCTCTGGAAGCTGCTTCAAAACTTGCTGCATATAAAAACCATTTCTTATTACTTGGATCTGCTCCTCCCCAAGCTAGATATGTTGTATATCCAGCCTTTTTAGCAGCATCCTTTGCAGCTTTCCATTCCTTTGTATATATATAAAATTCGTTATTTCCTGATATAATCGACGTTTCTGTCATCGTATCTATCTTCCCTGCATTAACAGATGATTTACGGCCGCTCAAAAGACCTGTTTCATCACCATGTGGAAGACCATAACTCACGCCTGTGGAAGACGGAAGACCATTTGTTAGGACATAACCTGATTTTGGTTTTACAAAGAAAATTCTTACCTGTCGTCTGGATTTCCCGTCATATTTCACAGCATCCATATTTATGACATCATTATCTTTAACAGGCACAAGCTCCTTTTTTTCATAATCCCACATTACTACGTCCAAACCTTCACTGTTTCGCCTTTGGTCTGTATATAATCTTGCCGTTAACGCCTGCTTTCCAGTACTGTATGGTGCTAAATTAAAATTATAATCTTCTACATCTCCATTTCTGACTTTTAATCTCATTGCATAAGCATAAGAACAGTCTTTTTCATCACCTCTATTCGATGTATATTCATTCGTCATTTGAGTTATTATAGTCAGACTTCCTGGACTTGTGGACAACTCATTATTTGTTCCAGTAGAAGTAGGTACTTCTTTATAATACCCATTGGAACTAGAAGTCATTGTATAACCATTTACTGTCATATGAACCAAACGATAGCCTCTGTTTACATGAAATTCTGGCATACGTAAAAAATAATCACCATTACTAAAATCAGATTCTTTAAATGTCCACTCAATCTTATCCTGGTCTTCCAAGTAAGTCCAGCCATTCTTTTTACTATGAGGAATATTAATATACTCAACACCCGCATTATCCTTCGTATTAATCGTCACACGATAAACACCCTGATTCGTATATGAAATAATAACCGTGTCATCTTGATTAATTTCGATCTTATAGTTAGCCCCGTATTCATCTCCTGATGTTTGAGTTATTCCGGCACCTTTTTCTGTCGTAACTGATTCAATCTTAAATCTTTCTTTTTATCTGCATAGTTTGTTGGTTTATGATTGTCTTTACCAGGTGTAACAGAGATCACCCAATCTTCCCCTGCATTGACACGAATCTGTTTGTTCGTTTCAACTGGAATATTTTCACTACCTTTTTTCATCGCAATAGTACCCGGATCACAATTTGTCGGAAGCACTTCTTTAATCGTAACAAAGTAGTATTCCTGATAGGTCATTGTAAGATTCCGCCCGTCTTCCATCTTGATTGCAACAACACCATCCGTACTATAATATAGCACTCCGTTGTATTCCCCGATATACACACAATCTTTTCCATTTACCTTCGCACTAAGGAAATCAAAATGTCTGCCATCTATCGAAAGAGCCTTATGTTCAGAAATATTTCCATAAGCGATTGTAGTAGGTGCACCATTAATTGTAGTTCCCTTTGCATCTACGTACTCTACTCTGTTTGTGGAAGCTGCTTCTCCTCTTGCATCAATTTCCTGTACAGCTTCCTCTAAGCTCTGTACGGAAATCTCTTCCGGTACATCAGACACTATATTATCTGTGGAAGATTCCTCCGTAGACGTATTCTCGTTTGGTTCTAAAGCACTCTCAGAATCTGATTCTATGGATGAATCATTTTCCACAGGTATACTTTCTTCACCTTGCAAATCTGTCATTTCACTTTCTGAAGTTACAAAAGAGCGATTCTCAGCAAATACTAATGCTGTGTCTAAAGATGAGAAACACATAGATAAAATCAAAAGCCCGCTGCATATAATCTTCAAGTATTTATTCCATCTATTCTGCTTCATCCTGGCTCTCTCCTTTCTTTCTTCTCTGCTTTTCATAAAAGAAGATCACAAAACACAGTATGGAACTTACAAGTAATAAAATATATCCCCAAATTGTACTGTTATCTCCCGTTTTCACTTTTTCTTTTGCAACAGATTGTGATGTCTTATCTGATTGCTCTGTTTTGTTCAAGCGATTCAAAAAAGTAATCTGATCCGTTTTTTCCCCTTTTGGGTTTTTTACAACAGTTACCGTTTTTAACTGATTTGCTTCATTGTAAAATGCTTCCACACTTACATCAAAATGACTTTGGTCACATTCGTAAGCAGCTTTTTGTTCTGTCGTCTGATAAATCTGGTAGTGATAAGTTCCATCTGTCGTAATCGGAATGATAATCTTTGCAGTTTCCTTTTTCTTCATGCTCCAAACATACTGCTTCTCCTTGCTTCCTTTTGGCATCGGAGCCTCATTTTGATTTGTTGTCAGAACATAGGAGAACTCCGCAGCCTGATCTTGTGCTTCACCTTCAACGACCTGTTCCACAGGAATTTTCACTTCGGTTACAGGTTCAGATGCAAACACCGGTATCTGCATACTCAGGAAAAGAAGCATGCTAAGCACTATGATATTTATTTTCTTTAAATCAAGGATGTTCATCTTTTTTCTTTCCCTTCTTTTTTAGTTTTTGATCAAGTAACAATAAGATAAGAAGTAGCAACAAGAGCCAGAAAAGAATCGGCACGGATATGACCAGTTTTCGTATCTGGTCGATCCCAGTCCCCCAGTTTTTCGGTTTTCCCTTCTCTGGATAAATCTGCTCCGTAAGTCTTCCTACTAGTATATTTCTTCCATTTGTCATTTCAGAAGTACATGTTATTAGTAAAACCAAATGATCTTCTTCTGTAATGTCAAGATTTCTTTTATGTAAAGCATTGTCTGTAATTTCCTGCAGATATTCCTGTTTTGCTTCCGATGTTTCCGGACATACGCTAAAAAGTCGCTCATTATAAGCATCTGCCTGAAGTAATGCATAAAATTCGATTCCATGGTCTTTTCCATCAAAAAACAGATTTCCGTAGGGATGTTCATCAAAATACTTCTTCTCTGTAAAAAGTCCCACATCTCCAAACATCTTGTGTTTTTCCATGTGGTGCCCGTAGATCAGATTGTTAAAATCTGAAAAATCCGGTGCATTGGCACAATGTAAAAAAATCGAACCGCTTAAGGAATAATTTCCTTCTGCATCCGTATTCATATATGTATCATCATCTTCTGCCTGAAGCAGAGGATAATTGACATTTGTATCATTGATCCGAATCCAGCCAAAAACATCTGGATTGATTTTCTGTAACTCTTCAAATGATTTCGTATGGTTTTCACTTGGCATATAGGCTTCGTAGTTTTTTGCATCCGCTGCCTCAAATACCTGATTGGAATCCCACAACATATAACAGGACAAAAACATCAGCAAAAGGATCAGCATAAGTACGATAAAATTTACCATATGATCGATCCCGCTTATTATAACCTTTGCTAATCTTTTCATATCCGATTGTCCTTATCTTCCCTTCTTGTTAAGAAAGGGGATGCGACAGTGCCCTGCCGCACAGCATCCCCTTTTCTTATCAATTTAATTATCCTAATTATCTTCTGCGTTTGAAAGCAACAAATCCAAACAGTGCTGCACCGCAAAGAGCGATCATCAGAACATATGGAAGTGTGTTCATGATAATACCAGTTGTTGGTACATTGTTGTATCTGTTAGTTACATCAACTGTATTTTTATTCTGTCCAAGTTTATTCTGTCCAAGTTTATCGCCATTTACTGCTGTAAGAAGTTCATTGTACTTTGTTGTTGCAACAGTTGTTGCCTCTCCGCCATTAAGTACAACACTAGCACTTGCCTTGTAGTTCGCTTTTGCAGTCTCAGTTACAGTGATCTTTGTTCCAACCGGAAGACCTGTGAATTTCATATTTTCATTATGTCCAAGCTGGAATGTAGTTGTTCCATCTGTTGCTAATGTAACAGCTTCTCCATTTTTCTTTACTCCACCAAGAGTAGTTGCATCTGTTCCTGCTGGGAATTCAAATTTTACAGTAAAATCAAATTTATCAGTTGGAAGTGTTGCTGCATTATCTGCTGTATTCAGAATAACTTTCTTAGCTACGTTTAAGGAACCATATTTTGTATAATCATCTGGATCTGGGTTCGGATTTGTAGGATCTGTTCCTGTACCAGCTTCCTGTACATATGTATTAGTAAAATTGAAACCATTTTTACCTGCATCATCACCGATATCTACTTTTCCTGTTGTAGAATCGCTTTCGCCTTTATCATTCATTGTTTTAGTTACGATGATCTTCTCAATTTCAAATGTTCCGCCAGTTTTCTCAACAACGTAAACATCCATTGTATACACAGCCTTTGACATGATCAGCTTTTCATGGTCGCTATTATTAACAACTGGATCAGTAATTTCACTCTCTGTTACAGTATATTCATACTTTCCTGCCTCAGTAAAGTTGTCAAATGTAATCTCTCCACTAACCTTTTTATAGGATCCTGAATTACTATTGAAGTCGCTTTCTTTAAACTCAATGCTTGGAATTGTACATGCAACGCTTGTCTTTATCAAATCTTCTCTACCTTCAGCTGTAACCTGTGTTGCAGTAAAGTTAAATTTCATCTCTTTTTTAACTTCTGTTTGGTAAGTCTTGCTAACATAAGCTTTCTTTGCATTATTTTTGTTGTCTGGTGTCGTTGTTCCATCTGCAAATACTGGCATTGCCAGTCCCATTGTCATAGCACCTGCTGCGACAACAGCGAGCAGCTTTTTAGATAATTTTTTCATGCTCATAATTTTTTCCTCCCTTGTGAAATTTTAATACGTTTATATTGGATTAACGGATGAGGAACTTAGATTCCTCTGTTCCGAATAATCGCAATAACTTTGCCCCGGATGTCTTTTAGATCAATACATCCATAAATACGGCTGTCACTGGCCTTTGGTCTGTTATCTCCAAGTATAAAGACCTGACCTTCTTTTACCGTAAGTGGGAAATCGACTCCGCTTTTAAACTGTGTCGTATCAAAATAGATATCCTGTGAGATCTGTTCTGCACCGTTGATCTTAAGTCCGTCTTTTGTAATGTCAACGGTATCACCGGCAACCGCTACAACTCGTCCGGTCGTTGTTTTATCATCCTTTTCAAAAACAGCGACATCTCCGGATATAAATCTGTGGTCCAGTCGGTAATATACCACCAGATCTCCGTCCTTAATGGATGGTTTCATAGAGATATCATTAATTCTTACAATCCCATAAAGAAAAGTAAAAATGAGAAAAACCACCAGAATAAGAAGCACGATCTTTAATAATAACTGTACGAGATCTTGTGCTATAGTTGTCTCCTGCACGGTATTTATATCACTTTTTTGCCTGTCATTTCTTTTCTTCATGTTACGATTCCATCTCCAAACTTAAACTCTCAAAGTTTTAGTTTGTATATAATTATACCCTCTTCTTTTGTTCTTTCAATGCATTGAACTTATAAATCTTTCCACACTACTTTATCATTTTTGTTCCATACCTGAACTATTCTTTTGATTTCAATCTGCTTTTTCTGTCCATTCTCGTTTCATTGACGCTTTTTGAAAACATTGAAGTAGTTGTTTTGAAAACGCTCCGCATGCTCCATCTAAAATCATATTTACTGCTTCTTTTGATGTGATTTTTCTCTTATAAGGACGTACACTAACCAGGGCATCATAGGCATCTGCAAGTCCGACCACCTGTGCACAAAGTGGGATTTCCTCCCCTTTTAATCCATCCGGATAACCAAAACCGTCATAACGTTCATGGTGATGTCTGCAGATTTCATAACTATATTGATTCAGCTGTTTAGTTTCGCTTCCCTTCGGGAACCATTTTGTCATTTCCGCACCAACAAGAGGATGTCGTCTGATAATATTCCACTCTTCCTCTGTAAGTTTCCCTTCTTTATTTAAGATTTCTATCGGAACACGGATCTTCCCAATATCATGGATCGGTGCCAGATGAGCGATTGTCTCGATTTCTTCGTCTGTGATTCCATATTCCGGATAGTCTTTTTGTAACTGCCGGTAGATTTGTTTTGTATAATATCCGATCCGATCCTGTTGGTCTGCTTCTTTTAACTGATTGTGTTCTAAAACATTACTTAGTAAAGAGACTGTATCCCAGTACTGTCTGGTAATTGCTTTTTCTTTTTTATCCAGTTCCTGTTTCATGCTTAAAATTCTTGGATAAACGCCTTGCTCCTGATGTAACGTGATCATTGCCGTATGTTCATTTTCATCGATATGTCTGATTGCCTTCACCCAAACATATGCATCCGATTGTTGGGACTCCACTCTTCGATAGAAGAGCTCTTCTTCCATACATCCGCCTGACAATCGACTGTTTTGGAACTCAATGGATAAGAATTCCTTCACTTTTTTCGATCAAACTCATAAACATACGCTGTCACATACTGATTGATAAACACATCATACGAGTCTGCCTTTTTTACTTCCTCATAAATTACCTGATCTTGTAAATAGACACAGTCGCACTTCTTTTCTTACATGTAATGTACATCAGTGATAATTTCCTTTTCTCTTCTTTATACTTCATATAACAAAAGAGCGATCGCCTGTAATTAGGTTTTCGCTCTCTTGTAGTAATAAAGCCTATATTATTCACGGCTATGCCGTGTGAAGTGGCTGAAAGCCACATGATTACTGTATTTTAATTGAATATTGCTGTTTCACCTATCAAATGAATAAAAAAAGAGCATCCATTCGTGGTAAAATT